>Ga0209128_1002999_pt1 | contig 10601 bp, 8 predicted proteins | sample ETNvirnome_6_100_FD_184072 | JGI IMG/M metagenome (GOLD analysis project Ga0209128, IMG submission 184072) | Marine viral communities from the Pacific Ocean - ETNP_6_100 (SPAdes) (version 2) | ecosystem: Environmental > Aquatic > Marine > Oceanic | place: Pacific Ocean | collected 2013-06-19 | reverse complement strand
AGCTGGAGAATTTATAGAATAAGTTAATGAAAGAGGGAAATCTTCAGGATTCGCCCCATCTAAAGTTCCCACCAATAAACTCTGATCCATGTCTATCCTAGAAAGTTTTACCCAATCTATCTGTATCATTGTTGGTTGACCTGCAGTTATTGTGAACACGCCAGTGGTGGCAGGGCATTGTATCCAACTAACAGTCACTTCTTTCCAAGTGTCTGGAGCACCTGTTGTTCCTATTGAATTAGGAGGGCAACCTCCTGCATATCCGTAGTCTGGAAAATTAGCATTACCCCCTATCCCATAAGCGGGGTTACTTGAGGGGTCAGCCAGAACAACATTTCTTCCAGTGGTAGAGCCTATCCCATCCCTTCCATGTGCTCTTAAAGCCAAAACTCCAGACCTGTTGTAATTAGCAAATCTCATTGATAATGTATATTTTACATTTGCCCCTAGCGTCATGTTCTGCCGAATTGTACTTGCCTTGTCTATAAGGTCTTTTTGCATCACACCATTACCAGTAGCCCCAGGAGGGAACGCAGCATGCGTGCCATCATTCCAAAACCATTGTCGTGTTGCTCCTCCAGGCCCTTGAGTATCTAAATCCCATACATTTATCCCTCCCGCTTGATTTGCAGTATTTATTGGCGTGGCAGGAATCCCTGTATTCAATGGAGCAGGCCCTGCAGTACCAGTATTAAAAGTATTGTTTAATAATAGTTCCTGAGAATCTACAGTAGTTGATATACCTTGTGCGGCTAATCCTCTATCCCCTAACAGCTCAATACTCACATTTTTTTTCATGTTAGTTTCCTTGTGTTATTACTGGATGAGCATAAGTATATTCAAAAGTTATAGTGGTGTGCCCTTTTTCATCATCTAAAGTATCAACACTAGAATTAGTTATAATAACTGGAGTATAGATAGAATTTGTAGGGGTTCTTCCATCCGTATTAGCTCCCCTAGTTATATCGGTTAGACTCATATTCAGTATTTTACTGTAATACGGAGAATCAGGCCCAGTAAACATTTGGTCAGTTTCTATCCATACATTAGGGGATGTGGCTATTTCTTGCAACCACCGTGCTTTTTGTGGATATAAAGGCAAAGTCGTTGCTGTCCCCACCCTATCGGCATCCACATTCAAAACCTCTCTACCTCCCTTATGGCTGTCTAACCCTCTCATAGTATCAGAAGTGTATGGGGTTAATGCTGCTCCTGCTGATGGTGCGTTAGCATGAGGATATGGATCAGGAGCTGTCGCAGGGCTTTTCCCCCATCCTCCACTCCATCTATTACCTTGATTTCTTAATATAGTATCTTTTTCCATTAGATAGGATTCTGTTTGGTATCCCTTTACAGTATAGCTATCTATCCCTCCTGCCGAATTAAGCCAATGAAACCTAATAAAAGGTTTTGGAGCATTTGCCCAATAAAACCCTTTAGCTCTAAGCTTTAAAGCATTAGAACCAAAATCACTTCTTAGGTCTGTATAATATATTCCTCCATAACTCTCGTCACTCCCCTTATCGTTAATCTTTCTACCTCTATCCACTCTATACCACCTATATTCTGTCATATTACTTTTTACTACTCCCGCTCCCACTCCCTGCTGAGTTGTTTCTGTAACCATTCCTATTTTAAAATACTCCACATCATCATTTATAAACAAACTACTTTGATCTCTACTGCCCCCCATGTGGTCAATAGAATATCTTGTCCATGTCTTTGCATTGAGAGCCTCCTGCCAAACTGCTTGAGTAACGGCTGATGGATGTATAATATTAGCATTTATAAATCCAATAGAAATATTTTGAGTGCATACACGCCTCGGATCTCTTGCCCACGCATCAGTTATATTCGTAGCAGCACCACCACCACCCACAGAATCTACAGGGATTGCTGCTTTTGGAGGTAGGTTAGCGTTCCAATCATACAACCTTGCTATTCTATTACCTAAAGAATCATTTACTAAAGTCCAATTCTTATCGTAACAGGTAACTTCCAAGTATGCAAGCTCTACTAAATCAGAAGAATTGAGAGGGTTGTCCGCTCTAGTTTCAGGATTTGAGGCAGATTTATAAATACTTATATTATTTATAGTATTTTGATACCATTGTAACACCTCTGTTTGCTCCTCAAGCCTCATTTCTTTTAGCATAACCTTTCTTCCATAAGTTGTACTTGAATTATAAGTATAATTTGGCTGCCAGCTTTGCATTATCCTTGCATAAGTTGCACTTGTCCCCCACCCACTATGAGCAAAAGTGGCGGGACTAGCATTAGCATCCGACTTATTGCTATCCCATTGTCCAACATTATTTATTAAGATAATAGGTTGATAACTGTTCTTGTAAGAACCTGTTGCTGTAGCTTCCTGTATTATCCCATCTGCATTTATAATTTCTGTTCTTGCTCTTATCCTAACCCAAGTGTATGTTCCGTTTGGCGTTTGTATCCATTTATTACTCCATACAGGGGCTGATGTATTGTCTTGTCTTATCTTTCCTCCATTTAGACCTCCCCATTTCCAATTTGCCCAAGTTCCCTTTCCAAGAGGAACTAAGGAGTAACTAAGCTCACTTTTTAGCACCTCGCTTATATCTATTGTAAATCTGTGGTTGGCGGCTACACTTGTTCCTTGACCTCCCGTTACTGGAGGGCCAGCTTCTACATTCCTTATATCTCTAGATTTACGAACTGTAGTAAGGAGTTGCCAATCAGTTGTAAAAGTGGCTAGACCTGCATCTCTATCGTTACTTATATAAATATCAAAAAGAACATTTACCACATCTCCTGTTCCCGTCAGCGTGTTGCCAACATAATTAGCAGCTACAGGTTCTAGGCCTTCATCTAATCCTCCATCCCATCTCAAAGTATATACTACAGGTGAATTAACACTATGTATAGATGAAGAATAATAAGGGTACTGCCTCAAATAACTTGTACTGGTGCTAGAAGCGAAAGGCTCGTAACTAAACATCAAACTTCCATTTATTCCTATTGCCATAACTTAATATATTTTATATTTTTTGTTTAAATAACCTTGTACTTTTGCCGTATCAAATGAGTCTAACGCTCTATTGTAAATTATAATCTCGCTCATGCTTCCATCTAAGTACGAAAGATGAGTCCCATGCCCTATCGTTAAAGCCCCTAGATTATAAGATTCTGTAGAATCGTATTCACTTAAAGTATCTTCCTGTGGAGTTCCATCGTTGTATTGTAGTTTTAGTACACTAGCTGTTATTTCATAATTAACACCTGATGTTTCTAATGTGGCTTCGCCCCCATTTATATCTACTAGGCCTATGGTTGAGGCAGTAACGGGTGCTTTTGCAAAAGCGCTTAATCCTGTTGCAGTGTCAGTTATAACAAACTTAGCTTTAATTCCTAATGTATTAAAGGCTGCTGTACTATCAGTAATAATACCTGCAACAGCACCATCTGTTGTTCCTGAAGCAATAAAAAAAGAAGTATTTAAAGACATTGTTCCTATATGATAAGCAGAAGTATCTCCATTCCATATATTCCTTGCGTGCCACTCTCCATATCCCTGACTTGAATCTGCTAAGTGGCAGTACAAACGACTTGACGAACTACCAAAACATATTTTTGAGTTCCCTTGCTCATAAGAGAGGTAGGTCGCTTTTTCAGGAGTAGGGGCAAATGCCCGTATATTTTCAGCCGTCATAAGCGTCATTGTAGCGTCATTACCATAAGCCGTTTCATCAGGGATTGTAGGGTAGGTAGCTCCCTCTCCCATTCTCCACCACCCAAGTAAAGATGAAGCAGTAGGAAGAAGGTTTAAATCCGGTGGTGTCCTATTATTATATATTGCTTCTATCTCAGCTAGTGACAAGGCTTTATTATAGACAGAAACCTCATCTAAATCTCCATAATACGAATTAGTATTGCCATTTCCAATATCTAAAGGGGAAGTTGTGAACACCATAGAGTTATAAGCCCCCCAAGCCATTGTAGTGTTTTGACTTTCTACTGTGTCAATATAAATTTTACATCCTGCAGCAGTAGCTGAACCGTCATAAGTACAGACAATGTGATGCCACTCTCCTAAAGGGATGGAAGCATTAGATGTTACTCTACATCCTATATACCCTCCATTAAGATTATCAAATAGTTTAAAATTTATATATCCCGATGCCCATTCAGGTCTAACCTGCCATTCAGCCTGTCCAGTTTCATTTTTTTCTACAAACCCACGCCAAGGCTCTGTAGGATTTAGATTCGCCCAAAACGAAACACTCATTTTTCTATCGGTTGCTCCATCAGTAAATGAGTACAACTGTGTCCCCGTGGAAGGATTAAGAGGATTTCCTGCTGTTACCACTTGACTTCCCACAGCATAGGTAGTTGATAAAGTAGTTTCAAACGCACCAGCTTTAACTGTATAGGGGGTTGCCTTTGCTACTGTAAATATGGTAAAGTCAGTTCCTAAAGGGCTAGCTGAAGGGGCACTTGATAGATAATTTTGACTACCATCAAATTCTATCCTTGTTTTATCCCTTGCTCCACCGCCATAGCTATATCTTTCAGGTTGATCATTTGAGGTAGGAGAGGAAAAAACATTTCCATTTCCCGACCCATCTTCCCACGCAGAAACTTTCTTTGTAGGTGTGCTATAAGTAACCCCACTCGCTGCTCTTAGCCATACTAATAAGTTAGGGATTTGATTAGGGGAAGTAGATTGAGGCCTGAAACACATACTCATCACTCTCCAAGTAAAAGTTAGTTTTAATTGAAGTAGTTGGTCATTAGCAACTTCTTTGTTTCTTTCTATACTTACACTTTCATCTTCCAAAAAAGCAAGAATTGGAGCAGTATTTTGATAATGTTTTAAGAAATCGTCTAACCACTCAGTTGCTAAATCTTGAAGATTCTCCCACCTTTGATCTATTTGCTCATTAGCTTGTTGAGTTCTATTGTATAAATCGGAAAAATAAATCTCAAAAGTGTATTCTTCCCATCCGTTATTAATACCAACTTCGGGAAATACCGATGTTGGAGGTGTAATTAGCATTGAAGGGTACTGCGTATTATGATTATCGTTAAATTCCTCTGTATAGCCAAAGAACTTATCCCCATAAATCCATTTATTCTTCATTACTAGCACTATATCGGTTAATTTTATTGGTGTTCCTAAAGGCATATTTATTTTTTTTCTATTTGGTTAGGTTTTGACATTTTTTCTGTAACCTTAGATTCATACTCATTTTTTGCAGATATCCAGCTTAAATAGGTTAAAACTTTATATAAATTAGAATTTTTCACACTCTCTATCCCATTCATACCCTTCTGATTAAAAACTCCTTTTTCTGCTAGAACATATAAGCTGTTTAACCACCCAAAAGGTTTAATATACACATCGTACAATCCTTTTGTTTTTACTGCCATCATTGACTCACGCTTTTCTCCAAAGATGTACTTGAAAGTTTCAGCAAGCTTTCGTTGAGCTTGGTCAAAAAAAAAGCGAACTCAAATACTATGTCCATTGTTAACTGTTTAAATTTCTCGGCTTTTTCATCTATCTTGTCCTCATCATAATCTTCGTCTATTTTTCTACACAATATTGCCATTTGTTCTGGCAAAACATCGTACCTCCCGTTTTTCATTGATTCAATATACATATCTAGTTGAGTTGATTCAATAAAATCTCCATAAGTGTTGTTTCTTAAAAATTCTGAAGGAAAATAGTAAGTTTCTCCATCTAACTCAAAAGATTTCATTCCTTTCGGCTTATATTCTTCTGTTAGAAGCCCAATAGTGTTTATAACTTTAGTAACTTGATTCATGTCCACATATTTCATATCTTCCCTGTCTAATCCTGACAAAAAACAAAAAATATCTCTATTTAAGTGAACCTCGTTATAGAAAGTAGCTCCTTCTGTTAATTCTTTGTATTCTTCCTCTCCTTCAAACGCAAACCTATCCTCTAAATAATTTTCTTTCAATTTTGAAGTGTCTTGATGTTTTTTTATGATATACGCTAAAGAACTCCAATGCTTTAAAGTTATTTCATTCCACTCTGTAGGAACTTGAAAATCTATACTTTCTTCTTCTTTTTTAACCCTAACCGTTATACTCATTTCTTTCTTTTTGGATTATTTTAATTTTTTCTTCAATCTGTTCTTTTTCCTTCATCTCATCTAGTATGTCTGCTGTTTCCCCAACAAAATCTACTGTTTTTTCAAACACATCTTCTAAAAGTTCACTTATTAACCTTTTATTTGTCTTGTTTTTTATTCCCGTTAAAAAACCCACCGAAGCGTAAAGCATTAAATTAGGAGGCATATAAACCCACTCGCCTTTCTTTTTAGAATCTTTTACTATTTTGCTAAACGCATTAGTGTAATTTGCAATATTACGCAAGATTTCATTAAATTCCTCAAATTTATTTGGAGCACTAAATTCTGTAGCTTCATAAGCAGCCCCCTGAAGATATTTTACATATTTATTAAGGAGTTTTGCGTGTTCTCTATTAATACTTGCTAACTTCATTATTTTTTTTTCTTATAATTTCGCAATAATATGGTTTTTTTTTCTATTACACTAGAAGTTTTTGGAAATCAGGAAAAATAAACTATTTTTGAGCGATTCCACATATTTTTAGTGATAGCCATTACTAAACAATCCACCATGTCATCGTGTTTTGCTGAGGGAAACTTTACTAACTGCTGCACAAATTCTTCATTCCATTTTCCTCTTAGTAGGCTTACCCTCCCTGATTCTAATGAGGCAGAAATATCTTGCACTCTAGCTACCTTATCTTTTGAGGGTGGCTTATCTTCTCTAACATTTAGCCCTGTTTCCTTTTGTAATGTTTGAACAATAGACTTTCCTGATGCTTTTGGCTCTACATAAATCCTGCTTCTGTTGCTATAACCGTTTTTTGTTACCCATTGAGGAATAAATCTTACTAATTCAGGAAATTCCTTATAAACATTTACACAATCTATTATTTGCCACTTGTTATCTTTAAAAGTGTAAGCTAATAAAGCTGAGGGATCATTTTTTTCATTTGAGGTGTATGCAGGGTCAATAACAAAATTTACCACCGTATTCTCATCAACAATTTTATATTGGTCAATTTTCAGCCATTCTCCTTTTATCATTCCCGAATTAAGAGGCGTTGGTGTTTGCATAAGCTGTCCCGCATACCCATAACTACCTAAAGCTTGTTTATAATCATCTAAAATTGTCCTGCTAAATCTGTCTGACCAAAACAATCCATCTTCATCATAAAAAGATTCTAATTTTTTAGGTTTAACATCATTTGATATTTCTGCAGGGATACAAATATGTTGATATTTTATTCTGCTCTCCCCCCCATACAATAAAAATCCACTTAAATCATTATCGTGAATACGCTGCATAATAATTATTCTTATTCCTGTATGGGGATTATTTAGCCTAGAATAAAATGTTGTCCTATACCATTCGTTTGCATTTTCTCTTTCTATTTCTGAGGCTGCGTGTTGAGGGGAAACGGGGTCATCTACAATTAAAAAATCTCCCCCCTGCCCTGTAACTGTACCCCCAACAGATGTTGCTCTCCTCACTCCCAAAAAATTATTCTCGTATCTTGATTTTAGGTTTTGGTCTTTTTTGATATGGAATAATTCTCCCCATCTTTCTTTAAACCAATCCGAATTTATTATATCTCTACTTCTAGTGGAGTGCTCAATAGACAGATCAGCAGAATAGGAGGCTGTAATAAATCTTAATTTAGGATTTTTTATCCAACACCATACTGGAAACATAACGGTAACAAGTATAGACTTTGTTGCTCTAAAGGGTATATTAATAATTATATCTCTAGTTTTTGGCTTGTTAGCTATTATCCTTTCACATTCTTCTTGTAAAACATCACATAAATATTTATGATGCCAATTAGTAGATAATTTAATGGAAGGCTCAACAATATGCCAGGCTCTTTGAAAAAACTCATAGAATGATAATTCACAAAGTTTTTTTTCTAATGCAAACTTTAGTGCTTTATCAGTCTGTTTCAATTTCGTTAAGTTTTGCTCTTAAATCTTCAATGCTCACATCGTCATTAAGTTCAATCTTAACTTTCTTGGTAGTAGTGTCTGTTATTTCGCTAGAAGAAAGTTTAGGAACTGTATAGTTAAGCAATTTAGATATTGCGTTAATATATGCTTCAGGATTTTGTTCAAACAAAGCATCTAAAGCTAATCTAATTTTAGTAGAGTGGCCTTCTAATGCCCAAGTTAAAGCGTTCCTGCTAATCTTAGTAATTGTTACATTATTCTTCTCTCCTTTCTTCCTTCCTTTGGTATTTATCTTTCCTCCGTTTGGAAAAAATTTTTCTGTAGTTTTTTTATAGGGGTTCAGCTTATTTATATTTTTCTCTTGCAACCTTTTTCTTTTCTCGTCTGACATTATAATTGTTTTATTGAATCTGTTAATTTATCAATATACTCATCAAGTTCGTCATCTAACATTGAGCGGGTTAATTTAGCGTAAGCTCTTTCTAACTCATCTTCTTTCTTTTCTTCTAGTTCTTCCTCTACCTCTAGCTTCTTGTAAGTAAATAAAAGTGTCATTGACTCATTTTCTTCTTTTTCTACTGTAACTAAAAGTTCTCCTTCTCCATGAAGAACCTCCATTTGTTCTTCAGTAAAGTTATAAGTCCAATCTACATCTCCATCTCCAATTTCAACTTCATTTTCTGTTGAAACTTCTTCATATTCAGTATTTGCTTCCTGACAGGATTCTTTAGAATCATATTGGCACTCTCCACTCTCTCCCCATCTCCATTTATTATTTTCACATTCTTCGCAAGGCATAACTTTTATTTTATTAATATACAAATAAAAGAATTTTTTTGAGATGATCTGCGAAGTTTTTAGAAATTTCACTAACAGCTTTTTATTAATAACCTTGTCTTTAACCTTATCTTTATCTTTAACTTTATCCTTAGCTTTATCTTTAAGGGTATTAGATACCCTTACCATACCCTATATGAAATTGAAATCCTTTTCCATTTATATTATTTTTTTACTTCCAAAAATTTCTTGAAAATTAAATTATTTTCTTATACCTTTGACTTCTTATAGAATATGCTATTGCTCATATCGCAAATAGCACATTTAATAACCTTTTTATCATGCTTAAACTACTTAAAAAGATAAACATTATCAGAATTGGTAAAATAACTATACGCATTTTTCCTCCAAAAATATCTTATAAGTTCTAATTATGAAATTGGATTTGAAATCCTTGTGTGGGTGTATATGTGGCTAAGAAGTATAAGAGTTTCATTTGACGGACTTTTTTTTTAAATTTCCCCCTTTTACTCTCCAGGATCAATTTTTTTTTCTTTAATCTTTAAAATATAAACTTTAATCAGTTTTTTTTTGCTTTTGTTTAAAAGTTTGTGCCGAAAAGCTTGCATAAAAAAATAAAAAAAGCAACATTTAAAAAGCTATTCGTTAAAATATTTTTCAAATGTTGCAATTAATTAACAACTTAACAAGATACAAATAATAAATATAAACGCTACCGTATATTCGTTTAAAGGTATTTTGTCAAACTGATCAGAATTAAAATTTTTGTCTTTTCATAATTAATAAATTTTTAATATTTCTCTGCTCTTGATAGGTGGCAAAAATTAACCTTTTAATTAATATTTTTTTTAATAGTCGATATCGTTTCTATACAAATAAACTCCTCGATAATTGTCGTAAATTGCGTTGCTTTCGAACACTGCTTCCTCCCGATCTTCCAACCATGTGCCGCAATCCTCACAAATATAACAACTTTCTATGTCAGAGAAGTGGATATGATCTTCCTCATATCGCTCATCACAACCAGTACAAATTTCGCCGCCTTCGTGTCCATCTGTCCTGTCTAAGTATTCCGTATATGTGCTTTCTCTGTCTGCTGATAGTGTGCCTTCGAAAACGTTGTAATATCTTAGCGTGTCTAGATAAGGGTAATTGTCTAATGTGTCGCAATTAGAGTAAACAACAAAATTTTCTTTCGGCTCTGCTGCTGTTTTTTGCTCTATATCTAGAATTTGCTTTTCGTTTGCTTTTCTATCTGTTTTTAGGTGTCTTAATATATGGGTACGGCTAAAGCAATTTAAAAACTTAACATTTAACTTTTTACAAACTTTATCATATAAATCAGTTTGTATTTTCTGCTTGGTTTCTTCGTTGAATTCATTACATATATAAATTCTATCAAGATAAAAAGCATCGTTTTGCGTATCTTCCCAAAGTAACGCCCTTGAAACAATAGCCTTACCCTGATACAAGCAAATTAGTTTTACATCTGCAGTAGTATATAAGTCGAACCAATACGTTTGCACATCATTGTAAGGTGCTTGCATACAACTGCCGCAAGCCAAAACCTTGAACTTATCGTTATCGCCTGCGTAAATCTTGCCGATCTCTTGCCCCTCAAAAGTTTTCATTCTAAATTTTTGACCGCCAAAAAATTTAACCTTAAATTTATTTATTATATTATTAAATAAATTTGTGCCTTCATCTGTATTAACATCAAAATATAAATTAAAAAACTTTTCTATATTAGTGGCCTTAAAATATTTGTTTCTAATT
>Ga0209128_1002998_pt1 | contig 10602 bp, 8 predicted proteins | sample ETNvirnome_6_100_FD_184072 | JGI IMG/M metagenome (GOLD analysis project Ga0209128, IMG submission 184072) | Marine viral communities from the Pacific Ocean - ETNP_6_100 (SPAdes) (version 2) | ecosystem: Environmental > Aquatic > Marine > Oceanic | place: Pacific Ocean | collected 2013-06-19 | reverse complement strand
TCCAGGCTTCTGACCGATAGCAGGAATTGACCTTTAATGCTTTGTTATAATGATCTCGGATCGGCTGGAGAACTTTAATGACCAGGACAGTCATTCTTGCAACTGCTAGAAGAGTTGGCTCCTGCTTTATATTCGCTCGTTGAGCATCAGGAGAATAGATGAGCTCTTTCAGAGTAAAATTCGGACTGATATACATAGCTAACCAAGAACTCTTATTTGACTGTGTAATCAACTCCTTTGACAAGCTCCAGGACGGACTTATGAGAATGAGCATTATCCCCATCAACGGCATCATCAAATGCCTGTCTAACTTCTTTAGGAAGTTTATCAAGATGAGGTTGGAGATGCTCGATTGCTAAAGACTGAGCTTTGTCAGCTACTAAGTCTTTAAGCATATTTGCCACAAATGGCAGAATGAGGTTAACCATTTCTTTCCTTTCTTTGTCCTGTTCATGGTTATCATAATTATCCTTTACGAAAAAATCGTACAACCAACTAAAATGGTTCACTCAGTTTCCTTCTCAGGATGGGGTGGAATGGGATTCTTTTCTGCTTCTTGATGTAGATCACCACCAGATTCAAAGTAAAATTTAGCAATTCCCGCCAAAATCGGGATAAATGCACCAATTAGTATATTTAAAAGGTCTTTTGAGGAGGTAGGTAATTCTTCTGCACTCCCAAGCATTACATGGACAATATACAGAAACGTAGCCAGTGCAAATAATCCGATGATAAACCTAGCAACGAACCTGAAAACCTGAATTCTCTCATTCACCGACATTGAAGGCTTGATCGGTTTCGGAGCATCAGGTTTAGTAACAGTCGTTACCGTAGTCTCTTTAGCCATTATCTTAGTTTCAAGGATTCAACGACTCTAGTGTTATTCTCAATTGCATGGGTTAGTTTTCCTATGGTATCAACCATTTGGCTATTGAAATCCCTCTGAAGATCTAAAACCTGCTTCTCATTCTCAGATCTATCTTCTCTAGCTTCTTCACGCTCTTTCCTTGATTCATCGAATTGATATTTAATGAACCACATCAAAATAACAGAGATAGCTACTGGAATCCCAACCTGATTCAGTAAGTCTAATATAGTATTTACTTCCATAAGATCAGGATGAGTTTGACCTGTAGTATATGCATAATCGGCTGGATTCATTTTGCACTATCCCTCCTAAAAATTATCGCTTCATAATTATTCATCAAATACCAAACCAGATAAACTCCAGATAAAATCAGAGTGATATAAATCGAAAAGAAAATCAGTAGTCCTGTCATGGTTACTCAGGATTCAACTCTGCTTCCTTGATTTCAATTTCTTCAGGGATTGAATCAGATCCGTGTCCATTACTCAGGTTTTGGATATTTTGCTTTAACCCGAAGACGTTGTTCAGAAAGTGTTTTTAAAAAACTATCATCACCTTCTTCTTTTTCATAAAGTGCGACTAACAAATCTTCAAGATTTGGGTACTCCTTTTGTCGGTTTGCGTAGCATTCTCTTAAATCTTTGGGTGTCGGTTCTGTCATATTTCCCTTTTATGGTGGAGTTGCATAGGTAAACGATCCGCTAATAATTTTGGTCCCTGATGCAGTCCAAGCACCCGAACCACGATAAGCTTTACAAATATTAGTATTTGAATCTATTACAAAACGTCCGGGACCAGAATCTGCAGTCCCATTGTCGTAGCACCATACACTATGTGACATAAAACTCATATAATCGGTCGTGATAAAGTTATAGGGTAATGTGAAAGTGACAGTCGTGGCATCCGATGTACCTTCTAAATGACAACAAACGTTTACGATTGTCCCCATCTTTTTATAATAAATCTGCCTGCGGCCAGCAACTAAACTGCTCCAACCGACGATGGAGGAAATAGAATAATAGTCAGCATACGCCGCATCAAAAGTGTCCCCCTTAATAGTGACATCGCCTCCGGTCTCGACCGTTAAGGCCGCAGATCCACCTTCGTCGTTTAAAACTGTTGTTCCCCCATCGATCACTGTAATCCGATCTGTACCCCCTGCATCTTGGAGTTTTAAGACTCCCCCAGAGGCTGGTTTGAATATTAAATTCCCCATAGGTTTCCTTTATGGTGTTGGTGGTCCTGTAATTGTGGTATGAGCGCCTGAACTGTCGTAACTAATTGTTAATGCTGTGGCTGTTCCAACTTTGAAGACATGATCTCCTGTCCCATTAGTGTCGTAATCGATGGGACCATTTGTATTCGTTGAAGAAATTGTATTTGCATCCAATTTTAAGTTATCAACTCTTAAATCAGTAACAACGCTATTAGTTCCAATAGTACAAGCATCAATGCTTCCTCCATCAATATCTGGAGTATTGATATCTGGTGATGTAAGAGTCTTTTGAGTTAAAGTATCTGTAGTATCTTTTCCTATAAGAGTATCCGTAGCCGAAGGTAAAGTTAATGTTACATCAGCAGTTGATGCTGGACCTTTAAGAGTTACTGCATGTGCTCCATTGTCTGTATCTTCTTTAAATAAAATTGAACCAGCGGAAGATTCTGAACCTGTTAATATTGGAGCAGTTAAGCTTTTATTTGTTAAAGTTTGAGTACTACTAAGCGTGACTAAGGAAGCAGAAGAAATATCAACTGGTCCAGATTCGGTAGCACTATTACCTGTAAAAGTCCCATCTCCAGTGATGATTTCTGCACAAATGAGAGTTCCATTATTAGTAAGGTCATATCCGTTAAGATCTATCTTGTACGGGCAGATGTAGGTTTCATCGGCAGCAATAGTAAAGTTTGCAGTAAGTTTAACATTGAAACCACCTGCATCGATGACCACAGACCAGTTGCCTGAATCAGTCGTAAAGGTTCCTGCTTCATGACCTGAAGTACAGATATAGATGGCTCCTGTTTCAGCATCTTTAACTAGATCTCTTTCAACATATGTTGTCCCTGAAACCCAATTGCCTTTCCATGCTCCTAATTCTTGAGTGGTTTCAACATCTCCGTTGGAATCAAAGGATAAGAGTTTGCCGGCACGGTTAGACTTGTTTGCCGTTATCTTTGATGCAGTTTCTGCAGTTGTATCAAAATCACTAAGATGAATAGTAGAATCGAACTTAATGGTTCGATCTTTATCATCTGCAAGTTGTTGAGTTTGCTGAGTCACTTGATCCAATGCAGATTCCACATTCTCTGCATCAAACGCATCGTTATTAACGTAATCCTGAAGTTGTGTGTAAGGAACGACACGCAATATAACAATCGTTGCATCACTCGCAGGAGTATAATCGGTGGGAGAAGTAATAAAGGTAACAGTTGCTGCTTTGGTCGCAGTAACAATGCTGACAGTATAGTGGGTATCTTCGACTTTCAGAGTGCCATCAACATAAACCTGAAGGTGTGAAGCATCTGAGACAGGAATAACAGCCGAAGCACCTAAAGTGTCAACTACAGCAAACGCAGTAGTCGATGCATTTCCTGTGTACTCAGCACGAGCAGAATTCGTGGATACAGTCATAGGTCCATCCTAGTGAAAAAGAAAGCCCTGACCACGCTCTTCCTCCATAAACCTCGCAGCTCGGTCCAGATAGCCTGGATTAAGACTATCCTGTATAGGCCAGTTTATCATATTATTCCATGCACCTTGCAAGTAAAATAAGTTCACATAAGGTGTATTCGCATTTATTGTTGACCAGATTTTCTGTCCATCTCCCTCTTCCGAATTCACCATATACCCCATCAAGTCCTTGGTATCCTTGATGGTAGACCATGTTGGACCAAGAAGAGTTTCATCAAATCTGCCGTGGTAGCGGTCAAAATCTTCTAAAAATAAATCTCCTACCATTCCAAATAATCCTGATTGAATCCAAGATTCCTTGACCGTATCACCATTAAATTCTCTTGGAGTCTTTCCAGATAAGATGTCTTTGGTTGCCAAAGTTGCGTATCCAACTCCAAATGCAGGAATCAGATGAAGCAATGAAGGAGCTCCCATTTGAAGCATCCTGGGATAGATCTTGGTTGCCATTACAACCGATATGGTTCTGAACTGGAAAAACAGTTGAGCAACTGATCCCATGACTGTTCCTCTCTTCCATCCACGCATCATCACTGCACGATCTCCTGCACCTGCTTCAGGAACTGCTATACGGGCCTCCGAAGTGAAGAAACGCTCAAGTTTATGTGCTGCTTCCAGTGCAGCCGTTCTCTGTGCTTTAGGGATGATTTCAGGATGATTTGCAACAGTCTTGATCCAATGTGGAGTCAGGTATTGACCAGGAACATCTGGATTCTTTAAAGCTCCTGCTTTCTGAAAGATCTCCCAATCCTTTTTTCCAATGAAATACATATCAAATACTTCACGGTAGGACTTTGGAAGTTGATCCCAGGATTTAGTCAAAGACTTTGCCATGTGGTTACTGGAGATCTTTGAGAAGGATTCTCTCATCATATCCGTCCACCAGTTCAATCCGTTCAAAGTAAAGAACTGATTTGCAAGTTCCGACATCATCCCTGGAACTGGATCAATCGTTGTCATCCTTGAAGTGGTCTGTCCTATCAAACCATCGAATCCCACATTGAGATAACGTGCGACTTCCTTTCTTTCTGCAGGAGTCAAACGCTTGAAGATTCCTTCAACAAAAAGATCTCTGTATGCTTTTCCAAATCCCATTCCATAGGAATGAAGTGCAATCCCAGAAGTAATGGTATCGGAAAAACTGGATATGGTTGCTTTGCCTAATGAAGTAAGAATCTGGAAGCTTGATAATGCAGAAGTCCATTTTGCAATAGAAGGATCTGCAACAATGAATGCTTCTCCTGAGATCTGGGAATAATGATTCTGAATAGCATCTTCGTTAAAGATTCCTACATTTTCTTTCTTTTTGATTTTTCTCAGTGTGTCTTTAAAAAGCTTATCTGGATTTGGACCCAGATGCTCCATCAGAACCACTCTGTCTGCATGTTTGTGGAGACCTACGACTATATCATCCAAGACATTTTTAGAACCCATCATCTTGGAATATTCCATCCATGTATCTGCATTCTTAAAATGCAATTCACGTTTGTATGCAACACGCTCCGACATCTTAGGAAGCCGAAACACTTCACCTTCAAGATGAGGTGTCTCGGTAATTTCCTTATATATGGAACGCAGTACCGTATCGGGATCACCTCCTTTGAAAGTTCGCTTGTGGTCAAGCAAAGGTTTAATGGCAGCCACCCACTCATCAACCTGCATATCCTTCATTTTGAAGACATTATGGAATTGATTGGTAATGTGGTCGAAGCGGAAAGTTGTTGCAGCTCCTACATTCATTCCTCGTCTAATTGTAACAAGCTTGTTTGCCATGAATGCCTTGGCAACCTGATACGCAATCTCATCACCATGTCTTGCACCGGAAGTGCTGAATGGGAACATTTCACGAACTACTTTGTCCTGAAACTCAGGATTCTTCCAAAGCCTTGAGATCTCTGAATCGGTCATCTCTCCAAAGGCTTGTATAACCGTCCTGTTGATATTTAATTTAAATGTCTGCTGATCAGTTCCAATCGATGCCATACGTTTACCAAAACCTTTCCTGGCATCTCCTGTAAGGTAGGTTTTAAAGTTCTTCCAGGACTCACGTTTTCCATTGAATATCCTTCTGGTCAGATTAGCCTTTGCGACTTCTGCCCACTGTGCTGCACGTTTCATTTGAGCACCAATGAACATCACCTGACTTTCAAGATCCTTGGAAGCCTGGGCTAACTGATTCAACCAATCAGGTGCTCCTGCATCATCGACTCCTGAAACAGTTCTGCGTTCCAGTTCTGCCAACATCTCCAGAGCATCTTCATATTGAAGATCATGGCGTTTTGAGAGTATATCTATACAATTAGACAAAGCTGTTCCTCAGACATTCGGTTGCATCCGCTGCAGTAGCGTTAAACTTATCTAAATCCTCCTGTTGTTTTCTTACGGCTTCTTCTGTTCTTTTACGTAAATTCCCGATTTCTTTCTTGTTTATACCTTCTAGTTCGATCTGATCCTCCAGGTCACGGATCGTCTTAGCAATATCATCATCAAGCGTTTGCTTTGCTTGAGGTTGTGCTTGTTCTTTAAGTTTTGCCATAATTTGATCGGATTCTTTTCTAAGTGTTGCCGACTCTGTTTCTAGTGTTGCTCTTTCTTCTTTAAGTGTTGCCAGTTCTTCTTCTACTGAAGTGTCTTTTTTGGTAGGATTCGGATTCTTCGGATCATTATCAACAGGCTTTGCAGTAGGTTGAGTAGGTTCTCCTGCTTTACCTTGAGCTTTTTTCAGGGCAGCAAGTTCTTCTTCTACTGTATAAACAGGTCTATTCCGTTTAGGAGCATGAGAGAATGCAACATCTTCTTTAGGAGCATCCTTAACCTTTTGATTGCGTACATGAGGATGTGGAGCCGTATTCACCTGGGGGAATAAGATCTTCAACAAACCTTCATTTATAGGTTGTTTCAGGAAATCTTTTCCTTTATTGGATGCATAGGCTTTCAGGAAATCTTTTTCAACAATGCTTCTTTGACCTTCCTGCTTTCTCATAATGAGGATTGCAAGCTTGTCTTCTGCTCCTAATCCCAGATTTGTAACAAGCCGGTGGAATGCAGTCTTTCCTCCTGGTTTATCAATGACTCTGCCTAAAGCTTTAAATAAAAACCCGATTTGGTTTTCACCTAATGCATCAATCTGTTTTAAAAAATCAAAGACTTCCTTTTCTGCATTAGAAGCCTTCATTGCTTCGAGCATCCGGTTCCTTGTGACATCATCAAGGACATCTTCAGGATTCTTTGCCAATGCTCTGAGTGTTACTTTGAATTGTTCTGTTGATCCTGTATTGATTCTGACTTTTCCAACATCTACGGATTTGCCGTTTGCAATATCTGATAATGCTTTGTTTGCAAAGATCCGATGCATCCTTGGAGAATAACGAGTCATAAGACCGGCAACCGATCCCATTCCTGAGAATGCTGATCCTGCTGCATATCCTCCTCCAATCATCAAAGCAGCACCCATCAGATCCATCTGTTCCTGGTATACATTTGCTTTCACTGCAAGAGCACCAACTGATATAGACCCCCCCAAAGCCCCTGCTCTTCCCCATGAATCTGCTACGGCTAAGTGTGCTCCGATTGCTCGTGATGATTTCCGTCCTGCAAGATTATAAAGCATTGTTGAATTCTCAAATGCATCTGCCCATCTGGAAGCCTTTGCATACCGTGCAGCCATAAAAGGTTTTCCCATTCCAATGTAATTCGTTGGATCAGGAAGATTTCCTGCAAAGATACCAGCCATTGAGACCAAACCTTTTTTGGAGAAAAAATCAACATTCTTCATAATCTGAGAATAAGCAAACTTCCGGTCATAGTTTTCTGCCAGAAGATCTGCTTGAGCTTCACTCATTCCTTCTCTCCAGAACACTCCAGGTCTTGCATATCGTTCATTGAATGCATCTTCAGCTATCTTGGGAGTATCATCTGCAGAGTAATACTGATGTATATCAGAACCTATACTCCATACCGTCATATCCCATCCGTATTTTAAATTTTCACGGAAGGCAACTTGGTAACTTGGAGAATATAAACTCATCAACTCACGAGGAGCCGTAGAAGTTTGAGTTCCAGGGTTTGATAAAAACATTTATGATTGCGGTGGAATGACTTCTTTTAATACTTCTTCTTTCAATGTTTGAGAAGGAGGTATTCTGGATTCTTCAAATTCTTTCAACATGTTAATTTCTATATCTCTTTTGTATTCAAGATTGTCAGGAAGAATCCAATTTTCAGGTTTCAAAGGATTGACTCCAAAGAAATCCCAAATTTTATCGAAATAAAATGCTCCTGTAAGATCTGCATAATCATTTACATATTCATCTGCAAGTTCCAGAATTTGTTCTTTGGTTGGATTATCTGTTTTATATCTTCTTTTTAATTCTGGAATAAAATGGGTTTTAAGATGGGATCTTTCAATTCCACCAATCATCCATATAAAATTTGGAGCAGCATTGAATGATCTATAATCCATAGGCCATTCAGTTACAGATACATCCAAATCCACAGTATCACTGAAAAAAGCCTGAGATCCTGCAACCTCTTCTAAAAGTTGCATTGGAGTTCTTGTTTCAAAAAATCTTTCTGCTACTTTCGGATCAACATCAGGAAGCCAATCTGGTTTTATTTTACCAAAGGTTTCAAATCCTCTTTGAAAAGGATTTTGTGATCCTTCCAAATAGTCATTCATTTTGTAATATAATGACCTCAAATGCGTTTGGAATGTAAGATCAGCAATCGTGCTAGTAGGTATTTCCCATTTGCTCCCATCTTCTCCACGAAGCCAAACCCAGACACCAGTATCAGGATGAATCAATTTATAATAACGACCTGTATTGTCTTCATTGGGAACTGGAAGAATATCAATGTTTGGATTTCTTTTTAGAGCATCTTCTGCAATACCAATTTCATCTCCAAGTTTTCTGAATAAATTATTGATATTTCTATTTACTGCTCCTTCTCTACCTTGAAGTTCAAACTTTAATGGAGATTCTCTTGTTTGTTTTGCAAAATCTTTTTCGACCCCATGAATAGACATCAATAAGGCCGGAGCAATTCCAGCAATAACCATCTGTTCTGCTTTAGTAACATCTTCAGGTTCTGCAGTTCCTGCATATCCACGAGCAAATTCACTTTGATTCATAAATAAAACCTGATTCTCATCTTCAGGGTTTTTATAAATTTTGTATCGTGAATCAAATAATTGGTAATGAGCTTCTTCTGCTGCCTCTTCTGCATCCATATCAGGATTTTCCAGTTTTAATTTCATTGCCATCCGTTCATGCAATGCTCGATATGGTTCTGTTGCAGTTGGAGATGATCTCATTGCAGTCGCATTTCCAATTCCAAAATCACCAAAAAATACTTTCCCACTTGCTTTATCATTACCAACCAAGTCATCAACAAAACTATCACCTGGATATTTGGCATTAATCTGTGTTTTTAGATTATCTGACTTTGCCACTGCTGCCTGAATCATTCGATCCATGTTTACACTAGGCATTGGGTAGCCCTGTTTATCTATGGCAGGATCAGTAAACAATAAATATGAGGGATCAAATTCTTTGCTTTCTTCTGCAAATTCACGAACAGCAATTTGCTGATGAAATTTGTCAGGATAATGAACTTCAAATAATCCTAAAAATCCTTCCATGTCTCCTGCAGATTCACTTCCTTTAGCTTTTGCCAAAGCTTGCTCCATTGCAGTAAACAAAGGCTTTGGAAGAATCCTGTAACCTTTTGATAAATAATCAGCAGCAGATTCAGGTTTTTCTAATTCATGAAAATTTTCTTCAAATTCTATAATTTGCTTAACTGGAATAGGTGTACCTGGAGTCCAGGTTTCTGCTGATCCAGTAAGTTCCATTGACAATCCTGCACGATCAGAAACCTCTTTAGATAAGTCAGAAGGATCGAGAAATGTTTTTTGTAAATATCCTTTTAAACTTACATATTCCTTGTCTTTCCAATCTATTGCATCTGTACTGTCACCTTTTTCTATTCCTTTTTGTGGTGCTAATTCTTCCAGCAATTTAAGCATTTGAGGATGAGTAATGTTTTGATCCTCAACCTTGGACATCAATTCATTTTTTTTCTGAGCCCATTTCCAAATAGAATCTAAATTTTTACGTTCCAACTCAAAGCCCATACCGTTATAACCAGCATCATTCCACCATCCAGGTCCATTCCCAATCCCATTAGCTTGAAACCACGCCTGAGTCCATCCTTGATTTACTCCCAATTTTTCTCGGAATCTTACACTTTGCTCTCGAAAATTTTCTTTGGTTAAAGTCTGTTGTTTGCTAACTCCTGCTTTGTGTTCTGCTTTAAGAGTTGCATATGCACCATTTAGAAAAGAACTAAATTCATGTGCTTTAATCCCTTTCCACTTACCACTTTTCATTAATTCTGCAACCCGCCTTTTTGAAAGCGTTGGTTGTGTTTCTTCTCCAATCAATTTAAGAAGTTCTTGTTTTGATAAAGTTTCTTTGCCTCCAAGAATGTCATTAATTAAAGTTACCGGTCTATTCTTTTCATTTTGACTGAGAACCATAGCTGATAATTCTCTTTCTGCAGTTTCTCTTTTCTTTGTCTGTTGCCTGGTTTCTGCTACTGAAATTGGTTTTGCTTGACGATAAGCACTTAACACAAAAGCAGGAGTTGCATTCGGATATTTCTTTTTCCAGGAGTTATCTTCAACGGACTTGACGAATTCAATTGGATTATTCCCAACATCAAAATTCATCTGATTATTATCTTTGTTCTTTTCGTATTCTTTTAGAAGTGCAATGGTATCCCAATCCTGGAAAACTCCTGCTTCAACCATGGATTGAAGATAATTTATAGCCTTCTCATTACTCATTTCCTTGTTATTTACTGCTTCCAAAGATATTTCTGATAAGTAATCAGCAGCCATTCTCTTGGCTTCCCGAGTATATTGATCTTGAATTACAGCAAGAATCTTTGCTTTGGGAGTAATAAAAAGGCTGTCGAGTTCTTCACCAACAGAAGCCATTAATGAATCATCATCTTCAATACCTAGTTCTTTAGCTATTTT
>Ga0209128_1002996_pt1 | contig 10603 bp, 10 predicted proteins | sample ETNvirnome_6_100_FD_184072 | JGI IMG/M metagenome (GOLD analysis project Ga0209128, IMG submission 184072) | Marine viral communities from the Pacific Ocean - ETNP_6_100 (SPAdes) (version 2) | ecosystem: Environmental > Aquatic > Marine > Oceanic | place: Pacific Ocean | collected 2013-06-19 | reverse complement strand
ATCGTAATAGGGGCCACTTTCGTAATAGGCCGATGTTGATGGCCCTACAAGTGTGGTTTTTGTTCCCGAACCGGGTGCGTAGTTGTAGCCAATAGCCAAGATGCCCTTGTCCGATGCGGTTCCTGTAGTGAACTTGAACTTGCCCTGAATCTTGACTCGTCTAAAACCTGCATTCCCGAACCCTCCTCCCAAGAGCGATGTGGGGAAAGGGAATAGAAAGTCAGACCGGGTGCTGTTTACCATAACCAGACCTGGAGTCGGGGTGCCGATAGTCGAACTCGCCGTAGCGTCGAATGCCCCAACCGTACACCCGTCGCCGATGTCACCTACACCAGTACCCGTATTGGGCATCAATAGGGAAGACCCCGGTCCTGGCGAACTCGCTGCCGCCCACTCGTATGGGGTAGAAAACACATAGTCGCTGTTGGGGAGGTGTGGTCCCGCCTCATCGAAGGGGTAATCGCCGAGATTGGAGACAATCCTTTGGCGATGCGTGAACTCGTAAATCCTTCCTGCCGTCCCCTCCGTTCCGGCAGAGTCGTATGTGCGAATGATGTCTTCGGTATTCGCCATTACACTTGGAAGCGTCTTCGAGTGGAGAGGCTCTGGTCAACAGCTTGCGTGATAAGACCAACTATAAGGTCTTGTCGCTCGTGGAGCAACCTGTCGAATCCTTTGGTGTCATTGGCTTCAATCATAACATTGACAGCGCCAACAGATGCTCCCCCGTTCCCGTTCTCCCCCAAGTCAACAGGGATTGATCTTCCATCAGGCAAAGGAACAAACGCTTCTGCGCCCCCTCCTTCTCCGAACATTGCCAATTGTGGGGAGTTTGCAACACCGCCTCCGGCGTATTTCTTGATCATCTTCCCAGGCATAACGCCCCCATCTGCAAAGCCGAATAGCCACCCCAAGATACCTCCCGAACTCTGGGCAACAGCGGCTGCCATAAGCATCGTTGATGCCGCCAAGAGAACCCCACTTGCGGCAGTTAAAGTAACGGCGGCTAAAGTCTGTGCGACAGCGGACGCAATGAGTGCTAGGGAAGCCCCGCTAATAATCACAAAGGCGTATGCCGCAACAGCCGCAACGGCAAGAACTGCTGTCGTTCCAGCGACCGCCATAGTTCCTATGCCTAAGGCGACCAAGGCAGTCACGCTAACCACAAGAACCGCAAGTCCTGTGACCAGGGCTGCGGTAATAGCAACGACCGCCATTGTGATGATAACCGCAATTCCAGCAGCCGCCGCCATAACAACGAGTGTCATCGCAATGATGGCCGCAATGCCAGAGGCCAATAAGGCTATCGTAGCCGCGACAATGGCGGCCAGGATGCCTACGATTCCGGTAACCAGTGTGATGAAGGTTGTCACCAGGGTCATTAGGATTCCCATCATGGCGCCAGCCATAGTAATGATGGCCGTCCCTATAGCCGCGACTGCACCGGCTATGGCAGTAAGCCCAGCCGTAATCGTAGTTAAAGCCCCAGTCATCAGAGTCCCGATGGTTCCCATCATGCTGGCGAAGCCCCCGGCGGCTTCCGCTGTGTCGCCAGCGGCCTCCGTAGTCGCAGCCGCCAGTTCCGTAGAAGAGGCTCCCGCCATAATGTTTGCGGCCATAAGCATCTCAGTGGCGGCGGCGGCGTTTAGTTCGGCGGCAGCTAGCTGGGTCGGGAGCGTCATCCCTATTCCTGATGCTATGGCAGTCATTACCTGCTGAACCATCGTGGTGACAAGCATACTAATCACCTGCTCTGCGAAGATCATAGCCAGTTTCAATCCTAACTCTTTTGCGTCGAACGGCACTGTCTTGATGACTAGCTTGCCGTCCTCGTCACGCTCTAGGGTTCCCACAAAGGCGTCGGTCAGAGAGCTTGTAAGTTCGCTTTGCAGACCGTCGAACATCGAGGTGATTAATCCGTGGGTCATTTCTGCTAGAGACTCCATGCCACTCATCATGTCCCTGAAGGCCATGATTGTTCCGAGCCCCATGTCGTCCTGCTTCATTGCCCACTCTTCTGCCATCTTGACCTTGATAGCGTATTCCTCTTGGGCTTGTTGTGTTGCGAGGTCTACTGCTTTCCGCTTTTGGTCCCTGAGAACCTTAATCGTATTTTGTAGCCTTAAAACCTCGGCGGCAGCCATTTCCTTTTCCTCTTTGGTGAGTCTCGGATCCTCTTGAGCTTCTTCGTTAATCTTCTCCAGTTGTTTTTGGAGACTTTTCGCCTTCCTCTCAAGATTTTCGTTATATGACCCTCTCGCAGACTCAAGATTCGCATACTTCAGGGCAGTAAGGCGAAGTTCTTCGTTGCCCGCCGCGAGAATCACATTGCCTTGCTGTTCATAAGTTCCAACGAAACTTTCTTGGTACTTATTAAGGGCTTCATATTTGATTTTAAGGATTGCGTTTTGATGTCTCTCTTCGGCTTTGGCTGCATCGGTTATGGCATCACCAGCTCCGGTCTCAACACCTTCATACTGCCTTCTGATAGTTCGTAGAGCCTTGGCGTGTTGAAGCACCGCCCGCTCGGTTTTTGTGCGAGCCTTTTCATCGTTCTGATCCCACTCGACATTGATAGCGGCCTCCTTGGCTCTAAGTTTTTTTAGAATAAGTAAGAGTTGGTTACTGAGTTGCTTTGCAACGAGTCCTTTATCTTCAGCGGCATCAAATGTAGTTCTAACACCTTCCCTCGCGTTCTCATACTCGGCCTTAGCAACAGCGAGGGCTCTCTCGCGGCTAGCGGCAACCCCCTTCTCTTCTAGAACCCTGATCTCTCCCTGGAGCCTCTTCTGAGCCGTAATGGCGTTATCAATGATCTTTTGGTCTTGCTTATCCCACTCGACATTGATAGAGGCAATTTCGGCTTTAAATTTTTCGTGTTCAGCTATGAGTTGGTTACTGAGTTCCTTTGCAACGACGCCTTTATCTTCAGCGGCATCCAATGCAGTTCTAACACCTTCCCTCGCGTTATCATACTCGGCCCTAGCAACAGCGATGTCTCTCTCGCGGCTAGCGGCAACCCCCTTCTCTTTTAGAACCCTTGTCTCTTCCTGGAGCCTCTCCTGAGCCGCAATGGCGTCATCGATTATGTCTTGGTCAAACTTCTTATGGATAGCGGCTTCACGCTCTCTCATTTCCTTTGCCACTTGAGCCGGAACTTGCGCCATTGCCCACATTTCCATCAGAAGTGACCCACGATCCTCGGCAAGTTGTCTAAGTCCCGCCTCAACAATTTTTATCTCCTCCTGGGCCTGCTCAAGGGCGATTGTCCTCGCATCATTGCTCTGTTTTAAGAGGATCTTCTTGGTGCCGTCGGCAAAATTCTGAACGGCCTCAAGGCGACCGCTCTGGGTGCCCCAACTTTCCTTGAATTCCTCTGTGACACCGTCTATTTCCTTATCCCACCAGAAGTGGAATTCAATCAGTGCCCTCTTCATGTCATCAAGCGCTGGTTGGGCACCCTGCCCCATTTCAAAATTCAGCGCCCGGGTGGCATTGTGGCCCAGCTCTATGAGCGAATTGGCGAAATTAAGCGACGCCTTGGCGCCACCCTGAAGATACCCCGGCATCATGGCAATCCCTTTATTTAGGAGTGAGACCTTTCCAGTCAATCGGCCCGTGGCGTTGGCACCTTCTTCCATCATCTCATCAACATCCAACCCCGCTACGGCACCACGGATACCCATAAAAGAATCCTCCATCGCCTTAGCCATGGCCTTCCATGTCTCACCCGCCTCACTGTCGGGCATAAGGGAACTACCTAACAAGTTCATTGAACTCATATACGCCGCATAGTCCTTAGTGTGATCCCACAGACTCTTCACTTGGAGTTCCGCCTCTCCAGTCTCCACATTTATGACTACCTTCTGTCGTGACACCAACTCTGCTGCTCGACCGAAGTTATCGATTATCCATCCAATCACCTGCTCTGCTGCTTGCCAGAACATAAATAAAAGATCCATAATCCTAAGAATCGTGAGCTTCCAAGACTCGAAAGCTTTTTTCATGTCTTCTTCGCTCCCTAGGGCTCCCGTAACTTTCTCCCCTAATTCAACAAGTGCAGTAGATATTTTTCCAAGAACTCCGATTATAAGAGGGTTGCCCGCAAGGAATTCCCCTACAGATATTTTGAGGTTGTCCCATGAGGCGACGACTTTGTCGAGTTGGAACCTGAGTGTTCCCATAACCTTGTTGGCGGCTTGGACGGCGGCACCTTCGGCTTCAGCGAACTCCCTCAAGAAGTCAGGCAGGTCTTCCAACTGGCGGCTCATTGCCGCAATACCCGTTACAGCGCGGATGTTTGGAATCAGGTCGGACAACGCTTGCAAGTCCTTCGAGGTGTACTTAGTAACCTCAGAAATTTCTTGCAGGATAGATAAGAGACCGCCCCTCTTCGTTAGCGTCTCTTCCGAGAAGAGTTCGAGCCCCAACCTATGAACCGCTTTAATCGCCCCCTCAGTTGGGTTAACAATCTTGTTAATCACCTGTCTAAGGGCGGTCATGGCCTCGTCAGTCTTCAATCCCGCACGAGTCAGGGCAACTACAGCCGCAGAAAGGTCTTCCAATGGTACTGATGCCGCAGCCGCCATTGACGCTACACGACCAAAACTGAGAGCCAGTTCTGGGCCAGTCGTTTTGCCAAGCTTGATTGTCTTGAAGAGAACATCTGTCACATATGCCGCATCGCTTGCGTTCAGAGTGTAAGCGTTCAGCACAGTTGTCATAAGGTCAACGGACTTGCTTGCCGAGGTCATAGTAGCCTTGGCGAATAGTAGGGCGTTCGACATAACCATCGTCCCCTCGGCACTCTTCATAGACTGCCCGAATCCAGCCGAAATAACTTGGTACAGCGCCCTAGCAGCGTCCGTCGCAGGAACAGCGTACTTGATGGCGTAGTCCTTTACGCTTTGTGAAAGCTCATCCATGCCTTTCTTTGATCGGTCCGTAAGGGTCCACACTTCAGCCATTGCATACCCGAAGTCTGCAAAGGCATTCACCGAAGACTTTAAGAACCCTATGACGCCCTTAATGGCTTGTCCTAACTTCTTTAAGGCGGCTGATGTCAACTTCGCAACGGCGAGCGCAGCGAGAGCGGAAAGGGTGAATTTCTTCCACTTTCCGGTGCTTTTCTGTGCCTGCTTGCCGGTATATTCAAACCCTCCGCGAACCTCATCTAGCGCACCGCGCTCCTCTGAAAGTTTTGTCCCGAGCGCGGCAGCGGCGATATAGGCTTCCTTCTGTTCCTTTGTGAATTTCTGCCCAGAGGCAGTAAGCTTTTCCATGGCAGCCGTGACGCGATCCATGACAACCACCTTTTTCTCCTCGTAATTGGCGTGGATTGCGGCGTCTTTCGCTAGTTCCTTTTCCTGTTTAGATAGGACAGCGCCTCCCTTAATGACACGACTATAGATCGCCTCCAAGTCAACTTCTTTCGCGTTGAGGTTGGCCGTTTCTAAAGCGAGCTTTGACTCCTCCGTGGCAGAGTCTTTGGCGGCCTTGGCGCTGGCGTCCATGGCGGCTGCGGCTTTGCGACTAGCCTTCTCATGTTTGACCAGTTCGCTCACGGCCCGCGCCACCATTTTCCGCGTTACATTGAACTGGTTTCCGGCGCCTCCCTCACTTTTTCCGAGGTGCTTGACCGCCTGTGCGGCCTCCTTCAGCTCTTTCCTAAATTCCTGTAGCGTTTTCCCTGCGGCCTGAACCTCTTTCGACAGATAATCCTTGAGGCGAACCTCTACGGCTAGTTTCGAGTTTTTGGCCATCTGATCTTATTAGCGTCCGAATTTGGGCATGGGTGGTTTCTTGAAGCCACCCGTAGGGGAGGAGTGCTTCTTACTAGCAGATTCTGCCTCCTTTTTCTGCTTATCCATAGAGTGTTCTTGTGCTTTTCCTCTAGCGTGGCAGAATATTCGGAACGCTTTAACAAAAAATGCGGTCTGATCGAGCATCCCGCCGCCCGCTGGAAGGACGCCAGCATCCTCCGCATCCCTCAAATATGGAATAATTGTTCCAGCCGTCTGAACGGCACCCTTGTCCTTGAATGGGCAGTCATGAACGGGCGCCTGCCCTGTACCACCACATACCTTGCACTCACCCCCGCTCCGGTGGCACGAGGGGCACGATATTGTAAATATTGCGTTCTGGGTCGGGGTGTCACATCCCCACGCAGTGCGCCTCAGAAGGGCTGTCGGGTGATATTCCCCATCAGCCGTCTTCATGCGGCACAAGTCGCAACTTATGTCTAGGCTTCCGCTGAGTCCCCAGACTGCGACTCGGAGTTTTTTTCCGTCTCCTCCGTCATTCCAAGACCCTCTGTCACAGCATTTGCAATTTCCATGCGGATTTCGCTTGGAATACGGGAAAGGGTGTCGTCTGAAATACGCCTCTTATTTCCGAGCCCTTTCACTTTGAACTGGATGTCTTGACCTCCTGGTGGGAAGTTTTCCCAGCGGATTAGCCCCATGTTGAGGATCGCAATGATGCGCTCGCCGGTCCTGGCGGTCGCAGAGGCTTCACCGCCCCCGATGTCGATGTTCAGGAAGGAGTCCGTTACATGGGCTTCCTCTCTGGCCGTCAATGGACGAATTATGAATTTGGACTGCTGGTCCGCTTCAAGCTCACGGTCACACTCAGCGATGTAAGTGTATTCCTGTTTAGGGTCAATTGGTAGTACCATAAGTGGCACCCTAACGATGCCGTTACTGCAAAGTCAATGGAAATTGTGGACTATTCGTCACCAATCGCTGTTCTGTACACCCGACTGAACGCCACTCCCCATTCTGGTCCATGAGGCTCTTCATCAGGGCAACTTTCCCAGCATAATGCGTGGGCATATTCGTGGAGAAGGGTGTCCTTGGACAGCAGGAAATCCATCCCCTTGCACACAACAATCAGGAAGTAATGCTCCCCGTCCTTGTTCTTCCTTACATCGCAATAGCCATACTCGCCTTCCAGTTGCATGATCCGCACACGGGCAGGATACGAGCAGGGCAACTCCTCCTGGAGGTATTCCAAGACAGATACCAAACACTCACGGAACTTGCGAGTCCCTGGTTCTGGGTTTGGCTTAAACTTCGGCGCTGGCATCTCTCTCTCGGTAGGTAACCCCACCGAATTCGGCTATGCCTCGCTTGATGATTACTGGGGTTTGGAGAGCCACGCCCTTGGTTGGGAAGACAGAGACTACACCAAAGCCAGTCGTCCAGGTACTCGGTCCTGTCTTAAATGTATCCCCATGACCAGCCCCGTCCCTGAGGTCATTCCTGGCCATCATTCCACAGGTCATCCAGTCTGCCCACGGGTTCACCACGGAGGGCATCGAATGGTACTGTGGGCGGTGAACATGACCCGAAATTCCTGAGAGGCCATACTTGTTGAGTTCCTTATCTGCGGGGAATTTCCCAGCGGATGTCCCATGAGTAACCACAAAACAGTTGCCGTAAATCTTCCATGTCTGCTTGCTTATTTCCTTGCGATCCTTTTCGTTTGGCGCAAGCATGGCATCGTTAGACACCAGAGAGATTCTCAAATCCTTCAAGGAAAAGAGTTCTGAGAATTCGAGGCAGTCCAATGAGGCGAGCGAAGGGGCCACATCGCTGAGATAGCGGATTAATCTGTACTCGTGGTTTCCGACTAAATAGTCGATGTTGGCCTCTGGAGCCACATCTCGGAGTGGGCGCAGTATGTTTTCTACGGTCCATGTGATTTCTCCTTGTAGGTCTAATAATTTATTGGGATTCTTGGCCCACCTGCCGACTTCGCCGAAATCGACTATGTCACCGTTGAGGCAGATATGGTCTGGCTGAAGCCTCCTGCAAACATCAATAAAGACCTCTAGGGCAAAGCGGTCCGCTTCTCTCCCGTGGAAGTCAGAGCCCACAACAAGGGTCTGTTGCTCTAGGTCAGACTTCCTTTCAAAAGCACCGCACCAGGGCTTTATCTCCTCTGTGTAATAGCCGCAGACCCGCTCTTCAGTTTTGAGGCGAGCGCGTCTATCTCGATAAGATTTTGTGGTTCTAGAATCTCGAAGTCCTGCTGTCCGCTGGAATTCTTCATGATTCCCAAAATGGTCGAAGACGACAGTTTCCGGGAAATACCCAAACTTCTTATATTTGGCTCTACTGCAAGTCCCTGGGAAAGAAAGGAGTTCATCGTCAGCGACCCGAAGAATGTCCTTGAGAAGGTCCGCTTCGCAAGCTTCACGGTTTTCTTCCATAAAGACTCGCCTTACTTCAGCGGCATCTTCGCTTGCCTGCTCAAGTAGCTCTTTCTTTTTGTCCTTACTGAGAGCCTCTGGCGTTTCAAGCCATGCGGAGAAAGCCGTCTCGTTAAGTTCGCTTGGCTCTTGCATATAGTTCCCCTTGACAGATTTGACAATGGCGCCTGAACTTGTAGATGCTGGTTTTTAGACCACGATCTCGTAGCCAGCGCCAGACATCAGTAGGCGTTCGCTCTGTTTTCTCGTCGCCCATAGCCCGAAGGGCTACTTCAACTAGGTCGCAGATTTCTGGTAGAGCGCAGATTTCACAACTCTTTGTCGGCTGACTCAGCCATCGTTCCAACTCTTCCTTCTTCTGGGTTTTCAATTTCTTCGGCATGACTTAATGCAACCCTTAAGACTGCAAGCGCCTTCAGAACCTCTGGTGGCTCAAGACCTTGCGGAGATTGCTCATCAAAGATACCGAGGTCGTCTAGGCATTGCATAAGCCATTTCGCAGATTCTGTCGCAAAAATAAGCCTCTCTCGTTCCCAATAGAGCCGCCCAAGTACCGTTACACGCATGGAATAGTCGCCAGGACCAATCTTTACTGGCCCCAGGGACAAGAGTTCTGCCAAGGAAAGGGGTCGCCACCACCCCGAAGGAAGTTCGTCAATCCTTCTGCCACAAAACCCTTCATGGGTTCGGTCAATGCGCCTTATCTTCCCCAATAGTGCCTCCCGTATTCAGCGAGCAACGCAGCGTCAGCAATTCCCTGATTAACCTTCTTTTTGAGCGGCTTCTCTAACTCCTCCCATTTCCTTACGGCGTGTCGGACGGCTTCCTCTTTGCTCTGACCCCTGGGGCACTCCGGAAGCATCTTTTTCTGCCAAGCCCGTGGCAATACATGGCATACCTCAGCCTTGGCGATATCAATTACAGCAAGTAGTCCCCCGTAGCCCTTCCCAAAAGTGAACATGGAGGTTACACCCTGCTTAGGCATTGCGTGAACCCGCTCTATGCTGACTCTGGGGCTCTTGCTTAAGAGGAGGGATTGGTAGATAGAAGTAAAATCGATGTCTTTTTTGCCCACTAAGGGCATCCTAGTCCATCCCACGAGTTCCCCTTTTTTGTCTAGGGCAACAACGGCTCCCTTGAGTCCAGGGTCTATTCCGAAAAAAGCCCCTTTGCTCCACTCATTGTGGGCCATCCTTTTCTCCTTTTTTGGGCCTTCTTGTCTCCACTTCTGGACACAGCCTAAAGTGGCTCCCGTGGCACTCTGGGCAACGCAGGACGCCTGCTTCAGGATAACCCCACTCAAGCTTCACATTGTCGCAACGGACGCAGTAGAGGGTGGTTATGACCGTATCAGGGGGAGTGTCCTTCTCTTCCATGCTGAAGTGATACCAAAGTCACCCCTCTTTTTCCAAGGATTCCTCAAGGGACATACCTACTACGACCTCTTCTAGAGCTTCGGCAGCAACTTTGCTGTTGTCTACACCGTTATACCAAGCGGCCAAATGCACCATTCCCTCGGTTATCAAAAGATAGATGGGAAAGGGTATTCCTTCTGGCTCAGAGAGGACTTTGTTGATCTGGTGATAAGCAATCCGTGCAGATGCGACAGTGGACACTTCGGATCCCTCATTCTGCGCGTCATGGTGCGCCCGTACTGCCGTAGCCGCTTGAGCCAGCCAAAAAGAAGCCTTCTCAGTCTTCGTCGTTGCCATTACTGGCCTTCGCTTCCATGATGACTTCAGTCGCGTCATATGGGAGAGCCTCTAAAACATGGGGATCCCGACCGCTTTCTTCGTAGCGCTCGATGTCCTGAAGGATTTGCTCCAAGGCCGCAGTGCGCCCCGCCTCCTTCTTGTGGCTTTCTACCCAAGCCTCTGCGCCACTTGCGAGATCACTAGAGGTCATAGGCATAGGGGCTTTCTTTTTCCCCTTCTTCTTGGCTTTACGCTTCGGCGCAGGGGGGGGGGTCTCAGGAGCCATCTCAACCGGAGCTTCTGATTTCTCTTCTTCTGGGTCTGGAGTTGGGAGTTCTTCGTTCATCGTTTACGAGTGGTTTTTCTGGCGCGTTTCTTGGGTTTCGGCTGGAAGCATTTATCAGCCCAGGACTTCGCCGCCATGAAAGGGATAGACAAGGCGCCAAGGATGGCTGTCCACAGACTTACCAGCGGCTCACGCATCTTAGGGAAAAAGAGGACGAGAATCACGCTTAACCAAGCAAAATTCCCAATCTGGTCTAAGGTCACCCCCGAGGCGGCTAGTGCGCCGCCAGTAGCGCCAGCCGCATTTCCTGTCCCAGGCAACTTGGGTAAGCTAGGGCCGCTACTGAATGGATTGAGCATACTGCACCCAAAAAGAGTGATGCCACCCAAGACCAAGACAAAGTACATC
>Ga0209128_1002995_pt1 | contig 10604 bp, 9 predicted proteins | sample ETNvirnome_6_100_FD_184072 | JGI IMG/M metagenome (GOLD analysis project Ga0209128, IMG submission 184072) | Marine viral communities from the Pacific Ocean - ETNP_6_100 (SPAdes) (version 2) | ecosystem: Environmental > Aquatic > Marine > Oceanic | place: Pacific Ocean | collected 2013-06-19 | reverse complement strand
TATTCAATTGCCCAACAAAAAGAAGTAATAACCGCCGCTTTACCAACCCGGGATTTTTCTATGCTAGTGGCAGATATAGTATCGCAAAATTTCTCATCAGATGCGGCCACTTTAAAACAGCTTTCGGCGACGACGCTCAATGTTTCGTCGGCTAACAGCCGCGGCACTCCATCGAGCACTAAAAAAGTAATAAACAACACTCGCGCTGCACCTATCACAACTGGCGGCAGAATGGAAACAGGATCTCAAAAGACAACGACAACAACTAATTATAGTAGAAAGATTAAATACTAGAAAGGGTAAAAACAATGGCATCTTATACATATAGTCTTCTCGACCTAGGCGATGGCGCCATGACTGCCTACTTTGGTACTGCGTCTATGAATGCTATTAATGCTGAACAGTCAACAATGTATGATAGCACATACGTTGAAAACAATATGAAGATCGATCCACAGCTTTTGAAGTGGAGCACCAATTCTACCTACGACCCCACCAAATACGATGATATTCAATCTGTAACTTTTTATGCAGAAGAGTCCTACACTTTTCCTGCTAATATTGATGGGCTGGAAAATGGCTCCGACGACATTTTTGAATGGACATATTATTCCCGGGAAACTAATTATATTTCTCTAAACGATAAAGGCTATTCGGCTTGGTTTATTGAGGTTGAAAATGAAGATGGCGAAACTGTTGAATTGAGCACCTTCGCGCTATATGAGAAATACAACTTATCGCTCGACTCGCTCGAGCAGCTTTCAAATTCAGAGGTGACGATCGTCGATTATTACACCGATCGCGAAGACGAGAAAACTAGCCAACGCAAATACCAGAATCTAGGCGCAAGCGATCCACGCGTTACTGGCATTACCGATGAAAAAGCTACTTACTCTTACACAGACGGTGAACTCGCAGGAATTAGAACTAAATTCGCATCTCCTGCCGGCAGCACATCCCTGTCTCTTATGCAGGCAGTCATCAGCAGCAGCGTCGACAAGATCTACAACACATCAAACATCTCTAGATTTAATTTCAAGAAGACGAGAGCAGAAGCCTTAAAACCAAGAGAAGTCTCAAGCATCGATCTTGTAAAAGACTTCAACAGACCTTATAGGGGAACGACTAGTGGCTGACTCTATTACTCTTACTTTAATAAACCCCGCCCTTATAAAAGACTCATCCGACAAAGTTCGAAACACTTTCGGAGGCTATTATAATTTTGCAGAGGCTGACGATGGGTCTGAATCTTATGAATATTCTGGTTCGGTAGCCGGCGCCTCAGAAGTTGTTACTTATAGTGACAGCGAACTGTTTCGCCACTCAAGACGCAATAAGATCACAACCGCATCTGCAGATGTATTCAACACAAACCTATCAGTCAATGTGGTGGTTGTCGGCCGAAAAGATGCTATTGAAAACGACGAGCATTGGAAACAAATCCTCGTAGGCGGAGAATACAACACTAGCAGTTATGATGGAGTTTATACAAGCGGACTCTTTGAGAACTTTTATGTTACAACAGAAATCCCTTACGAATTGTACAGCGTAAAAACAATGGCCGAATCGGAGTATGCAGATTATAGCGTGATTTCAGTTGGCTATAAATATAATTATCATGAGCGCTCATACGAGTCATATATCTCTGGTCGTTCGACTTATGAAATCCCAAGCCTTTATTTGCTTAATGAAGTGTATAACCAAAACCCAGACGGCTTTGAGCCCGAGATAATCAATTTCATCAACCTTGAGGGGGATGCATCGGCAGATACCATGAAAGGTATATTCAATGTTTCTTCAAGCGACTACCCTCCCTTTGGAGAAGACAAGGAGTTTGAGGGTGGTACCACACCGGTGGAGCAGAATTATCCCGAAAGCAAATGGAAGTCCAATGTCGGAAATTATAAGAAATATCTATCCCTTTATCAGAACGCAAATCTCTCTGGCTCCACTCTCGAATTCTTAACAAGTAACAGCAGCAACATCATTATTGATAATGATATACTTGATATTGCTGATGATAACGTGTTGAAATCTCTTCCATTTTACACGCATGTTTCGATACCAGCAGGGACGATCCCCACCGGCTCGGTAAACACCATGATAGATAATTACAATCTAAAAAACCTGATGATGAAGACCATCAAAGAAAGATTCGTTGATAACAGTGCTACCATCGAAACCGAGAATTTTAAGTTTTGGCAAAAGGCTGATCAATTAATAGACGGCACGCTCGAGCCATTGCACAGCACAGTTACTGCCGTAGATTATAGAAATTTTGATCTCTTGCCAACAATACTTAATGATATCAAAAGCCCAACACGCAATTCGCGAAACCTTACATGCCTTACCAATGATGCCATAGAACAGCATGTGGTTACGGATATTAACGGCGTTTACCGTCACATCAAAAACACACGTATGATGGGTTTTGCGACGGATTTAGTCGAACACATGAGAAGAGAGAAAGGAGAGAATCTCCGGGATGAACTTAATGAAGGTTCTCTATCTGATATATTAGACTATGCCAATACCTCTAATGATATAGAATCAATTGGCTATAGGATCCAAAAGATCGGTGGTACCCCACAGGGTACCCAACGCTCCGTCAACACATTGTGTAACTATTATATCTTTGATGAAGGCGATGTTATCGATCTGTATGACACACAAGTCAAGTACGGCGCCAACTATCGCTATAATGTTTATCAATACGTTGCGGTGATTGGATATCGTTATAGTTACAAGAATTTCGCTGGAACAAGACAAATAGGAACAGACTCTAGCACCAGCAAAAACTGTCTTGAGTTTTACGATTTAATTACAGGAAGAGAAGCCACGAGAACGGATCCGCGTGAATCGGTACCGCACACTTATGCACCTTTAACTGCCACATTCGCTACAGACGCACAAGTTCTATCTGATTATCCGTATCTTTGTGAATTCGATATAGTAATCGAGCCTTATATTAAGATAATTGAAATCCCTCTATCGACAAAAGAAACACAGGTTATGGACCACCCTCCTCGCAAGGTTGAGATTATGTCTTACCAGCGGAAGGATAACTCACAAACGATTGGGTTCTATGCAAAATATGAATCTTTTGAACCTCAACCATATCCTCTCACTATTTCAGATGAAGATCAAAATACTAAAAACGACTATATGGTTTCCAATAATTTGTATGCCGGCGAAGAAATAACGCAGGAATCAACGCGGCCGGTCGCGGTAGAAGTTTATAGAATAGACAAGAAGCCGACGACTATGAGAGATTTCCGCGGCTCCTTGATCATGACTAAAGACTTGACAAATCTTAAATTCGATACCCCTTTGACTGATTGTTTCTATGAACAACGCATCAGAACAAATACCAAATATTATTATCTCTTTAGATTTTTGAATGCTCACAACATGCCCGGACACACTAGTCCTGTCGTCGAAGCAGAATTAGTAGATGATGGAGGCTACAAATATTCTCTATTTGATGTTATAAATGATTCAGAGATATCGGATGAGCCTCCTGTCGATGCACCGTCAAAACCTTTCAAGAAACTTTTGCAAATGAAACTTCAAAGCTCTCATTTGATTCTTGATGATGAGAAAGTTGATTATGAAGGTAATGCTAGCGATGAAGTGGGTAACTTTGATGTTGGTAATGCAGATGATCCCATTTGGGATAAAACTTTTAAGATTCGAATGACCTCCAAAAAGACAGGCAAAAAACTAGATATCAATGTAACATACAAAGTTAATAGGTTATAGGATAAGGATATGGCATTTCAAGATAGTGCAGGCGGAATTGTTTTAGACGCAGTATTAACAGATATTGGTCGAAAACGAAAAGCACAAGGTAATTTCAAGGTCACTCACTATGGCTTGGGCGATGATGAGGTTGATTATACTTTTGGTACTGGATCCAGTGGAACATGGGAGATAACAGCTTCAGTTCCTATTCTTGAAGCCTTCGCAGGACAACAGGCAAACATTAAATATGGACTTTTGAATCTGCCGCGGAACGACATCTACTACCTGCCTCAATTAAGTGTCAATACATTAACTATTGGTTCTGTGAGTTCTCACTCCAGCGGCACTTGTTATTATCTATCTGTAAATTATGAGACAAGCAAGAAGCTAAAATCAGACATCGGCGATGCATATTATTTGCAAAACGATTCAGTTTCCACTAATGTTTTGTTAATTGAATCAGGAATTAGCACTGTTGAAACTATAGAAAGAGATCAGACCGCTCAAGATCGATACATCCGCAGCGCTGGCTTATATGATCAACATTATTTTGTTTATTGTGATAGCCGATTCGTAGATCATATCTATACTAATGCGCCAGATGCATATTACAAAAACGATGCATCAAATAAAATGTACACAAATATGACTCCGCTTGTTAGAATAGTTAAGAACTCATTAGACAAAGCATCTCTTTACCACGAAAGTTATGCTTGTACAGGAATGGTGAATGAGATTTATGACCATGATGGTAGTGCGGGAGACAATCTACTTTCATCTCTAGCCGGCCCCCGCGCCACCGCTTTAGCTGTCAACTTTAAATTAAACGATAAGATGGTTAATGCGTCTGGTTCCACAGCCGACGATAGATTTCGCGTTTTTGGAAAATTAAATCAAGACATTTTCGGTACTGGAAATAATTACGATTACATAGAAACAAATATTATGATCGCTGGAGCTTCCAGCAAAAAACAATTAGTAGTGCCTTTGCGAATTGTTCGGAGCGTATAGACATATTTTTAGTATAGGCATGCATACAAACAAAATACTTACTATTTATAAAGAGAGAGGAATATAAATGGCTTTTTTAGATAATTCCGGTGACATCATCTTGGATGCTGTCCTGACAGACACAGGCCGAAAGAAGATGGCTGATGGTAATTTTAAGATTACTCGCTTCGGCTTGGGTGATGATGAAATTAACTATTCACAGTATAATAAAAATCACGCTTCTGGTTCGGCTTATTATGATTTGGAGATTTTGCAAACTCCAGTCTTTCAATCCACGACGCAGGTTTCGAATATCAACTATGGACTTTTGAATATCTCCAACAAGAATATTCTCTACATGCCTTCTTTGAAAGTAAATTCTTTGCAGTCTAATATGCAACAGATTTATAGTGGCATTTATTATGTTGCCACCAACGCAGACACTGTAAGCGCTTTAAACACTTTCCATGGCTCGGCAGCCGATCAGTTTCAAGATAATACAACAAAAAACGTGCCCGCTATTTATGTCGAGGGCGGTATCAATAGTTCTGATCTATCAAAGACACAAAGCAATCAAGCTGCCTATATTAAGAATCTTCAACTCTCTAATCGCATGTACTCGATTAGTGTAGATAATCGGATTTTCAAAGGCGTCATGGGACTAGCTTCCGGCGCCTTTAAAGTGAATACAGACGGTAGTAACTTTCAATTGCCAATTAATCTAACAGGCATTAATGGATCTTCCGCTGATTCAGGTATGGAAAACTATTCCGCCTATAGGATCAAAGGGATAAACAATGGAGTTTATCAAACCCAGAACGGTACCGCTGTCACGGCTTTTTCTACTATCTTGGGACCAGGCGATACAATAACAGGCTTCAAAACAATGGTACACGACGCGCTCTGTAGTTCCACTACTAGTGATAATCTGTACAGCAAAATAGGCTCAACAAGTGCAACTTTGTTTGGATCAACTTATGATTATATTGATACATTTGTCTATATAACAGGACTAAATACCGGTGCTACCATCGCCCTTCCAATACGCGTTTTAAGAAAAGTTTAGGCACATAAATGGAGAAAATAAATGCCAGTAATTAACACAGAGATAATTGATCCAACTTCGGACATTACCACTACGACCACTTTGTTACATGAGACGATCCCGATTACGGGAACTATCTGCAGCGGTACGTACAGCGATAATAACATTAAGAATTATACACATGGTATGTTCCAAAGTGTATATGACTATCCCTATTTGAGTTCATCCTCAAACCATATTTTTGATTTAACAGTTGGGTACGATTCGACTTCTCCAGTATCTTCTTCGGCTGCAACCCAAAACACAAAGAAGATCAATCTTTATAATCAATACGCGCAAGTTTTGCTGGGCTACACAGCTTCAAATGCAGATAATATTCAAAAGTTTGAGAGCGATTTAAATCTCGATGGGTCTGGAGTCATCAAAGACGCTTTCTTCGTTTCTCTTTCTCGCTTGCTGACTAAAGATGAAATCAAGCGAGGAAATGTTTCTCTTACATTGGGAACCGGTTCTTGGGCTACTCCCTTCAGTCATACAATGACTCTCACAGATGCTAGCGCTTCTGCCGCCGGCGGAGGTATCAAAAATGTCATCGGCGGAAACTATGGGCTGCTCTATGACTCTGCAGAAGATAGTGTTGCTAAAGGTGTCGTGTTCTATGAAGCAGGGATAATAGTATTAACCTCTTCTGTCTTTCAAGGGGTAACAGACTTTAATAGTGGATCAGGAGTTGGTCCAACAGTACCTGCTTGGAATGTTACTCAATCCTTCGCAACTGCCTCGATTACCGGCTCATGTGATGCATTGCGCCACCGCATCCAAAACATCTCATTCAACAACACCACAGAAATTAACTCTAAAATCTACTTCTGTCGCGTTAACCACAATGATTTCAACTATAGTGCGAACCCAACATACGTGGACGGTAGTAAGATTAGAGTCAAGGACACCGCCGGCGATCAGCCGATCTCATATATCACGACCGTTGGTTTGTATAATGCAGCCGGCGAACTATTAGCTGTCGCAAAACTATCAGAGCCCCTGCGAAAAGATCCAAATAATGATTTGACGATACGTGTTCGACTGGATTACTAAAAATGTCCTTGAAGAAATTCAAGTTGAACGAGGTTTTTACCAACACAATGAAGTTGCACCCGACGTGTAACTTCATTATTTATGACACAAAAGTCATCTACAACAACGTTCCTCACCAATCAGGCGCCAGGAATGATTTAGTCCGAAACGTTTCTTCGTCAAAAGGTTATATCAGCCTTTACGAATACAATATTGACCGTCCGGAAGATATTAGTGATGACCGCATTATTGGTCGAGCAGGAAGTTATACAGCTGTAAGTTCTTCAGAGACCGCTACCGGCGACCCTCTTACAATATTGCTCGATAACGGCCGCATCTATCCATGGATTTCGAAGGATAGCGCCCGCTCAACGTTTAAGACTGCTTTTGGGTTTGAAACCGGCGATAAAACCGAATGGAGCAACGAATTCGAATTTGGCGATGTTCTGGTAGGAACTTATCCACTACAAGCGGCAATCAGCAGAGAGTATGTCACTTCTTCTTTTGTTAGCACATCTGGATCGATGTACAACCCGCACTACGTCGCGTTGAGAAATAAGCTAGACTACTATTCCGTAATGAGCAGACACTATAAAGTGAACTCTGTCTATGGAAACAAAGACACACAAACCCTCAACCTTATTTCTATTCCATCCATCTTCTATGGGACACAGATTAAGCCAGGAACCCTTTCACTCAAATGGTATTTAAGCGGATCTCTGCAAGGAGAGCTTCAAGATATCTCCCAGAACGGCGAACTTATCCAAGTCGGACCTGCCGGCAGTACTGGCAGCGGCTCTGTGGCAGGTGTGGCTCTCTATAATGATGGCATTCTTCTTCTTACAGGTGCGTGGGCATTAAACCCCGCCACCTTTAATCTTGATGAGTCCGGCAAAACTCCAAGCTGGCTCCACTTCGGCGCCGGCGCAAATGATAGTTCGACCCGCGACGTTACCCCCGACTCTAGCGCGTCATTCGCAATAAATTTCAAGGGCACTAACGAAACGCAAGTTATGACAATGTTTGCTCATGCAAAGAGCGGACAAGTCAATTATTCAACGAATCCTACCTTTTTGAAATACGGACAAGACTCTACTTTCTATACATCTTCGGCTGTCTATGAAGAGAACTCTGAACTAGAACTTAAGAATATTGCAAGCTCTAGTTATAGTGATTATTCCGCGTCTTTCGAGAGGCAGGTATATGTTTCAAGGATAGGTGTTTATGACAAAAACAAGAATCTCATTGCTGTGGCTACTCTTTCTAATCCTGTTTTAAAGAAAGAGGCAGAAAACATTTCATTTAAACTTAAGCTAGATATCTGATATAATAAGAATATGATTTTAGGTGTTGACGTATCGACCAGCATTACTGGTTTTGCTATTATTGCTGATGATGAATTGGTCTATTATGACTATATTGACTTGCGAAAAAAGAAAGGCATATTTGCCAAGACCCTTGCAATAAAAGAAAAGATAATGGACATTTATGAAATGTACCAGTGTAATAATGAGCCTGGGGTGATGACCGGCAACTCGGTTTATCCTATTGAACATATCTATATCGAACAGCCTTTCACCTTCTTTAATAGTGGCGGTTCCTCGGCCAAGACAATGGCAGTCCTTCAGAGATTTAATGGAGTTGTGTCGTGGCTACTTTATGAGCTTTTTGAGTTCGAGCCAGAATACATAGGGGCAACCTCTGCACGAAAAGAGGCCGGCATTAAGATCCCCCGCGGACAGAAGGCAAAGAAAGTTGTGGTAGAACATCTCTTGAAGAACGAAGCCGCGTTCAAGGTGGAGTATACGCGCCACGGGAACCCTAAAGCCCAGTATTTTGACATGGCAGATGCGATCGTTATTGCGCGCGCAGGATATAAAATAGAACAAAAAAACAAGAAAACACTTGACAATATATAAAAGAGTGATTATATTATAAATACAGCGAACCTTAACCCTCTCACTGTAAGATAAATCTTCGAAAACACGCTGGCAGTGATGATTTGAGTCTCACCGACACCACAGCCCCGCCTTAACTGGCGGGGTTTTTTACTTGACTTTTGTAAAAAGGTGTGCTACATTACGAGTGTGCAGTAAATTTAATTACGTAGTCAAGGGGCGAGATGAACAAGTCTGCAGCTAAAAAGGTTTTAAACGAAGTCCTCGGCAGTTGCCGAGACAGCAGTCACGAGTTATTGTATGGATGTCCAGCGTGTAATCATCACAAGCGTAAATTGTCTGTTAATTTGGATAAGAACGTTTTTAAGTGTTGGGTTTGTGACTTTCGCGGCCGCAGCATTCGTCGCCTTGTCCGTCGTTTTGGCTCCTTTACGCATCTTAAAAGGTGGGACCAGATCACAGGTCGTATGGATCTTCGCGACTTTGCTGATCTCTTTGTGGATCGAGATGATAAAGAGCCTCCCCCAAAACTTGAGTTGCCGCAAGAATTCACAAGTCTAACTTCCGCAACTCCGCCAAGAACTGCTGCGTACGCTATGAGATATCTCAAAGAACGCGGCATTTCCTATGCCGAGATAGTAAGGTGGAAGATTGGCTATTGCTTTGATGGTATGTATCGAGCGCGAGTAGTTATCCCTTCATTTGATGACGATGGTGACGCCAACTACTTTATTGCGAGATCATACAGCGGAGACTCTTATAAATATAAAAACCCACCAGCATCGAAGGACATTGTTTTCAATGAACTATTTATTGATTGGAACGAAGACTTAGTTTTAGTGGAGGGGGTCTTTGATGCGATTAGAGCCGGAAATGCTGTGCCAATACTGGGATCAACACTGCGATCCGACTCACGATTATTACGAAAGATTGTCTTTAACGACACCCCCGTTTATATGGCCTTGGATCCAGACGCTGCTGATAAAGAGCGTAAGATTATTGAAACACTTCTGCGTTATGATGTGGAACTGTATAAGATAGATATAGCCGGCTATGAAGATGTGGCGGAGATGCCCCGTGAGGTGTTTATAGAGCGCAAGAACAAAGCGGCTTTTATTGATAGAGACAACTATTTATTGTTGAATTTACTTTCAGCAGTATAAGGAAACAAGCCGATGAACGTTTTTAAGAAAATCGCAACCCTTCTCAAGAAGGATACCCCTCTCAAGGAAGAGTCGCCACAAGCAAGCAAAGAGTGTTGTGGCGAAGGTTGCCACAGCCCCAGCGAGATCCTTAAAAGCATTTGTAATGATGCAGGAATAGGAGATCGCATTCTTAATCAAGTTCAGGCTCTCGAGAAGTTCGAAGCATGGTATGACGGTCCGTGTGACGAGGAGTCTGTTAGGTCCTCGTTGACCGAGTTTAAATTGGCTCACCCCGGCGTGAATGCGAAGTTAGTATCGATAGGAAACCTCTAACATGAAACTAATAATGGAAAACTGGAGAGGCTACATAGAAGAATCCTCGACCCGCGGAACACAGCTACCGGACGAGAAGACAGACCTACTCTTTGATAAACAGATCACAGCGATGATAGAAAAAGCTGGAATGCTTGAAGAAGGCGCGTTCTTGGACAAAGCGAGAGACTATGCCATGAAATACGGCGTTCCACTTGCCACAGCGCTGGCTCTAGTGGGCACTATCCCTGCAGGCGTGGTCGCCGGCAAATCCCTAGCAAACAGGCACAATACAGAACTTGCAGCACAGCAAGCAGAAGAAGATGCTGCAGTCCGGCAAGCTCACGATGATCGCTTCGGCGCCGACTATGGAGAGTTACCAGCAGAGTATGATGA
>Ga0209128_1002991_pt1 | contig 10614 bp, 20 predicted proteins | sample ETNvirnome_6_100_FD_184072 | JGI IMG/M metagenome (GOLD analysis project Ga0209128, IMG submission 184072) | Marine viral communities from the Pacific Ocean - ETNP_6_100 (SPAdes) (version 2) | ecosystem: Environmental > Aquatic > Marine > Oceanic | place: Pacific Ocean | collected 2013-06-19 | reverse complement strand
ATTCCATCGCCCCCCCTCACGCCGGCAAAGTGCGCCCGGCCAGTGCCTCATAGGCCCAGCGCCTGAGTTGAACATCATCACGGCACGGCGCCTCGTTCCCGTACACCAGCCCAAGGAAGCCGCGCAGCCGCGCAACCTCGGCCGTAAGCCTTTCGATCTCGTCAGCCACGCCGCACTGTTCGTACTGCGCAGTCGCCCGAAGCTGATCAATATCGCTCATCGGACCACCCGCACGACCGCCGCCACGTACACCAGCACCGGATGGCCCTTCACCTCGGCCAGCGCGTTCCACGCCGCCACCGCACGCGATGCGCTGAACTCGCCTCGGCCCACCGCTTGTTTCGACACGGTGATCCGCCGGGCGATCTCGGCGTTGCTGATCCCCGGCACCGCTTCTCGAGCGGCTGTGATAAATGGATGCTTCACCCTTCCCCCTGTTCGTGTGCTGTCATCAGTCGTCGGCCTATCCACCGCATCACCGGCACGGCCATCGAGTTGCCGATCGCCTGGCATCGTGGGCCGTCCTTCGCCATCCCTCCCCGATACGGGATCCGCGTCCAGTCATCGGGGAACCCCTGGAGCCGTTCGCGCTCTCGTGGTGTCAGCCGTCGCACGCCCCCTCCACCCGAGACGGCGTGTGTGTGGGCGTGGGTATCCAGCGCACCAACAACGGCGCCGCCAACGGGATCCTGACGCGCATTGAACGCGATCGGCTGTGACGTCGTCATCAGTGGTGGACACACCGGTTTCGGTTGCGTTCGGCTCGTCGGGCTCGTCGGGCTCGTCGCTTGTACCAGATCCGCGATCAGGGTTTCGCTTTCCGCGTCATACCGTGAGGCGTGCCCCGTGAGGCACCGAGCCGGCGCGATCAGGTTCCCCCGGGTTCCGTCTTCGCTGGCATCGTGGCCGTGCCCTCTAAGGCAGTTCGCAACGCCGCCGGGAGCACCTTCCCCCGCTTCTCGGCCCGGCGCAGGATCCCGCGACATGCCTTCGGGCTCAAATAGTACCGCCGCGGCACGTCGCCAGTCTCCAAGACATCCGACAACGAAGACACGCCGCCGCCTTTGGGGAACTCCGAAGAACTGAGCGTCCAGCACTCGGTAGGCGAACCCGTACCCGAGTTCTGCCAGCCCCCCGAGGAAGGCGCCAAACGCCCGTCCTTCGTCCGACGACAGGGCGCCCGGGACGTTCTCCCAAACAGTCCAGCGAGGTCCAAGTCTCGCAGCCAGACGGAGATACTTGACGGCCAGGTTTCCGCGCTCGTCAGCCAATCCCCGTCGGAGTCCAGCAACCGAGAACGACTGACAGGGAGTGCCGCCCACAAGGACATCAATCGGTTCATGCTCGCCCTCTCGGATCTCGGTGAAGTCGCCCCGCAGTGGGACATCGGAGAAGCGATGGGACAGCACCGCTCGGGGGAACTTGGCGATCTCGGAAAGGAACGCGCACCGGTAACCCAACGGCTCCCAGGCCACCGAAGCGGCCTCTATCCCCGAGCACACTGAGCCGAACACCACCCCCCCTCCTATGCGCCTGGGAAAGGCGAGACAGCGCGAAAGTGCGCCGGGTGAACCTCGCCCCGCCCTTCCCTGACAAGGTAATCACTTGCCTCGCCAGGGTCAAGGGATACCCTTAAAAAGGTATGTCCGCATCCGGCACCCGTCGCGCCGATCCCCTGTGCGCTGCCGCATCGCCCCTCGGCGGCTTGGCGTAGTCGTCCCCGGAGCTCTCCCGCCCGCCGAGAAAGCGCACGTCCTGCGCCACCACTTCGGTACTCCACCGGTCGTTCCCGTCCTTGTCCTGCCACTTGCGCGTCTGTAGTCGGCCCTCGATATAGAGCTGTTTCCCCTTCGTGCAGTACCGTTCGACGTTGTCGGCCGTCTTACCGAAGACCGTCACCCGGTGCCATTCGGTTGCATTGTTCCAGTTGCCGTCTCCGTCCTTGACGCGGTGCGTTGTCGCCAGGCTCAGCGTACCCACCCGCGCTCCGTTGTTGGCCGTTCGGATCTCGGGATCGCGCCCCAAGTTGCCGATCAGAATCACCTTATTCACTGTCATTGCTTCACCCTCGTCTCTTCGTTGTCGCCGCCGTACAGACACGCCAGCGCGCCCATCATTACCACCCACTCCCCCGCCGGAAACAGCCGCCAGCAGCGCGCCGTTGCCTCCGACATCGGGGCAAGCCTACCACCCTCTACCACCGCCGCGCAGCGTACCGCAGCCGCGATCCCGGCCACCGACACCGACCGCACCACCCGCTCATCGAGGAGCCCGGCTACATGGTCGGTCGCCGACACCAGCGCGCCGATCGTCTCGTCGTCGAACATCCACCGCACGTCACTCATGCAACGTCCCCCACGCGAACGGGCCGTCAGGGTAGCAGTACAGCCCCGTCAGCACGTCCAACACGTGCCAGTGAAACCGCCCCAGATAGCCCGGGTCTGTGTCCATCAGCTCCCCGAACACGTCCTCGAGCCGGTGGTGCCGGCTCTGAAGATCGAGCGCGCCCCCGACGGCGTTACTTGGCGCCCGTGCCAACTGCCGCAGACTGTGCGCGCTGTTCGGATCCGCCCACCGGCGGCGCACCGTCGGCTTACGCCACCGAAACAGCAGGTAGCGCGGCACCCCTTCGGGCGGGTCTGTCATCGCATCCCCCAATGGTCGCCGCGCGGCTCTAGCGCCTCCGACGGGTACTCCGGCTCATCGGCTCCCCACTGATGCTCTCGGATCTGAAACCATGCACCCCGAAAGAACATATCGATCTCACCGGTCGGCCCGGCCCGGTTCTTCGCAACGATCACCTTCATTTCTTCCGGGCGCTGCGCTTTGTCGTATACCCACGGGCGCACCATCAGTACCACCGCGTCGGCGTCCTGTTCGATGGCCCCCGACTCCCGCAGATCCGACAGTAGCGGCACCTTGTCCGGGCGTTGCTCTACCTTCCGATTGAGCTGACACAGCACGAACACCGGCACATCCAGCGACCGCGCCAGCATCTTCAGCTTCCGCGAGACGTGGCCGATCGCCTCTGCGCGCGTTGCTCCCTTCGCCGTCCTGACGTCCATCAGTTGCAGGTAGTCGACGGCCAGCATTCCGAGCGGTGGACCTTCCCGATCACACCGGCTCTTCAACGCCTTCGCAGCGGCGATCAAGTCTTCGATCGTCATCGCCGGATGATCAGCGAAGTAGATAGGCAGCGCTGAATTGCGGTCTCTCGCGCCCCTGAAGCGTTCATTTAGCCGCTTTGAGTCACGAGCCATACCCGAACACGATTCAGGGGCCTCCGCGCAAGACAGCAGCATCCGGTGGGCCATTTCGCCGCCGTCCATTTCCAGCAAGAACAACCCGATCGACTTGTCCGGAGTCATCCCCGCGATGTTCGTTGCGATCTCCTGTACCAACGTCGACTTGCCCATGCCCGGCCGAGCGCCGATCACGATCATCTTCCCCGGCTTGATCTTCACCATCGCGTCGAACGACTCCCACCCCGTTCGGAGTGCGGCGCCCTCGTCGGTGGCATCCGCCGCCATCCGCTCCACGGCGATCTCGGTGGCGTCGGCGAGCGTCATCCACCGTTGCTGTGTGCCGTTGCCCATCAACGCCTCGAGATCCCCAACGAGCTGCGTCAACACTCCGGCGGGATCTTCATGGTCGATCACTTCCAGCCGTCGCCCGATCGCCTGTCGAGCTTTCCGGCGCATCGCATCGGCCTGGAACGTCTCCAGGTACGCCCGAAGCGCGTGCGGGCTGGGCACGTCGTCGGTAAGTTGCATCACGTACCCGACACCGCCAAACATCCCCGGCTGTTCGGTGCGGGCGATCCTCTCGGGCAGCGTCACCATATCGATCGCGTCGCCGTCGTTCCGCATCTGACGCAGCGCCGCGTAGATCCGCTGATGCTTGCCCACGGCGAAGTCATCCGGCTGCAACGGGTGGAGGTCGATCAGCTCCGGATCCCCCACCATGCACCCGAGGATCATCGACTCAAGGCGTTCGGGTGAGTGCTTCATCCCTCACCCCGCATGAGCACCGACATCTCATACCTAGCCAACGCCAGCGCGCGACGATCGACAGCCGCCGCCGTCGGACATTGCGGCATCTTCGCCTCCTTGAACAGCCACCCGAGATCTACGGCGTCCCGGAACTCCCACATGTGATCGATCGCCGCGTTCAGCACCTCCAACGCTTGATCCTTTCGCTCTGGTCCACCACCACTCACGGGCACCCGGCGCACCACCTCACCGAGCCGCGTGCCTGCGAGCGGCCAAGGCTTACCGTAGACACGATCAAACGACTTCAGCCACCGTTCTGCGTTCATCCCTCACCCTCACTTGGCAGCCATGGCCGCCGGTTGCTTCCGATACGCAGCGCACCACGCATCCCGATACTGTTCACGTTGACGCGCCGTCCCCCGAACGTCGCACCACTTCGACCACCCCACCACCACAGTTGACGCCCTGCGCCTTCCGTGCTCGGCTTCCGTCGGTGCCATCACCCACGCTTGACCCGGTGGCCGGTGGCGGCTTGAATCTCGCCACTCGGGGATCTCCATCAGCTCACTCCACGCCGCCAGCGCTTTGTCATTGCTCGCCGATAGACACACCACCGCGCCATCGGCTTGCCACTTCTTCGAGAAGGCCACGTACTCTGCGCAGTTGTCGATCCTGAACAGCGTTCGGCCCAGGTACCCGGTACGCAGCCACACCGCTCGCCCATCCCCCTCGGCCGCCCACCGCAGCATGAGGAGCATCGACGCCTCCCCGTGTTCCTTCACCCGCTCGGCCACCCCCCAGCCCTTCCGCGGCGCCGACCGATAGCTGATGCCGTGAGGCAATGCCCGGAAGGCATCCCAGACACGTTGCACCTCGGGTGCAACAGACCGCTTCGGCTTGGTACGTGTCTTCTCTTTCTTCTTACTTCTCTTGGATACACCCGCGCGTGGGGTTCCCTCAGTTGCCCCCGAGTTGCCCCCGAGTTGCCCCTGCCTCTCCGATGTGCCCGACGGTGTCGGCTCCGGTGCTGCCCCCGAGTTGCCCCCGAGTTGCCCCCAAGTTGCCCCGATGGTGCCCCTGACCTCTTTTTCGACCCCTTCCCACCACCCGGGGAGACGTGCCACAACCCGCTTTCGCGACCACCCCAACGAGCGAGCAAACGCGTTCAGTGTGAGGTGGTCTAGCCGCCCCGAATACAGCAGCGCCATCCACTCGGTGAACGCCTCGGCCTCCCCCGCCTTCCGGCCGTGGGCGATGCGATCGTCCCGGTAGGCAAGCATCTGGGTGGTGGGCGCCTTGAACCACGGGAACCGCGTCACTTCGCCGCCACACCAGCGCCCCAAGGGCCAACGGATGCAGGGGTGAACCTCATGGGCGGGTTCTTGCCCTCGTTCCACCGGTCGACGGCCTTACGCACACCGAAACGGCGTTGAGCCACACACGGACGGGCCACCCCGATCCGCTTGGCGATCTCCGTGTCGGTGATGGTCGGCACCATCGACCGCGCACACAGTACAAATTGATCTTGTAGGCTCATGTCCCCTCCACCCCGAACGTAGCACGGTGACTACCCATTGTGTACCTTCTTCGGTTCCCTACCAACTTCCCCCAGCCAGCCGGGGACATCGGCGGCTACAGCCGGTCGTCGCCCCGGTGGTGGTTAGTCGGTGATAGCGCCGGTCAGCTTCGCGCCGGTCAGCTTCGCGCCGGTCAGGTCTGCGCCCGTCAGCTTCGCGCCGGTCAAGTCTGCGCTGGACAGGTTCGCGCCCGTCAGGTTCGCGCCGAACAGATCCGCGCCGGTCAGCTTCGCCCCGGTCAGCTTCGCGCCGGTCAGGCCGGACCCGCCCAGCTTGGCGCCGTCCAGGTCCGCGCCGTCCAGGTCCGCGCCGTCCAGGTCCGCGTAGCTCAGGTTCGCGTTGGACAGGTTCGCGTTGGACAGGTTCGCGCGGCGAATATCCGCGTCGGCCAGGGTCGCGCCGAACAGGTTCGCGCCCGTCAGGTTGACGCCGAACAGGTTCGCGCCGGTCAAGTCCGCCCCGGTCAGGTTGGCGCGAAGCAGGTTAACGCGAAGCAGGTTCGCGCCCGACAGGTTCGCGCCCCTCAGATTCGCGCCGGTCAGGTCGGACCCGGTCAGATCGAGCCCGCTCAGGTTCGCGCCGGTCAGGTCGCGTTCGGTGTCGGTGGTGTTCATGGCGTCTCCCGTGGGGCCGCGGTTGTGCTGAGGGTTTCTCCCTCCGGCCCTTGTAATGTATTCACCTGACCACGGGCGTCAAGCGGAAACCCTACCCCTCGCCGTCTGTGGCCCACCACATCAGCACCAGCAGCACCGCCAACACGAGCAACCCGCCGGCCATCGAGCCGCCGGCCGCCAAGCCAAGCGCCACCTCCTCCGCGCACTCCATCACCCCTCCCCGGCCTCGGCCTCCGCGCGTACTAGGATCTCGGCCTCGGCCTCCGCATCCTCGCGTGGCAGGCCGCCGTGGTGCTCCATCAGCGCGGCCCGCTCCTGCCATCGGTCGTACCAGTCGACGGGCCACCCGTTGAGGCTATCGGGGAGCGTCATGCCTCACCCCCACCATCCCCAAGTCAACCAGCGTCGCCAGTGGTAGCCCCACGTCTACGGGCGCCGCCGCGTCGAGCTGTCGACGTGTCTTCGCCCCCGTGCCGATCGCCAGGTACACCACGAGCTCGCGGGGCGTCAGACGGTTGTGGTTCGGCTTGGGTGACGTCCTGTAGTAGTGCGTCATCGGTACAGCCTCGGCATACACCGCGAACACCCGCGGTCGGTGCAGTGTCGGCAGATCGGCCCGCCGTCGTCTTGGTGGCGCTCCTCTTCCTTTCGTGCCGCCCACTCGTCGGGGTTCTCGATGGGACCCGACCAGTCAGCGAAGAGGAACGACGACAGCAGGCGCGACGAGCGCACCCCCGACAGCGCCACCCACACGCGGGAGTCGGCCGCGCTGTCGGCAACCGTCACCCGCACAACCTGCCACTCGCCATCGTCGTCGAGCCAGTACCACCCCGTCTTCGTCGGTCTCATCCTTCCTCCGGTCGTGCCACCATCAGCACGCAGCCCTGCGCCTCCAACACGTCAAACAGCGTCGTGAACGCCCTCTCTCGCTCGCCCCGTTGCCAGCGTTTGAGGTTCACCGCCGAGTAGCCCGACGATCGCTCGATCTCGTCCCACGACATCCGAGACAGCGCCTTAGCCTCTCGGATGATGTCACCGACGGTCGATACCGTGCGGGTTGTGTGTGGCATCATTCTTCACCTCTCGTTGATTGTTTCGAGTCCAGCGCCAAGAACACCGCCAGCGGCATCGCCGCCCACTCGAACGCGGGCTTACTACCCCCCGGCGAGTTGTCCTTGAGCACGCACACCACCGGCCGGCCGTCGGTGTCGCCCATCGCCTGACGCAACGCCGCGCGCGGGTTCGGCATCGCGCCCACCTTGCATTCCACCCAGTACGGCGTGCCCTCGACGTCGCAATGCTCCGCCCCGCGCGACTGCGTGAGCCCACGGCGTGCCTCGGGGTGGCCGTTCGCCTCCATCAGCTTCGCAACGGCGCGCTCCCACGCGTGGCCCTTCGTTCGGCTGCGTCGTCCGCTCATGGCGCAGCCTTCGGTTCCAGCAACAGGCGCCCCGTCGCCGTGCGCGTCACCATGCCCTGCCGCTCGAGGTACGCCGCCGCCTCGTCCACGTCCTCCATCGGCAACCCCGACAGATCGACGATCGCCGACATCGCGATCCCCGGGTGGCGCTGCACTTGGCGCAAGACTTCGCCGATCTCGTCGAAGACATTCATCGCTCACCCCCAAACATCCCGAGTTGCCCCACCGCTTCCCAGCTCTCGCGCTCGACGGTGGCCGCGTGTGACGCCTTCCACACCTCCAACGAGTCCTCCCCGTGACGCTCCCACCACGAGATCCGCGCGTTCGCGATGTCGACGAACCGCTGTGGGGGTGGCCCGTCGTTGTTGTTGAGCTCCGCCCCGCGGAAGTCGAACCCCTCGACGACGGCAGCGATCCCCGTGGTCCCGCTCCCCGTGTACGGATCGATCACCGTGCCGCCGGGTGGTGTGACGAGTCGACAGAGCCAGCGCATTAGGCCCACGGGCTTCACCGTATTATGGTGGTTCGCTCGGCCGTTCGACGTTCTACCGGCACCCGCGCGAGGGTTGCCGATCCCCGCCGAACCCTCTTCGCGCTCGACGAGATCGCCGGCACTCCACACCGGCAGGCCGTCGCACCCAGCTTCACGCTCAGCCGTCGATGCTTTGGGGCAGTGGTAGAGGTTCGCGGGGAAGCGGCCGAGGGTGTGGCCGCCGCAGTCCACATTCCGGGTGCCCGTGCCGTACACACCATTCTTTCCGAACGCTCCCGCGAACACTGGCCCGGGGTTCGTGCCGTCGCATGGACCCACCCAAGCCCGATCGCCATACGCGAACCGGCACCCGTCCACGTTGATCGCACCCGTCCCCCACCGGAGCACGTTGCGCGCGATCGACGACTCGCTGATGGGCTTGCGACACAGCCAGTACGGTTCAAAGGCGGGTTTCGTCGCAGTACCCCAGCCGGCCCATCGTTTCGCGTCATCGGTGGCTGGTGCGGTGATGTCGGTTCCCTTTCGCCACAACTCGCCATCCCGCTGATATCCATACGGACGCGATTCGCGGCCCACCACCTCACGCTCGGCGCCGTGCCATCTGTCGATATGGCAGGATATATCTGCGCTCTTCGGGAAGCCCGAGAAAAACGCCCACGCCCCTAACTCCCGCAGCTCGAACCCACCCAAACGCAACGCAATCGCCATCACATCGGCCGTTCGTTGGCCGGCGAACACCACCGCGTGTCCGCCCGGCTTCAGCACTCGATGCACCTCACCCCACACGACCGGACCCGGCACGAACGCATCCCACTTGCGCCCCATGAAGCCTTTCGGTGTTACGATGGGATTGTCTACTCTCTTCCGGAGGTTTCGATGGGCGAAAAGATTGATCGTCAGTGTCCCGTGTGCTCCACCAGCTACCGCGCCGACGTCGTTCGGCTTAGCCACGGCCGCGAGACTACGTGTTCCCGCGCCTGTTCGTACCGGCTCCGTAGTGACGGCCTCAAAAAGCGGCAATCGTTCGTCTGTGGTGTTTGCGGCGCCGACTTCGAGCGTATTCCGTCGCACATCAAGGGTAAGCACGGCCACCATTTTTGTTCCCGCGAGTGCCACTACGCCGGACGAAGCGCTGGCCTCTCGCGACGTGTCGTCACCAAGCCTTACACGTACAGCGATGCGGGACGGCGTCGTCTGTCTCGCGCAGGCGCAAACGCCTACGCACGGGGTAAAACCCTCCAATGGCCGCAGACGGAGCTGGCCGCCGTCGAACGACTGCAAGCGCTGGGCGAAGCGTTCGTGCATCAGCAAGTCTGGGCCACCCCCGAAGGCGCGTTCTGCACCGATCTCTACTTCCCCGGCCGATGCCTGGTTATCGAACTCGACGCGGCCACCCTTCACCGGCGCCACCGCGCTGCCGACGCTGAGCGTGATGCCTTTCTCACGGGCCTCGGTGTTCGCGTTATCCGCATCGCCGATGATGGCGTCCCCGAACATGCGGCCGAGGCAGTGGTGCGTGCCCTTCTTCGGGCGTGATCGGTCGTACCGATCGCCGTCGAGCCACGCCGTCAGCACGTCGCGGATCGGTGGAGGCTTGCCCAGCCCATACGGCGGATCCGTCACCACCGCGTCAACGCTGTTGTCGGGGAGACTGCGGAGCCACTCCAAGCAATCCCCGTGGTGAACGCTCCACGTCATCCCTCACCATCCGGCGGCGTGTATGGGATCGTCCGCCGCTTGACGCCCTCGTGAAGACACCAACCCGGGCCGATCTCATGATCGTTCTGCGGGTGGAAGTCGGCGCGATCACCGAAGCCCGGCACGTAGTCGGACGCATCCGCCGCGCGCGGTGTCGTCGTCAGCCTGCCGTCGCGGATGTCGCCGCAGTCCCGCCCGAAGCGCACCAACTCAGCGATGCACGCAGGACAAATCGCACCGTCGGCCATCATCGCCCATCCGCTATCCAGCGTTCGGCCACCACCCGTCATTGTGGTGGACGGACACAGCGAACAGTCGATCACTGAGGGCGCACCTCGCTCGGGCGTGTGGATGTCGGCGGCGTCGAACTTGCCGCGCACCACCCGGAGCGCTTCGATCGCGTCCTCCACAGAGATCCCGCCGGTGTGCCATCCGTCGAGGCCGCGGTACTTCTCGACGAACAGCACAACCGCGGAATATAGATCGCCCCACCCGCCGGGGATCTCGGGCCTGCTGGTGTCCGCATCGCGATCCGCACCCGCGGCCGCGGCGTAGTCGTCGAGGGTGGGCGCCAACGCCAACACGGCCGCCTCGATGACGTCGATCACGTCACCGCACCCGAGGAACGCCAGCCGCAACGCGCGCAGGTTCATCCGCGCCGCCAGCCCCAACTCGTAGCGCTCACGCATTACTTCAAGCGTCGGCATCGGGACCCCCCGTCAGCATCAGCGGGCCGAGCACGACGAGGCGTTCAGCGGCGGTGGCGCGGTAGTGATCGAGCAATTGATCGACGCGCTCCATACTCACCGGCGTGTGTCCA
>Ga0209128_1002987_pt1 | contig 10628 bp, 8 predicted proteins | sample ETNvirnome_6_100_FD_184072 | JGI IMG/M metagenome (GOLD analysis project Ga0209128, IMG submission 184072) | Marine viral communities from the Pacific Ocean - ETNP_6_100 (SPAdes) (version 2) | ecosystem: Environmental > Aquatic > Marine > Oceanic | place: Pacific Ocean | collected 2013-06-19 | reverse complement strand
TGGCCGAAGCACACCATCGACAAGCTGATCCAGGAGTTTCCCGACGGCCAGATTGCCATTGAAGACGACGGCGTACTGGTGGGCGTCGCCCTCACCGTGCAGGTGGATTACGACGAATTCTCCAACCCGCACAAGTACGACGACCTGATTGGCCATCGTGAAATTATCCTGAACGATCAGGAAGGCGATGCCATGTACGGCTTGGATGTGCTGATCCACCCGGACTACCGTGGCTACCGCCTGGGCCGCCGCCTTTACGAAGCACGCAAAGAGCTGTGCCGCTCGCTTAACCTGCGCGCCATTCTCGCGGGCGGGAGGATTCCCGAGTACCACCAGCACGCCAGCGAGCTAACCCCGGCCCAGTACATCGACAAAGTCTCCCGTAAAGAGATTTACGACCCGATTCTATCGTTCCAACTGGCGAATGATTTCCAGGTCAAGCGCCTACTGCGCAAGTACCTGCCGGAAGATGAGCAGTCCCGTGGCTATGCCACGCTGCTGGAGTGGAACAACATCCTGTTCGAGCCAGCAGAGAACGTGCTGGACACTCGCCCAACGCAGGTGCGAGTCGGTGCGGTGCAGTGGCAAATGCGTGAGTTCGCTTCTGTTGAAGCAGCACTTCAACAGATTGAGTACTTCGTGGATGCGCTGTCGGATTACCAAAGCGACTTCGCCGTCTTCCCAGAGCTATTCAATGCGCCACTGATGGGTCTGCAGGATCGCGCCGCCCAGCAAGATCAACTGGGTGCTATTCGATTCCTGGCGGGCTTTACTGATCGCTTCAAGAGCGAGCTGTCGCGGATGGCGGTCTCTTATAACATCAATATCGTCGGCGGCTCGATGATCGAGGTGGGCGAAGATGACCGCCTCTACAATGTGGCCTATCTGTTCCACCGGGATGGTGAGGTAGAGAAGCAGTCAAAGCTGCATATCACGCCACAAGAGCGTCGTGACTGGGTCATCGAAGGTGGCGATAATCTGCAGGTCTTTGATACCGACGCAGGCCGTGTAGGTATTCTGATCTGTTATGACGTGGAGTTCCCAGAGCTGGGCCGCCTGCTGGCTGACCAGGATATGGATATTCTCTTCGTACCGTTCTGGACCGATACCAAAAACGGCTACCTACGGGTGCGCCACTGCGCCCAGGCACGCGCCATCGAAAATGAGTGCTACGTGGTGCTATGCGGTAGTGTCGGCAACCTGCCGTCCATCGAGAACCTGGACATTCAGTACGCTCAGTCGGCGGTGTTCACGCCATCCGACTTCGCGTTCCCCCACGATGCAGTGCTAGCCGAAACGACGCCCAACACGGAGATGATCTTCTTCTCTGATTTGGACCTAACGCGCCTGACCGTGGTGCGTGCCGAAGGCTCGGTCACCAACCTCAAAGACCGCCGTAAAGATCTGTTCGATCTGCGCTGGCGCGACTGGTCGTGGAAGTCCGGCGGTAAGCAGGAAGACTAAGGGCCAGTCACCCGACACGACTGCGCATAAAAAGCGCCGCCCAAACCGGGCGGCGTTTTACCATTTACAACTCACTATTAACCGCTTACAAATCGCCATTCATCACAAAGCTACTCATCCGGCCACACAAGATGACGCGGCACTCTGCCTTTGGCATCGAACGCTACGCCCTCGGCGCGCAGCTTTTCGTGCTGGCGTGCCGCGCCACCATGGTCAGCCAGCTTTAGCGACGCCGCGATAACGCGGTGCCAGGGCAACTGGTGGCCATCGGGCAGGTGACGCATGGCCGAACCCACCATGCGCGCCGTTGCTCCTTCGGTCATCTTGGCAATGCGGCCATAGGTCGTCACCCGCCCCGCCGGAATCTGATCCACAATGGTGTAAATCTGTTCGAGCAGTTCCGGGCGCGGCATGACAACCTCGTTTGGCTTATGGCGTTGGTTTAGAGCGCTTCGACGAGCTGATCAATGGCTTGGAAGGCTTCTTTCATTGCGGCATCGCGGTGAGCGTCGCCCATGTTCAAACCTTCAGCAAACACCACTTCCACATCGCTAATGCCCATCAGGCCCAACATGGTTTTCAGGTGCGGCGTTTGGCTATCAAACTCGGTGCCCGCATATTGACCGCCACGAGCAGCCAGAATAATCGCTCGTTTGCCTTCGATCAGCCCCTGCGGGCCGTTTTCAGTGTAGCGGAACGTTTCACCGGCGCGCAGCACACGGTCAAACCACGCTTTCAACTGGGAGGGAATGCCCAGGTTGTACATCGGCACCGCCAGTACCAGCACGTCGTTAGCGCGCAGCTCCGCCAGCAGCTCGTCAGAGTGAGCGGCTAATGCCTGCTGCTCAGCGGTGCGCTCTTCAGCCGGTGTTTGCCAAGCGCCCAACTCTTCAATAGCGAGGTGCGGAAGCGTGTTAGCGACCACATCGCGGTGGGTAACAGCAACGCCATCACGTGCAGCGGCTTGCTGTTGAAAATGGCTCGCCAGCGCATTGGACTGGCCATTGTCGCCGAGGATAGAAGAGGTCACTAACAGGGCACGAGTGGTCATGAAAATTCCTTAAAAATCAGAGAGAAGGTTAGGCGCTATTCTACGGCGCTTTTGGCGAAGCAAAAGCGCAACGTTTTCCGAGTTTCATTCGACAAAATCGAATTATCTTTCCACCAAAAAGCCCCGCCCGATGTTGCGTGAATGCAAAGTCGGGCGGGGCTTATCACACCTAAGGTGTTAAATCGTTACTTCTGTTTAGGCCACGCGTTAGGGTCGACTTTTTTGGCCAGTTTCGGGAACTGGCTGGGATCAAAGACCGGCTCTTTACCCACTTTTAGTTGGGTGTCGTAATCCTTGAATAGCGCAAAGGCAATCGGCGATAGCAGCAGAATCGCCACTAGGTTGATAATTGCCATCATACCCATGGAGAGATCCGCAAAGTTCCAGATCGCGCCAAGGCTGGCCACGGACCCCACCATGATCATGCCCAGCACGGCAAAGCGGTAAATCATCACCGCCAGCGGCGCACGGCGGCCTGCCAAGTACTCGATATTGGATTCGCCGTAGGAGTAGTTGGCAATCACGGAGGTAAAGGCAAACAGCAGAATAGCGATGGCGATAAACATGCCGCCCCAATCTCCTACGTGGCTGGACAGCGCCATCTGCGTTAGCTGGATACCGTTGCTGTTCTCACCTGCCAGCAGCTCCGGCCCAGCCATAATGATGATCGCTGCCGTCGCGGTACAGATCACCAGGGTATCCAGAAAAACGCCCAGCATTTGAATAAAACCCTGAGCTGCCGGGTGATCCGGGCGGGTGCTGGCAGTCGCTGCCGCGTTAGGCGCAGAACCCATACCCGCTTCGTTAGAGAACAAGCCGCGCTGAATACCATTCATAATCGCTTGCGAAATGGCATAGCCCATTGCACCGCCAGCCGCCTGCTCGATACCAAAAGCGCTCTGCACGATCGTCATGATGGCAGCGGGCAGATCGCTGATATTCAGCGCCACAACGACCAGCGCCAAGATCAGGTACAGCAGTGCCATCAGCGGCACTACCAGCTCAGCCACTTTAGCAATCGACTTCAAACCACCGAAAATAATCGGCGCGACGATGGCCATGAGCACCAACCCCATGACCCAGGTGGGAATGGCGAATGCCTGCTCCATGGCTTGGGCGATGGAGTTGGCCTGTACGCTGTTAAACGCCAGCCCAAACGCAATAATCAGGCAGATCGAAAACAGCACCGCCAGCCAGCGCAGGCCCAAGCCACGCTCGATATAACGCGCCGGACCGCCCCGGAAGGTGTTGTCGCCATGATCGGTTTTGTAGGCCTGCGCCAGCGTGGACTCCACAAAGCTGGTCGCCATGCCCACCATCGCGGTCATCCACATCCAGAAAATCGCGCCTGGGCCGCCGAAGTAGATCGCCACCGCAACGCCCGCTAGGTTACCCGTGCCCACCCGCGCGGCGAGACTGGTAGAGAGCGCCTGGAACGAGGAAATACCGCCGTTGGACTGCCGGGAGCTACGCAGCAGCTTGAACATATGACCGAAATAGCGGATCTGAATACCGCGCGTCATCACCGTGAAGTAGAGACCGGCACCGATTAATAGATAAATCAGCACGCTGCCCCATAGCAACCCATTGCCGCGATCCACGATCGCGGTCAACAGAGGAGGAAAAGTAAAATCCATACCAAACACGCCTTTTTGAAACAATGAAGGCGCATCATTCTTCACGGCTGCACCAAAATGGCAAGAAAATTGGTGAATTTACTCATTATCAGCAAAAAAAACTAATTAAACGGAAGTGGCTAACCAATCCCACACTTCCCCAGCTTCTTCGCTTACCTGCCGCTTACTGGGCCGCACCAGCCAGAAGCGCTCATCGCTGGGCACCTCTACGTTAAACGGCGCCACTAAATCCTGTCGTTGATCCAGCAAACGGCGATGGGTTAACGCCACTCCGCCCCCCTGGCTGGCTAATGCCAAGGTCATCACTTGGTTATCGCAGGTAAGCGACAGGCACTCGGCCTCCAAATGGGCGATACCCGCCGCCTGCAGCCAACCGTGCCAACCTACGCCAAAACCTACCGCGTGCAGCAGCGTATGCCCTGCTAGGTCGCTGGGTTTGGTTAACTCACGGGCCAACGCCGGAGTACATACCGGTAGCAAGTGCTCGTCGCCCAGCGGCAGCATCTCTAGTCCACTCCACTCGCCACGGCCATAGCGGATTTCAATGTCCGCCCCTTCCGGGCCAAAGTCGTCAGGCCAGATCGCACTCACCAAACGCAGTAATAGATGGGGCTTTTGCTGATGCAGCGCCACCAGCCGTGGTGCTAGCCAGGATTGCTGAATGACCGGCGTTGCGCGCAGCGTCACTGGTTTCTCACTAGTCATCCCAAATACTTCCGAGGTGCCCTCGCTAATGCGGGAAAACGCATCATGAATGCTAGGCAGCCACGCTTGCCCGGCAGGCGTCAGGGTGAGGCTTCGGGCATGGCGCACAAACAGCTTCTGGCCTAAGCGGTCCTCTAACAACCGAATACGCTGACTGATGGCCGCCTGGGTAACTCCTAACTCACTACCGGCGGCAGTAAAGCTCAGGGTGCGGGCAGCAGACTCAAAGGCTTGTAGCCATAACAGCGGTGGTAATTGGCTCATGAAAAAGCAACCTATAAATTAAACAGGGTCTTTGGGGCCAGATTAATCGTTTGTCACTGCACAGAGGACTCCGCATCCTAACAGGCACACAAAGCAACACTCCATCAACACACAGCGAGGCCTCTATGACTAGCGCAGTAGCTGCCGCGGAAAAGCGTTCTGCCCCTAAAATGAGCGAACTTACGCCTTATGAACACGGCCCGGCACTGAGTGATGCCATACTAAACGACAGCAGCCTCGCTCTTACCTGGCAAGACGGTACGCAAACAGCGTTACCGCTGCTATGGCTACGCGACCACTGTGCTTGCTCGGCCTGCCGCCACCCACAAACCCGCGAACGGCTCTACCTGCCTTTAGAAGAGATTGAACAAGCGCCTAGCGTCACCTTGGTAGACGGCCATCTCTACTTGCAGTGGCAGGATGGTCATGTGAGCGCTTTTCATAGCGGCTGGCTTTACCAGCGCCGCCCTGAGGCAACGCGCTTTTCTGCACTGCCCGACCCGCAGCCGTGGCGCGACGACTTCTTCCCCGAAGGCGTTCGCCACGCCGACTTTCTGACCCCAGAAGGCGAGAAAACCTGGCTGACCGCCATGCTACGCGACGGCTTGGCACTGGTCACCGACGCACCGCTGGTGGAAGAGGAAGTCAGCCGCCTTGCCGAGCGCATTGGCCCGCAACGCGCTACCAACTTCGGCGGGCGCTTTAATGTTCGCTCCAAGCCCAACCCCAACAACGCGGCCTATACCGCTGTCGGGCTACCGCTGCATATCGACTTGCCCAACTGGCAGCAGCCACCGGATATTCAACTGCTCTACTGCCTGCAAAACGACGCCAGCGGTGGCGAGTCGCTGTTTGCTGACGGTGCCCGGGTGATCAATGCCCTGCGCGAACAGGACCCGGAAGCGCTCGTTATTCTCAGTGAGACACCCATCGATTTTCGCTTTCAGGACGACACCCACGATATCGCCATCAAAGCCCCAGTGATCACCCTAGATAGCCAAGGCGAGCTGGTGGAGATACGCCTCAATAACTGGATACGCGACACACTGCATCTACCTGCAGAGAAAATGGCAACCTGGTACCGCGCCTACAAGGTGCTATGGCAGTTGTTTCATAGCCACGCCCACCAGCTTGAGTTCACGCTGGAGCCAGGGCAGATGGTGGCCTTCGATAACCGTCGCGTGCTCCATGGTCGCCGTGAATTCGACCCCAATAGCGGCGCTCGCCATCTTCAGGGCACCTATCTAGACCGAGATATGCTGGCCTCGCGCCTGCGTGTTCTCGCCCGTACCACCGCGTAATCACAATAACCTAAGCAAGGAGATCCCCTTCCATGATGCGTTTAACCCGTCCACTCGTTTCTACCATTGCCCTAGGCTTGACAGGCTTTACTACCCAAGCCGCCGTGGCTGATGATGCCACGCTGGATTTTGGCGTACCTGCCTGGCCCGGCATTACGGTCAAAACTGAGATTGCTGAACAGCTACTTAACCCGCTGGGCTACGAGACCCGCACCCATGAGATTGGTCTACAGGTGATCTATCAAGGCATCGAAAGCGGTGATGTTGATGCCTTCCTGGGCGCTTGGCTGCCTGCTCAGCGCGAGATGTTTGACCCGCGTAAAGCATCTGGTGTGCTGACGGATGTGGCCAATAATGTGGAGGGTGCACAAATGACCCTGGCCGTACCGGCCTATCTCCGTGAACGCGGCATCCAAAGCTTCGCAGATTTAGATGAACATCGTGATGAGTTCAACGGCCAAATTCATGGTTTTGGGGCAGGCTCAGCGGCTAGCGAAATCCTGCATAACGCGATTGATAACGATACCTGGGGCCTGGGCGACTGGAGCCTAGTGGATACCAGCGAAGTGGGCATGCTCTCCGCCGCTCAAGATGCGATTTCCAGAGAAGAGGCCATTGTGTGGGTCGGCTGGACGCCCCACTGGATGAACCTTGAGCTGCCCATGCGCTACCTAGATGACCCGGAAAACCTGTTCGGTGAGAACAACGGCGAAAGCGACGTACGCACCCTACTGCGCAGCGACTACGCTGACGCCAACCCGGCACTGGTCACCTTCTTTGAGCAGTTTAGCTTTACCGCCGACGAGCAGAGCTGGATGATTCAAGCCTTTGGTCAGGAAGAGCGCGACTTAGCCGACGTTGCCCAGCAGTGGATCAACGACCATCCAGATCGGGTAGAAGCGATGCTAGCGGAAGTCACCACCGCCAATGGCGAACCGGCTTGGCCAGTAATTGAAGCGCGCCTTCAGTAAGCCGTCTCAATAGGCAATTTCACCCCATCGCGGCAGTGGCGTATGCTGTCGCTCTTTTGCACGCGGTGGGGACAGGAATGTCACGGACATTACTCAAAGGCATTGGCCTACTAATCGCTCTGGTGGTGCTAGGCGTGATGTGGCGCTACTTGCAGCAGCAGGAGCTGCTCACCCAGGCACACCTTAAAGCGCTTACCAGCACCATTAGCCAGTGGCAACAAGCGCCGTGGATGTTTGCCGCGGTCATCGCCGTGTATATCAGCTCGCTGCTGATTATGTTTCCGCTTAGCCTGCTAGTGGTGCTCACCGGCCTGCTATTTGGCCCGGTGTGGGGCTTGGCCTACGCCACCTTGGGCACGCTGAGTTCATCGGTGGTGTCTTACTGGGTGGGCCACTGGCTAGGGCGAGACGCGCTGATGCGCTACGGGGGCCGCCACCTGCGCGGCCTCTCCGGCTACCTTTCTAAACGCGGCATCCGCACCATGACGGTGATTAACCTGCTGCCGCTCGCCCCGTTCACACTGACCAATATGCTTGCGGGGGCGTTTCATATTAATTTCCGCGACTACATGATTGGCTCCACCCTCGGCATTGTGCCAGGGCTGGCAGCGGTCATCCTGCTAGGCAGCCAGTTGGGTGCGCTGTTTACTGCCGCATCAAGGCAAGAACTGGCACTCGCGGTAGCAGGCTTAGTGGCGGGCGTGGTCCTGCTTTGGCTGCTCAAACGCGTGGCCACCGCGCGTACCGCCGCCAAGGGCAAGCGCGATCATGCCTAATATCGGCGCTAGTTCGTTTGCTCCACGCTTGTTTGAGTTTTACTAGAGTAGTCCTGATTAGAGTAATACTTGGCCAGTACCTCCGCATAAAAATGCGCTACGGCACCCGCAAACTTGGCAATATCGTAGTCAGCGGAGAAGGTTTTTGCTTGGCTGCCTAGAGTATCGCGTAGTGCCTCATCCTCTGCCAGCTCCACCACACGCTGCCCCCACTTCTGGCGGTTCTGCGGCGTTTTAAAACCGTTGTAGCCGTCTCGTACGACATCATCAATTCCACTGGAGCGAACAGCGACCACCGGCAGCCCAGCGGCCATGGCCTCTAAAATCACCATGCCCTGGGTTTCCGAAGTGGAAGCAAACACAAACATATCCCCTAAGTGATAGTAGAGCGCCATCTCCTCTGGTGGCACGGCGCCTACTAACGTCACCTGCGCTTCCAAGCCCAACGTTTCAATCTGCTGCTGAATCGCCTGCCGGTCCGGCCCATCGCCTACCAGCAACAGGCGCAGCGATGTTTGCTCCTGGCGCTTTAGCTCCGCCAGCGCTTCCAGCATAAAGCCAATGTTCTTCTCTTTGCTGATGCGGGATACGCTCACCAGCACTGTGTCTGCGGCGTCGATAGCCAACTGCTCGCGTAACGATGTAAGTGCTTCCTCATTGGCATAGGCAAAGCGCGCCGTATCAATCCCAGTGGGCTGTACCAGCGAGGGGGTTTTTACACCGATCATACGCAGGTACTCCTCTGCCGAGTAGGTCGGCACAATCACCCCTTGGCAGCGATTAGAAAAGTGTTTGATCAGGTAGTGAGAAATCAGATTTCGAAACAGTGCACCCGGTAGCGGCACAAAATGAGCGTAGTGCTCCAACCGGGTGTGGTAGGTATAGATGACCGGCACCTTAAGCCTGCGCCCCATCCATAGCCCCATCGACCCCAGCCAGAACGGGTGATGAACATGGATCACGTCGGGTTTGAACTCACGCAGGCAGCGGCGAAAACGGGCGCTAAACGGATTCGTTAAGCGAAACTCACGCATCTCCCCAAACGCCATGAGCGTCGGAACGCGCACAATGGTGTCATCATCCTGCCATGGCTCTCGGTAGCGCGGCACCAACAGGTGAACGCGGTGGTTAAGGTCGCCCAGCCCCTGACGCAACCGCTCCACAGAAACCGACACTCCAGAGACAAAGGGAAAATAGTTATTCGATACCATCGCCACCCGTAGGCTTTTTTCCAGATAGGGTGTTGGGTCGATATCGAAGTCGGGATAGTAGTGGCGCTCTTCAAAAATCAGCCGGTACAGGCGCATGGCCAGCAGGGTTAACAGCCCGACAATCAGCAGAAACCGCGGGTAGCTGACGTAGAAAAAGGCGTAGATCGTTGAGGCGATACTACTTAACATGCGCCACCAGCCGGGGCGGTCCACGTTCAATCGCACAGGCGTGATGCCTACGCTTCCGCCCGCCACCTCAACCACCACGTAGTGGTGAAAGCTTTCGTCGGCATCCATCAAAATACCGCCGGCACCGCCGGTAGTGACGTAATTCACCCCGTTAACGCTTTGCTGAGAGTACAGTGAGAGGTTTGCGGAGAACACCGTATCAACCCGGTAGCGCTCGGCTAGGCGCATAATGCCATCGCCAAGCCGTGGGTCGTTAAGATAGTTATCTTCTTCAAACAGCGGCGCATCCTGAATCACGTTATGCAGCGGCAAGCCCACAAACACAAAGCGGTGTGCGGCTTCAGAGGCGGCCAGCTCGCGCTCCAGCCAATCTAGCTGCCAAGAGGTCGATGATTTACCCGTACCATCTAGAAAGATAAAGTGGCTATTGCCCGCCACAAACGAGTAAAAGTGCGGGCCGAAGTAGTCGTAAAACAGATAGCTGCCGAAATCGCTGTCTTCGTTATCGCCGTAGGTCAGCAGGTAAGGCATGTTGAGCAGCTCCAGGCTGTGGTAGATCGCCTGGTAGCTCTCCTGCTGCCCCCCGCTCACGGCATTGCCCGCCGATACCATGAAGTCGATATTGCCTTGGTTCAGCAGCGGAATGATCTCGTCTTGAAAGACGTTTACCGAGTTATTGATATTGCCCACTACCGCAAAACGGTAGGCATCTCGCACCGCCAGCCGCTCACGTATATCGGCGACTTCCCGGGTATGCAGCGACTCAAATTCAGGCTCAGCCACGTAGAGCCACACCTGATGAATAATTAAACCTGCAACCAGCGCAAGATTCAGTACGAAAAACAGCCTCAACCAGCGCTGGCGGGAGAGGCGAAAAAGACGTCGAGGCATGTCGGGGCGCTTATCTCAAAAAAGTCATTCAATGGACTGCCGCTAGGGCGCTGTACAGCCGTTCAATGTGGCCAGTAAGCGGCGCGAACCACCCTGTTCACGGTGCTCACCTAACCACACCCCTTGCCAGGTGCCAAGGGCTAAGCGGCCATCGCGTACCGCAAGGCT
>Ga0209128_1002983_pt1 | contig 10637 bp, 16 predicted proteins | sample ETNvirnome_6_100_FD_184072 | JGI IMG/M metagenome (GOLD analysis project Ga0209128, IMG submission 184072) | Marine viral communities from the Pacific Ocean - ETNP_6_100 (SPAdes) (version 2) | ecosystem: Environmental > Aquatic > Marine > Oceanic | place: Pacific Ocean | collected 2013-06-19 | reverse complement strand
AACGGTAATTCATTCAGATGATTTAGAAAAGTTATCTCAAATTTGTATAGAGCCAAAATATCAAACAGGCTTTGATAGAAATTTTTGGATTTGGGAAGAATATAAGCCAGAGAACAAATACTTACTTGTGGGTGACGTTGCTCGTGGTGACGGTAATGACTTCTCTGTATTTCATATATTTAATACAAAGACAATGGAACAGGTTGCCGAGTATCGAGGGAAACCCACAACCGATCTATTTGCGAGGATTTTATTCGACGCAGGAAAAGAATACGGAGAAGCGATGCTCATCGTCGAAAATAATAACATCGGTTTCTCAGTATTGGAAAAACTCATTGATGCCGGTTATCCAAATTTATATTACTCTACTAAAGGAACTCATGAATATGTTGAACAATACGCAGCCCAAAATGCTTCCAATGTTATTCCGGGCTTTACAACCTCTCAAAAAACTCGTCCTTTAATTGTTGCTAAACTTGAAGAATTCATTAGAAATAAACTAATTACTCTTAATTCTGTTAGAATATATCAAGAATTAAAAACTTTTGTTTGGAAAAACGGAAGACCAGAGGCACAAAGAGGATATAATGATGATCTTGTAATGTCTTTAGCAATTGGCTGTTGGGTTCGAGATACGGTTTTAGAAGAGAATACAAAAGACTTAAATTACAAAAGAGCTTTTTTAAATTCAATGATAAGTTGCAATACAAAAATGAATACATTAATTCCTGGGATGCAGGGCTACAAAAAGGTCGAATCTTTTGATAAAATAAACACTGCTAAAAAAACTTATGAAGAGTTTGGCTGGTTAATAAAAGGATAAAACAAAATGGCATACCCAAATAACACTAAGAACAAAAATACAAAGAATCCAAGGAACGCGGATTCGTTTCTCTTTAAAGCTCTGACAAAACTGCTGTCTGGACCGCTTACCCAACATCAGCGGCAAAATCCTCGACAACTTAAAAGATGGCAACTGGATAAATATAAGTTTCAATCTGCCGCAGGATTAACATTTAAAAAAACCTCATATAATCCATTTGATAATATTTATGCAAATTCCACATCAAATGCTGCCCGAGCCGAACGATACATTGATTTTGATCAAATGGAATATATGCCTGAAATTGCTTCTGGTCTAGATATTTATGCCGATGAAATGACTGTATCGTCACCAGTTCAACCCCTTCTCACAATTAACTGCCCGAACGAAGAAATCAAAGCTATTCTCCATTCTCTTTTTTATAGTGTTCTTAACATTGAATTTAATATATTTGGTTGGTGTCGAAGTATGTGCAAGTATGGAGATTATTTTCTATATTTGGACATTGATGAATCACTGGGTGTTAAATCAGTTGTTGGTTTACCCCAGGCAGAAATTGAACGCCTGGAGGGTGAAGACAAAACAAATCCAACATATGTTCAATTTCAATGGAATAGCGGAGGTTTAACGTTTGAAAATTGGCAAATTGCTCATTTTAGAATTCTTGGCAATGATAAATATGCTCCTTATGGAACATCTGCATTGGAAGCATGTAGGCGTATTTGGAGACAACTTCAATTACTTGAAGATGCAATGATGGCCTATCGTGTTGTCCGGTCGCCTGAACGTAGAATTTTTTATATTGATGTCGGCGGGATTGCAGAAAAAGAAGTAGAACAGCATATGCAAAGAATTGTTACTCAAATGAAACGAAATCAAGTTATTGATCAAGAAACTGGTCGAGTTGATTTGCGATATAATCCCATGAGTATTGATGAAGATTATTTTATTCCAGTTCGCGGTGGAACGTCCAATACAAGAGTTGAGTCATTACCAGGCGGCACTTATACAGGTGATGTTGATGATGTAAAATATTTAAGAGATAAATTATTTTCGGCTCTTAAAATTCCTGCATCTTACCTTACTCAAGGAGATGAAGGTTCAGAAGATAAAACTACGTTAGCTCAACGAGATATTCGTTTTGCTCGTACAATCACCAGATTGCAGCGAAGCGTAGTTTCTGAGCTTGAAAAAATTGCAGTAATTCATCTATACACGCTGGGATATAAAAATAAAGATCTTATTTCGTTTAAATTAAGATTAAATAATCCTTCAAAATTAGCTGAGTTGCAAGAACTTGAGCATTGGCGTACCAAATTTGAAATAGCTTCAACAGCGACAGAAGGATATTTTAGTCGTCGTTGGGTTGGGAAACATATTTTTGACTTATCAGATGAGGAGATTATTCGCAATCAACGGGAAATGTTTTATGATAGAAAAATGGATGCTTCGCTTGAACAAGCTGCTATGCCTCAAGAAGCAGCAGCAGCTGGTGGTGAAATGGCTATGGGCGGTGGTGGTGCAGCCGATATGGGCGGCATGGGCGGCGAAGAAATGGGGGCTGAAGTTGGTGGAGAAGAAGAAACACTTTTAGCGGCTCCCGGAATGGAGGCCGCAGGAATGGAAGAACCGGCACCGGAAGCCGCAGCAATGGCCGCACCAGGTAGCAGAAATGAGCTGCACTGGCGACGACCAGATCAAGCGCCATACACAACACCCGGAGCAAAAGGAAAGAAGTACACACGAGTTAAGTCTGATAAAAGAGATATGGGTGCAAGAAAGCGAAGTTACAAAGGACATTACTCAGAAGAAACAGCAAAAAATACTCCAAGAAACGTTTTTAAGGGCTCATCTGAACTTAACCAGCTTGCAAGAGGAATTTATGAGAATTTAGAAACTAATTATGATAAGAAGTATAAAAAAGAAGAACTTCAGATTTTGCAAAATGACGTTGAAATTCAGCGAATAATTAAAAATCTTGAAGAGAAAAACAATAAGGACAAAAAGAATGGCAAAGTTTAAACATAATAAAAAAAGGAATAGCGCATTTCTTTATGAGGTTTTAATTCAAGAATTGACGAAATCTGTTCTTTCGAAAAATAAAGAATTGCAAAATAAAATAGTTGTTCTTGTTAAAGAATCATTCGCCCCCGACTCTATGATGTATAGAGAATTGAAATTGTATCGGGCGATAACACATACAAAAGATGTAAATTTATTAACTGCTGAGAAAATCATTAATGAAGTAAAGATTCGACATAGAGAGCTTGATAAAAAAGCTTTGTTGTCAGAACAAAATAAAGTTGCTCGAAAAATACGCAAATTTTTATCTGATGGCGCTTTTTCTAATTTTGTCCCAAGTTATAAAGACTTGGCTTCTGTTGCCCAGATTTTTAATAATAAAGTATCCATTAAATCTAAAATTCTATTGGAAAATGAACTCGTAGATAAAATGTCTTCTAAACAAAATAAAGAAAAAATGGTTCCAATGGATAATATTGTCTATAAATCATTTGTTAAAAGGTTTAATGACGAATATAGTGGCAAATTATTGCAAGAACAAAAAATTCTTTTAAACAAATTTATTGCATCTTTTCACAATAATGGGATTGAATTGAAATCTTATTTAAATGAGGAAATCGGAAGACTTAAAAAAGAACTAAAAAAATCTTTCTCTAAAGAAGAATTTATAACTGATTCTCAAATGTTAGAAAATGCAAAAAAAGTATTAAAAACTTTAGATTCATATCAGGAGCTAAAACCAGATAAGGCAATGGTTGAAGAAGTTATAAAAATTCAAGGGCTTGTTACGGAAATACAATCGGATGCCAATTAAGCTTAAAATAGATCCTGAAATTTCTCCTGAAGAAGCTATCGCAGAAACCAAACCTGCTCCTGATGCTGTTATTTCTCTTGAGGTGAGAAAAACTCTTGATGGAAAAATAATGATTTTAGATCATATACACTTGGATATTATTCTTGATACAGCATTAAATAAAATTACTACGTTTCCTAAAAGTGAATTAACAGATGAAGTATATGGATTTCAAAATAAATATTTTAAGTTTTTAACTCAAGATGGTGTTATTCTTCCTGAGAGTGTTCAATCAGGAAATGTTTTTGGGAGTTTAGAAGCCCAATATCCGCCACCTATTGATGAAGGCATTAATAGTACACAAGTTGTATTAATCTCTACAAAGAAATTTCTTGATAAACAAACACCAGCACTTGAGGCTCAAGAGTTTATTGAAAATGAGATTGATGATCATCTCGTGGATCCAACACCAGAAGACTCAACTGAACTTGGTGAAGTACCTCAAGAACCTAAAAAGGGATCAATTACTCCTTACCGGATTCGTCGTTATCTAAGTGGTTATGGATATTATTAATGAATCTATTGCTATTTGTGCTTGCTGCTTATGGACTTACACAAATTATAGTCTATGGAAGAATCTTCCGTAAGATTCGACCGTCGTATCACTTCTTTCATTGCTCTATGTGTATTGGGTGGTGGGTTGGCCTATTTTTGTGGGCGATTAACCCATATACAGAACTATTTACATTTGAATATTCTATAGCTACTGCATTTCTTTTAGGGTGTGTTAGTTCTGGAACATCGTATGTACTGAATATGGTTTTTAGTGATAAAGGAATAAATTTAATAAATCGAGGTGATGGATAATGTTGAAGCGGTTTAGACTACAGCCAGTTAGACGATGTAAATCAGGTTGCAGACCCGTGCGGGTCGCGCCCGCACTTTAATAGGAAGTGAGTTATGAAAATTAGTAAACAACGACTTAAAAAAATAATCTTGGAAGAACAAAAAAGACTTCAAGAAGATTTGGATAAAAATGAAGAAAGCAAAATCGCTCATCTTGCTTATATTTTGTTGGGAAAAACAAGAGAAAAGTTTGAAGATTATTTAGGTGAGTTACCAGAAGAAGAAAAACCATCAGAAGAATTTGATATATTGCATGATGCAGTAAGTCAAGCCTGGAAGGTTGCCGATAAAATTTTAACTGGTGGTGAAACCCGCGATGAACTTCCAGACCTTTTTGAAAATAACAGCGATTGCACCCAAGAAGAAATTTCTAATGCCTTGGACGTAGTTTCTCGTTGTGTGATGAGTGGGAAATCCGAAAGGCCAAGATCAAGAGAAGCTGAATTAGGTGTTATGCCCAAGCGCGTAAGTGCTCCGCCTGCTGGTGTAACATCTGGTGGAGTTAAATGGATTGATGAGGGGGAAGGAAAATGAGTAAAAAATATCTTTTAAGAGAATATTATGAACTATGTTCTGGTGGCGTCTGTCAAGATCTTTTAAGTGAATCTGAAAAGGCGGAAGTTAAAAATGGTGCGGTTTTTCTTTCTGGTGTAATGCAACGTTGTGACGAACAAAATGGAAATGGTCGTGTTTATCCTGCACCTGTTTTGCAAAGAGAAGTTAAAAATTACATGAAAATTGTAAAAGAAAATCGTGCATGTGGGGAACTTGACCACCCTGAAGATTCTGTTGTTAATCTTAAAAATGCTTCTCACATGGTTAAATCCTTATGGTGGGAAGGAAAAGACTTAATGGGAAAAATCAAAGTTCTTTCAACACCAGCGGGACTTATTTTACAAGCTCTTATTGGTGACGGAGTAATGCTTGGCATTTCATCTCGTGGTTTGGGATCCGTTAGTGAATCAAAAGGACAAACACTTGTAGAAGACGACTTTCAACTTATTTGTTTTGATATTGTATCAGAACCCTCAACGCAAGGCGCGTATATGATGATGAATGAATCAAAACAAAAACAAATCTGGTCCAAAGCAGACCGCATAAACCGCTTATTAAATGATATCATAGGAGATAAAAAATGAAACTTACAAAAAGTAAATTACAAAAAATAATCAAAGAAGAAATAGGACCATTAGATGAATTGTTTGGTTTTGGAAAAATTAAAGGAGATGATCTTCTCTCGGTGCTGGAGAAATCCGGTCAGTGGGATGGACGGCAACTTCGTCTGAAACTCAATCCTGGTAATTCAGTGGCGGGGTTTTTAGAAAAGTTAGCGGAAAAATATGGCGCAGAAGCAGTGCGAGCTTTAGTCCACTCGGAACTTACCAAGACTTTGGATAGTTGGGACGATTATTCAGATCTAACAAGCCAAATTCTTCAAAAATCAAAAACACAATAGAAACGCTTAAGGTATATAAAGTTAGAGGAAGAAGTGAAAAAAACGAACTAAAAGATATTATTGGTGAAAAATAATGGCTGAAAAGTGTATAAAACGATTACAAAATTTAATCGGTGAACTTGAGACAGAAGAACTTGCTATCTTGGATGCCCAATTTGCGGCAGATGAAGCAGCCAAACGATTATTAAAATGGGGTAATCGGAATGTTGAAGATGAAATTGAACAACTTGAATCTGAAATTGATTCTTTAGATGATGCTGCTTTAAAGACAAAAGGGAAAGATTATCTTTTCAAAAAAATTAATGAATTCAAAGAATTAGAAAATGAAAAAAAACTTAGGAACGATGGATGAAAATCACCAAATCAAAACTAAAACAGATTATCCAAGAAGAATTGGAGATGAATGAAATATTTGGTTTGGGAAAAAAGAAAGAAGAACCAGGGTCAGGCAAGACGGTTTTAGAACGAGGGAAATATTCTGTTCGACGCGGACCTATGGCATTAACGATGGATCTTTATGACGATAATAACAAAGCACTAACCCTCGTGAATCAAAAAGATATTCAGGAACTTATTGATTTTTTGACCGAACTTAAACCCATCGCAAGGAGCGTAAAAGCATAATGAAAGTAACAAAAACAAAACTTAGGCAAATTATCAAAGAGGAGTTTCAAAGAGCTATAAAAGAATCTTCTTATAAAACAGTCAACGCACAGTTAGATCAACTGGAAGATATAGTTGCTACTGGTGTAGAAAAACAACAAGACTTGAAAGCAATTGCTGCTGCGCTTCAGGGCGAAGGTTTTCGAGATGCCTCGGTGGTGGATGATGGCGCACTTACTTTTACAGGTGATGACGGCGAGCTTTATGGTGTAGGGTTGCCCGGTCGCCAAGATTTAGCGGGCGACGTAACAGCGCGTGAGATTGGTCCTTATGTTCTTGGTGTGATTGGCGGCGATGAAGAAGACGATGAAGATCCGCGAGGTAATTTAGGCGGGATGGTTGATGTAGATTACGATGATCCGATTGTTGGACGACGAGGCAACCTGGAAGAAAGAAAAATAACAAAACAAAAACTTAAGCAATTTATCCAAGAAGAAAAAGACTGGATGCAAAAAGCCTTTGGCAAACATCCTGGCAAATTGCATAGAGCGTTAGGTATCCCAGAAGATGAAACTATTTCTGTATCTAAAATGCGAGATGCGTTAGAGGCTAGTGGAGAAAAAGAAGAAATGGCCCGCGCTGCTGTTAATGCTAATCCAGATAAATACGGAAGCATCAAGGATGTAGGTGTTGATAAAAAAAATGAATCACTCATAACAAAAGAATCGTTGCAAGAATATATTAAAGAAATCCTTGCAGAAGTAACTGCTGGCGCAGAAAAGTTTGCTGACTTTGATGAAATCGTAACTCGCTTCGGCGAAGACAGATATAACAAGGAACTAGCCGTAGAACTGGAAAGTGCTATTGACACCATTATCTCTCCTGAGATGGAAAATCTAGGCTTGCAAGATAAAGCATCCAGTCGCGAGAAACAACAAGGAATAACAAACTACAGTAGCCCCTCGGGAGAGCCCTACAAGAGTGCTACGATTGATGTGTGGGATGATGGCAATTATGAAGTTGAAGTGTATCCATCCACAGATGAAGAAGCTATGCAACATGCAAACCCCGAAACACTAATGGACGCAATTAATTTTATCCGTGGTGTCTTATCACCACAAGGCGCGGTTGCCCCTGGACCTGGCGAAGACCCGGCACAAATGGAATTGCCGTTACAAGAGAATAAAAACAGGAAAATAAAAATCCGCAGAAAGAAAAAATGAAAGTTACAAGGTCACAACTAAAGCGAATTATTAAAGAAGAAATGACTCGCTTGTTAAAAGAAGAAGTCACTTTCGAGGGCGAAGAAGGTCCATGGAGTTTTAAGTGGGCACCAAACGAACAAGCTTGGCAACTCCAAAATAAAGAGACAGTAGTAGCCGCTGGCACTTCTGGTGGTTCTTCTGCGAGCCCTGATTTTGTCGGTCCCAAAGGAACTAATCTAATAGATGCTATTGATGCTTATAGAGCGAGCGAATCGGATAATTGGACTTATGGGGGTGGTCCGAAAACCACCGAACTTCCCGAGAACACCACCGAAGGCTGGTCAATCAAATTCAACTCATTAGAGGAAGAAGATCCACAATGGCTCAACCAAGCAATTGATGAAGCAACACAAGAGATGCGTAATAGATGGAGTTCATAAAATATGAAAATCACCAAGTCACAACTCAAGAAGATTATTCAAGAAGAACTTGATGAAAGTTTTATGGAACCTGGTGGCTTCGGAGTTTCCCACCCAAAACAAAAAAAGATTGCGCCTAGCCCATCTGTAGATGACACAGAAAAAAGATTTATTGATTCTGTCATAAGACACAAGTACAAAGCACTAGAATACAAAGAGCAACAAGCTTTAGCACAAAGACTAGCGCAGGTCATAGATGATGCGGTTGCAGCGGAGCTAGAAGGCTTTCAACCCACTCCTCTCCAAGAAGTAGCCCCACCGGGAAAAGAAGACATGGTTATGGCATTGAAGAAAGAAATGTGTGGTGGAAAAGACGATTGTCCCGCAGCATATGGAATAGCATGGGCGGAAAAAAACAAAAAGAAGAACAAATGAAAACCTTAATGGAAAATTGGCGCTCTTATTTAGAGAGCGACACAATAAAAGAAGCACCCGACAGACGCACTAGATTAGCTCGTGCGGCACAGGTGGCAAAACAAAAGACTGCGCAAGGCGTTTCCGGCCTTCGTAGTTTATTTGGAAAAGCCTTCGATAAAGCCGATGATAAATTGAAGGATGATTATTGTACGAAAACAGTCCCAGCCACTTTTCAAGCTCAAGGTGGCGATATCAAGACATTCGGAGAATTACATGCGCTCCTTAACTGCACTCTAAAGTATAAAAACAGAAAAAAAGTTTTAGGCATGTTGACTGACTTAATTCCCGGCGTTTCGGCTGCAAAAGGGATTTTCGAGAAATCTGATGAAGTGTCGGAATTTGTATTGGGAATGTATCAGGTTCCCGATGGACAAAGGCCTCAAGGAAATTTGGGAAAATTAGATATGGACGATTCAGTATCAGCAATCATATCTGATAAGGTCGAAAAGGCATTTGTTCGGTGGCTAATCGAAACACTTCAAGACGAAGGGAACTTAGATAAGGACATTCCTGATGATTGGGATGTGACAGATCAGTTGCGGGATTATTTAAAAAAAGAAAAAGAGGGTAGAACCATTACCGGATATGAGGATGAAGACTGAATTGGTATTAAAATAAAAATGATCGCACTTAAAAAAATCTGGTCTTTCCTAAAGTCTTATTGGTATATACCTGTTCTTATAATAGTTGCTTTAGTTTTCCGGTCAAAAACAAACAAAGTTGAGGAAATCATAAAGGCTGCTGATGACTCTCACAAGAAACAACTAGACGCAATCGAAGTAGCCGAATTAAATAAAAAGAAAGAGAAAGAGTGGATCGATAAAGAATACGACAACGCCATTAAAAAAATTGAAGAAAAGTATTCCAAAGAAAATAAGACACTCGACAAGAAAGAAAAGAAATTTGTCAAGTCTGTTATAAAAGAGTGGACCGATGATCCAGAACAGATGGCGGAAAGAATTACACTAAAGTTTGGATTTGAATATGAGCCTAAAAAAAACAATAGCAATACTGATTAGTATTATTTTTATTTCCTCGTCGGTCATAGCCAACGCCCAAACAACCACGAGCACAAGTGCGAAATTTACTTTTCTAAACGAAGGTGATGTTGCGCCATTCACGGGAACACTATTTTCAATAGAAGCAACCGCAAAGCTATTAGCAGAAAAAGAACGATCAGAACAAGAGTGCAAACTAAAAGTAAAATATGAAATGGACATACTACAGACAAAGTGTACGAGAGACAACGATTTACTTTCTAGCGAACTCAAGATAGAAAAAGAGAAATACAAAATCATTGTCTCGGCTCAAGATGAGGAAATCTTACGCTTACAAAAAATTGCAACTGATGTTGGAGATTATGATATACTATGGTTTGGTGGTGGAATAGCAGTGGGAATGATTACATCAATCGCAATCTTTTTCGCCGCTAGCGAAATAGTAAAGAGATGAAAGATCCCGATCATCTTATAAAAGTTGAGAAAGCCATACAAGAGAAGTATGGCGACGAAGCAATACAAAATCCTAAAAATAATTGGGATCAAGAAAAAGAAAAAAACTACCTATCTCAAATCAAAGAAATATCCAGAAATGAAAAGACTAGCGAGAAGGTCGAGGTCGATGGTGTTTTGTTGCCCAAGAAACTATTTATAAAAGAATCAGAGCGCACTTGCCCAGTATGTAATATTTATTCCTTTCACGGAAGGGATGATCTATATATGGCAAAGTTTAAATGTTGCTTTAAATGTTATATTCAACACGTTGAAGGAAGAGAAGAAAAATGGCTGAAAAATCAAATGTCCTAGAAATTATCCAAGGTATCCAGCAAGCGGCATCAAACGCTTTTGACGGTGCGCTTGATGAAAATGGAGAACCACTCAAGGTTGGTCTTCAAAGAGAGGAGGGTCATCCAATTCTCGATAAGCGAGTCATG
>Ga0209128_1002982_pt1 | contig 10639 bp, 8 predicted proteins | sample ETNvirnome_6_100_FD_184072 | JGI IMG/M metagenome (GOLD analysis project Ga0209128, IMG submission 184072) | Marine viral communities from the Pacific Ocean - ETNP_6_100 (SPAdes) (version 2) | ecosystem: Environmental > Aquatic > Marine > Oceanic | place: Pacific Ocean | collected 2013-06-19 | reverse complement strand
AAAATAGCTAAAGAACTAGGTATTGAAGATGATGATTCATTAATGGCTTCTGTTGGTGAAGAACTCGACAGCCTTTTTATTACTCCCAAAGCAAAGATTCTTGCTGTAATTCAAGATCAATATACTCGGGAAGCCAAGAGAATGGCTGCTGATTACTTATCAGAAATATCTTTGGAAGCAGTAAATAACAAGGAAATGAGTAATGAGAAGGCTATAAATTATCTTCAATCCATGGTTGAAGCAGGAGTTTTCCAGGATTGGGATACCATTGCACTTCTAAAAGAATACGAAAAGAACAAAGATAATAATCAGATGAATTTTGATGTTGGGAATAATCCAATTGAATTCGTCAAGTCCGTTGAAGATAACTCCTGGAAAAAGAAATATCCGAATGCAACTCCTGCTTTTGTGTTAAGTGCTTATCGTCAAGCAAAACCAATTTCAGTAGCAGAAACCAGGCAACAGACAAAGAAAAGAGAAACTGCAGAAAGAGAATTATCAGCTATGGTTCTCAGTCAAAATGAAAAGAATAGACCGGTAACTTTAATTAATGACATTCTTGGAGGCAAAGAAACTTTATCAAAACAAGAACTTCTTAAATTGATTGGAGAAGAAACACAACCAACGCTTTCAAAAAGGCGGGTTGCAGAATTAATGAAAAGTGGTAAGTGGAAAGGGATTAAAGCACATGAATTTAGTTCTTTTCTAAATGGTGCATATGCAACTCTTAAAGCAGAACACAAAGCAGGAGTTAGCAAACAACAGACTTTAACCAAAGAAAATTTTCGAGAGCAAAGTGTAAGATTCCGAGAAAAATTGGGAGTAAATCAAGGATGGACTCAGGCGTGGTTTCAAGCTAATGGGATTGGGAATGGACCTGGATGGTGGAATGATGCTGGTTATAACGGTATGGGCTTTGAGTTGGAACGTAAAAATTTAGATTCTATTTGGAAATGGGCTCAGAAAAAAAATGAATTGATGTCCAAGGTTGAGGATCAAAACATTACTCATCCTCAAATGCTTAAATTGCTGGAAGAATTAGCACCACAAAAAGGAATAGAAAAAGGTGACAGTACAGATGCAATAGATTGGAAAGACAAGGAATATGTAAGTTTAAAAGGATATTTACAAAAAACATTTCTCGATCCTTCTGACTTATCTAAAGAGGTTTCTGATCGTGCAGGATTGTCAATGGAACTTACTGGATCAGCAGAAACCTGGACTCCAGGTACACCTATTCCAGTTAAGCAAATTATAGAATTTGAAGAAAATTTTCATGAATTAGAAAAACCTGAATCTGCTGCTGATTATTTATCAAAAGGTTACAGGATTCTTCCAAAGCCTTTGTTTACTGCAATGGAGCAAGCTTTGGCAAAAGCTAAAGGAAGTGAATCTGCAGGAGACATGGAAGGATTTTTAGGATTATTTGAAGTTCATTATCCTGACAAATTTCATCAGCAAATTGCTGTTCGTGAATTTGCAGAAGAAAGCAAAGAATTTGATCCCTCATATTTATTGTTTACTGATCCTGCCATAGATAAACAGGGCTACCCAATGCCTAGTGTAAACATGGATCGAATGATTCAGGCAGCAGTGGCAAAGTCAGATAATCTAAAAACACAGATTAATGCCAAATATCCAGGTGATAGTTTTGTTGATGACTTGGTTGGTAATGATAAAGCAAGTGGGAAAGTATTTTTTGGTGATTTTGGAATTGGAAATGCGACTGCAATGAGATCATCTCCAACTGCAACAGAACCATATCGAGCATTGCATGAACGGATGGCAATGAAATTAAAACTGGAAAATCCTGATATGGATGCAGAAGAGGCAGCAGAAGAAGCTCATTACCAATTATTTGATTCACGATACAAAATTTATAAAAACCCTGAAGATGAGAATCAGGTTTTATTTATGAATCAAAGTGAATTTGCTCGTGGATATGCAGGAACTGCAGAACCTGAAGATGTTACTAAAGCAGAACAGATGGTTATTGCTGGAATTGCTCCGGCCTTATTGATGTCTATTCATGGGGTCGAAAAAGATTTTGCAAAACAAACAAGAGAATCTCCATTAAAGTTTGAACTTCAAGGTAGAGAAGGAGCAGTAAATAGAAATATCAATAATTTATTCAGAAAACTTGGAGATGAAATTGGTATTGCAGAAGATGCTCTAAAAAGAAATCCAAACATTGATATTCTTCCAGTTCCCAATGAAGACAATACAGGTCGTTATTATAAATTGATTCATCCTGATACTGGTGTCTGGGTTTGGCTTCGTGGAGAAGATGGGAGCAAATGGGAAATACCTACTAGCACGATTGCTGATCTTACATTCCAAACGCATTTGAGGTCATTATATTACAAAATGAATGACTATTTGGAAGGATCACAAAATCCTTTTCAAAGAGGATTTGAAACCTTTGGTAAAATAAAACCAGATTGGCTTCCTGATGTTGATCCGAAAGTAGCAGAAAGATTTTTTGAAACAAGAACTCCAATGCAACTTTTAGAAGAGGTTGCAGGATCTCAGGCTTTTTTCAGTGATACTGTGGATTTGGATGTATCTGTAACTGAATGGCCTATGGATTATAGATCATTCAATGCTGCTCCAAATTTTATATGGATGATTGGTGGAATTGAAAGATCCCATCTTAAAACCCATTTTATTCCAGAATTAAAAAGAAGATATAAAACAGATAATCCAACCAAAGAACAAATTCTGGAACTTGCAGATGAATATGTAAATGATTATGCAGATCTTACAGGAGCATTTTATTTCGATAAAATTTGGGATTTCTTTGGAGTCAATCCTTTGAAACCTGAAAATTGGATTCTTCCTGACAATCTTGAATACAAAAGAGATATAGAAATTAACATGTTGAAAGAATTTGAAGAATCCAGAATACCTCCTTCTCAAACATTGAAAGAAGAAGTATTAAAAGAAGTCATTCCACCGCAATCATAAATGTTTTTATCAAACCCTGGAACTCAAACTTCTACGGCTCCTCGTGAGTTGATGAGTTTATATTCTCCAAGTTACCAAGTTGCCTTCCGTGAAAATTTAAAATACGGATGGGATATGACGGTATGGAGTATAGGTTCTGATATACATCAGTATTACTCTGCAGATGATACTCCCAAGATAGCTGAAGATGCATTCAATGAACGATATGCAAGACCTGGAGTGTTCTGGAGAGAAGGAATGAGTGAAGCTCAAGCAGATCTTCTGGCAGAAAACTATGACCGGAAGTTTGCTTATTCTCAGATTATGAAGAATGTTGATTTTTTCTCCAAAAAAGGTTTGGTCTCAATGGCTGGTATCTTTGCAGGAAATCTTCCTGATCCAACGAATTACATTGGAATGGGAAAACCTTTTATGGCTGCACGGTATGCAAAGGCTTCCAGATGGGCAGATGCATTTGAGAATTCAACAATGCTTTATAATCTTGCAGGACGGAAATCATCACGAGCAATCGGAGCACACTTAGCCGTAGCAGATTCATGGGGAAGAGCAGGGGCTTTGGGGGGGTCTATATCAGTTGGTGCTCTTGCAGTGAAAGCAAATGTATACCAGGAACAGATGGATCTGATGGGTGCTGCTTTGATGATTGGAGGAGGATATGCAGCAGGATCAGCATTCTCAGGAATGGGATCGGTTGCCGGTCTTATGACTCGTTATTCTCCAAGGATGCATCGGATCTTTGCAAACAAAGCATTATCAGATATTGCAAACGGCAAATCCGTAGATGTTGGAAAAGTCAGAATCAATACAGGATCAACAGAACAATTCAAAGTAACACTCAGAGCATTGGCAAAGAATCCTGAAGATGTCCTTGATGATGTCACAAGGAACCGGATGCTCGAAGCAATGAAGGCTTCTAATGCAGAAAAGGAAGTCTTTGATTTTTTAAAACAGATTGATGCATTAGGTGAAAACCAAATCGGGTTTTTATTTAAAGCTTTAGGCAGAGTCATTGATAAACCAGGAGGAAAGACTGCATTCCACCGGCTTGTTACAAATCTGGGATTAGGAGCAGAAGACAAGCTTGCAATCCTCATTATGAGAAAGCAGGAAGGTCAAAGAAGCATTGTTGAAAAAGATTTCCTGAAAGCCTATGCATCCAATAAAGGAAAAGATTTCCTGAAACAACCTATAAATGAAGGTTTGTTGAAGATCTTATTCCCCCAGGTGAATACGGCTCCACATCCTCATGTACGCAATCAAAAGGTTAAGGATGCTCCTAAAGAAGATGTTGCATTCTCTCATGCTCCTAAACGGAATAGACCTGTTTATACAGTAGAAGAAGAACTTGCTGCCCTGAAAAAAGCTCAAGGTAAAGCAGGAGAACCTACTCAACCTACTGCAAAGCCTGTTGATAATGATCCGAAGAATCCGAATCCTACCAAAAAAGACACTTCAGTAGAAGAAGAACTGGCAACACTTAAAGAAGAAAGAGCAACACTAGAAACAGAGTCGGCAACACTTAGAAAAGAATCCGATCAAATTATGGCAAAACTTAAAGAACAAGCACAACCTCAAGCAAAGCAAACGCTTGATGATGATATTGCTAAGACGATCCGTGACCTGGAGGATCAGATCGAACTAGAAGGTATAAACAAGAAAGAAATCGGGAATTTACGTAAAAGAACAGAAGAAGCCGTAAGAAAACAACAGGAGGATTTAGATAAGTTTAACGCTACTGCAGCGGATGCAACCGAATGTCTGAGGAACAGCTTTGTCTAATTGTATAGATATACTCTCAAAACGCCATGATCTTCAATATGAAGATGCTCTGGAGATGTTGGCAGAACTGGAACGCAGAACTGTTTCAGGAGTCGATGATGCAGGAGCACCTGATTGGTTGAATCAGTTAGCCCAGGCTTCCAAGGATCTTGAAAGTCAGGTGATGTTCATTGGTGCTCAAATGAAACGTGCAGCACAGTGGGCAGAAGTCGCAAAGGCTAATCTGACCAGAAGGATATTCAATGGAAAACGTGAGTCCTGGAAGAACTTTAAAACCTACCTTACAGGAGATGCCAGGAAAGGTTTTGGTAAACGTATGGCATCGATTGGAACTGATCAGCAGACATTTAAATTAAATATCAACAGGACGGTTATACAAGCCTTTGGAGAGATGACCGATTCAGAGATCTCAAGGCTTTGGAAGAATCCTGAGTTTCAGGACAAAGTAGTTCGTGAAATGTTCCCATTCAGCACTTCCGGTGCAAGACATGGTGATGAGATTGCGTATCAGGTTGCCAAGGCATTCATGGCAAACAAGCTTGTTACAATTAGACGAGGAATGAATGTAGGAGCTGCAACAACTTTCCGCTTCGACCACATTACCAATCAATTCCATAATGTCTTCAAAATGAAGGATATGCAGGTTGATGAGTGGGTGGCTGCCATTAAACCTTTGCTTGACCACAAGCGAACTTTCAAAGGAGGTGATCCCGATACGGTACTGCGTTCCATATATAAGGAAATTACCGAGACACCTCATCTTGAAGGTGAAGTGTTTCGGCTTCCTAAGATGTCGGAGCGTGTTGCATACAAACGTGAATTGCATTTTAAGAATGCAGATACATGGATGGAATATTCCAAGATGATGGGTTCTAAAAATGTCTTGGATGATATAGTCGTAGGTCTCCACAAACATGCAGACAGAGTGGTTCTGATGGAGCATCTGGGTCCAAATCCAGATAAGCTTTTTAAAGACACACTGAGAAAAATCAAAAAGAAAGAAAATGTAGGAATCTTTAACGAAGATGCTATTCAGAATCATTATTCCCAGATCTCAGGAGAAGCATTCATTGTTGCAGATCCTTCTATTGCAAAATGGACTTCTGCATTATCAAGCTTCCAGATTCTTACTTCATTAGGCAAAGCAACCATATCCAGTTTTTCCGATACCATTACTTCTGGGATTGCACTTCATTCCTATGGAATGGGATTTGGAAAAGCATACAGAGATCTTTTTGTTGAAGGAATCTTCAAGCGTTTGACTCCTGCAGAAAGAAAGGAAGTCGCACGTTATCTCAATGTGGGATTCGATGGTTTGATAGGACAGACCACTTCAAGGATGACAACGATTGATCCAGTTCCAGGGATGATGTCGGAACTTGCAAATCAGTTCTTTACTTTGAACGGATTGAACTGGTGGACGGATATGATGAGAGAATCCTTCTCAAAGATCTCCAGTAACCACATGGCAAAGTCTTTGACTAAATCCTGGGATCAACTTCCAAAGTCCTACCGTGAAGTATTTGATATGTATTTCATTGGAAAAAAGGATTGGGAGATCTTTCAGAAAGCAGGAGCTTTAAAGAATCCAGATGTTCCTGGTCAATACCTGACTCCACATTGGATCAAGACTGTTGCAAATCATCCTGAAATCATCCCTAAAGCACAGAGAACGGCTGCACTGGAAGCAGCACATAAACTTGAGCGTTTCTTCACTTCGGAGGCCCGTATAGCAGTTCCTGAAGCAGGTGCAGGAGATCGTGCAGTGATGATGCGTGGATGGAAGAGAGGAACAGTCATGGGATCAGTTGCTCAACTGTTTTTCCAGTTCAGAACCATATCGGTTGTAATGGCAACCAAGATCTATCCCAGGATGCTTCAAATGGGAGCTCCTTCATTGCTTCATCTGATTCCTGCATTTGGAGTTGGATACGCAACTTTGGCAACCAAAGACATCTTATCTGGAAAGACTCCAAGAGAATTTAATGGTGATACGGTCAAGGAATCTTGGATTCAATCAGGATTATTTGGAATGGTAGGAGATTTATTTTTAGAAGATTTTGACCGCTACCACGGCAGATTTGATGAAACTCTTCTTGGTCCAACATGGTCTACCATCAAGGATACCAAGGACTTGATGGGGTATATGGTGAATTCGGAAGAGGGAGATGGACAGAAAATCTGGTCAACAATAAATGCGAATACACCTTATGTGAACTTATTTTACTTGCAAGGTGCATGGAATAATATGATAAACTGGCCTATACAGGATAGTCTTAATCCAGGCTATCTGGACCGAGCTGCGAGGTTTATGGAGGAAGAGCGTGGTCAGGGCTTTCTTTTTCACTAGGATGGACCTATGACTGTATCCACGAATTCTGCTCGTGCTGAGTACACAGGAAATGCATCGACTACTGCGTTTGCTGTAGTTGACACTTTAGGTGCTTCGGCTGTTATTCCTGTCTCAGATGCTTCACACCTTCAGGTTTATGTTGATGGCACTCTGAAAGTCGAAGATACCCACTATACTGTCAGCATTGTTACTGCGACCAAAGCAGCAACTGTTACCTTTATTACTTCTCCCACCGATTATACTCCTGCGAGTGATGCAACGATTGTTATATTGCGTGTCGTTCCTTACACACAACTTCAGGATTACGTTAATAACGATGCGTTTGATGCAGAGAATGTGGAATCTGCATTGGATCAAGTGACTCAGCAAACTCAACAACTTGCAGATGATAAAGATCGAACCATTAAGTTCGATTCTACTATTCATCTTAGTGATTTTAACACAACTGCAGAAACCGCATCAAAGATAACGGCAAACAAGTCTAACCGTGCCGAGAAACTCTTATCCTTTGATTCCAACGGAGATGTTCAAACCACTCAAGAAATCGGAGCATGGAAAGGGAATTGGGTTTCAGGAACAACATATGTTGAAAGAGATCTAGTTAAAGATGCTGAAACAGGAGCCATCTATATCTGTACTTCAGGACATATAGCAGGAACCTTTACGACTGATTCAGGCAACTGGTCTGCGGTCATTGATGCAGGTGGGTTCAATGTCAAACTGACTGGAAATGTAACAGTAGATTCTGGAGAAAAATTAATAACTCCATATAAGTTAGATCTTAACGGATATGAGCTTGAAAATAATGGAACTGTAATATGTGCAGAACTTATTACAGGAGATGGAACTGTAACAGGATCTAATGGAGTAACTGAATCAGGACCAATCAATCTGACAGATGCAGGAGTTGCCACTCTAACTGGATCTGAAACCTTCACGAATAAAACTCTTACATCACCAGATATCAATACTCCAGATATTGATGGAGGAAGCATTGATGCATGTACTATTGGAACTAATATCGTTGTTACTGATTTAAGAGTTGATAACTTAAAATTGGATGCAAATACAATTTCTTCAACGGATGCAAATGGTCCCATCGATTACGACACTAATGGGACAGGAGATCATGTCTTTAAAGTTGGAACAGCCACAGCATTAACAATTAGTTATAACAGTTCAGGTGCTCATACCACAATTACAGGACCACCAACACCATAAAGGAACAACATGGGAGATTTAACATTCAAACCAGCTTCTGGAGGGGATTTAATTCTTCAGAACGATGATGCTGGAGCTAAAATTCAATTAAATAATGATGACACGATTGACATTACTGGATCAATCGACACAGCCACGTTCAACGGAACGGTCGGCTCATCAGCTACATTCCAGTCAGGGATGCCTGTACAAATATATAGGTCTTCAATTAATTCTAATAATGATCATTCCGTAAGCACATCTTACGATAATCACGCAGCATTTGTGGTCACGAATAAAAGAGCGAATTCGAAATTTTATCTACAGGCATCCTGTATTGTTTGGGTCGAAGGAGATACAATCAACAATTATGCTATTGTCGGGATTAATACTTCCAGTGATGGGACAGGAACGTTTATCAGTTGGAGTGGTGACAGTGAAATTGTAGAAAAAATGACAGTCGCAGGAGCAGGAGAGGTTGGAACATGCACAGTTGGTGGGTATGTCGCAGATACTGGATCGATTGCAGAAAGAACTTATTATCTAGTTTTTAGACCTAGCATAAATGGCAAAAATATAAACTTAAGTATAGTTCAGGGATTACTAATAGAATACATATAAAGGAAAAGATGGAACCAGATTATCCGAGACTTATCCACGCAATTCAAGCTCTTGTCTATGATGCTGAAGTAACCATCAAAGGTAATGATATTAGTGGTATTACTTGGTTGGATTCTCGATCTCGTCCTACTGATAAAGAAATTCAGGCTAAATTGGTTGAATTACGAGTTGACTATGAGGCCAAAAATTATCAAAGAGAAAGACAATATCCTCCAATTGGTGACCAGTTAGATGAGATTTATCATAATGGTATCGATGAGTGGAAGAAGACAATCAAGGCTGTAAAGGATGCTCATCCGAAGCCATGACAGGACTTTTCATTTTCTTTTCGATTTATATCACTCTGATTTTATCTGGAGTTTATCTGGTTTGGTATTTTGTTAATCATTATGATTCCATAATTTTCAGGAGGGATAGTGCAAAATGAATCCAGCAGATTATGCATATGCTACTGGAAGGATACACCCTGATATGGAAGTAAATACCGTATTAGACTTACTGAATCAGGTTGGGATTCCAGTAGCTATCTCTGTTATTTTGATGTGGTTTATCAAGTATCAATTTGATGAAAGTAGAAAAGAGAGAGAAGAAGCTAGAGAAGATAGATCTGAGAATGAGAAGCAGGTATTAGATCTTCAGAGGGATTTCAATTCACAAATGGTTGATACCATAGGAAAACTAACCCATGCAATTGAGAATAACACTAGAGTCGTTGAATCCTTGAAATTAAGATGATTACATTTTCACGAAATGGGGGGCAGTATTCCAGTGTTATGGTTTTAACAAACCTGGTTGAGCACCATTTAATATTGGAAGGGTCGGGAAACCTAGCCCCCTATTTTCATAGAAATGGTACATTAAATGGCTAAAGAAATAACAACGACTACGGTTACAAAACCAGATGCTCCGAAGCCGATACCTCCTAAAATGTCGGTGAATGAGAGAATTCAAGTAAGTAGGTTTATTGCTCGTTTTGTAGTAGCTTTATCTGCTCTTGCTATTTTCGCCTATATTGTACATGTAATGTTGGGTAGTGCAGATGAATTACCAACTTCCAGTAAAGACCTTTTGAATATTTTGATTGGAGCTTTTATCCCGATTATTAGTGGTATCGCAAAATACCATTTTGAGAGTGGAGGTGATTTACACCAAGAAGAAGAAAAGAGCGTAATACCACCCCATCCTGATAAGGAAACTAGTGAACTCGTTTAGTTGGCTCTATGATTTTTTTAATCAATCCCAAAAACAAGATGAAGAAAGGAAAGAAATGCTCCCAGCCCTCGCAATGGCACAACAAGTTTTATCACTTGTCAGCGTGATCCAAGATCTTGTCGGCTCCGACAAGAACTCAGCTACATCAAATGAAGTTGAAGAAATCATTAAAGCGAAAATTGATGATCCAATTGACAAACTATCTACCGAAGTCCTGGATCAGATTAATGAAAGTGTGGGTGCTGATGCTACTCATAAATTCAATTCCTTTATCGATTTGGTCAAAGGAAAATAACTATAGTTGGTTAGCGATGCACATCAGTCAGAATTTCACCCTTAAAGAGTTAATCTATTCTCCCGATGCTCAACGAGCCAATATCAAGCAGGAGCCAACTCTTCTAGCAGTTGCAAGAATGACTGTCCTGGTCATTAAAGTTCTCCAGCCGATCCGAGATCATTATAACAAAGCATTAAAGGTCAATTCCTGCTATCGGTCAGAAGCCTGGA
>Ga0209128_1002973_pt1 | contig 10660 bp, 19 predicted proteins | sample ETNvirnome_6_100_FD_184072 | JGI IMG/M metagenome (GOLD analysis project Ga0209128, IMG submission 184072) | Marine viral communities from the Pacific Ocean - ETNP_6_100 (SPAdes) (version 2) | ecosystem: Environmental > Aquatic > Marine > Oceanic | place: Pacific Ocean | collected 2013-06-19 | reverse complement strand
GAAATACACATTGATGAACGTTTTCAGTCAATTGACATAACGTTCGATTCCAGCGAAGATGTACAAGAACTAGCAAACCTATTAAGAGATATGGATATTCCAGAACAAAAAGGTGGAGGCTGGACAATCAGACCGAGATTTGTGACGTTCGAGACAACATTAAACCTTTCAGTTGCGCCACGACGCAAAGGTTCGGGTGAATCATTCAGCCTTAAAGTTTAACAAAATAAACTAAAACGCTCTACAGCCCCCTAGTTACTTATAGAGGGGGACTTATGAATGATTTTATTAGGAGTATTATTAGGTTGTCAGGACATAACCTTAACAAAACTACAGGATCCACAGCCTGAAATCGTGGTTATGCCAATGCTTATTGACTTTGGCAACATAGAATCGGGACAAGAGACGGGAGTTGAACAACTTACGATTGTAAATGCGGGGGATGAAGTTTTATTGCTTGATCCCCTTTCACTTATTGCAGGTAATGATAGATTTTCTATCGACCATGATGAATATACTGATTGGGAACTTCAACCCGGAGAAGGTGTCCAAGTCGATGTCATTTATGAACCTGAAACATATGAGGGGAACGGTGGCCTAATAAGTGTCGTTTCTAACGACGATGAGACCCCCGAGATTGAAATCTTAATCCTCGGCAGGGGTGATGCCCCTGTGATGACTGTAAGTCCCTCAGAATTCGATTATGGGACTATTTCAATGGGCTGTGATAATGAGGAGCGAATCACAATCAGAAATGATGGGAATTTGCCTCTTGCGATTGACAGTGTAACACAGATGGTTACGCAGCCGGTTGATATTCTTATGGAGTTTGGTTCTCTTGCACCTCCGCCATGGGTATTAGAGCCCAGTCAAGAGGTGGATTTCCTTGTCTCCTACATCCCCGATGACATCGGCATTGACGACAGTGCCATTACCGTAAGAGGGTCTGACCCTTTAACTCCGGAAGTTGAAGTTATTCAGTTTGGAGAAGGAGTATTCGAACAGTTTGTTATACAAACCCATGTGCAAGAAGAAATTCCCATATTAGATATTATTTTCGTTATTGATAATTCTGGGTCTATGTCTATCTTTCAACAAGAACTGTCAAATCAAATGACAGCATTTATGAATGTGTTTTTGACCACTGGTGCTGATTTTCACATGAGCTTTATCACTACTGATCGGACTTATCTGCAATGCAGTGGTGTGGTTTGCTGGATAGATGCTGCTTTTGCTACTCCAGTTGATTGGGCTCAAGGAATTATTTCCCAAATTAGCGTTGGTGGGTCTGCTTTTGAGAGAGGAATTCAAATGGCACACGGCGCGTTGCTTAATACTGATTATGATACTGGTGCAGGACCTGGGACTTCTTTCTGGAGGAATGACGCCACATTGGTTGTTATCTATGTCTCCGATGAGCCCGATTTCAGTGCTGGTACTTGGACCAATTACACCGGATTTTTTGATACACTTAAGCCCAGTGTGGATATGACGAGACATTTTGCAGTTATTGGCGACCACCCGGCTGGCTGTTCGTGGAGCAATGGGATTTATCAAAGGAACGTGGGTTTTGGATCTGGGTATTATAATATGACTCAACGGTATAATGGCGAATGGTATTCTATCTGTGCAAGCGATTGGGGGAATCAAATGCAGGACTTAGCTAGCACAGTTACGATCCGCACTACATTTGCTTTAGATGAGCCGGATCCTATCGAAGCCTCGATTATCGTAAGTGTTAATGGGCAGGCCGCTGCAGGGTGGACTTACGACCCAGTTACGAACGCAATTGTGTTTGATGAAAACTCTATCCCAGAGCCCAGTCAAACAATCACTATTGAATACGGTATTTGGGGATGTTAAGGAAAAATTTTCTTGTTATTTTATTAGCGGGTCTTGTGGGATTTGGTTTGGCATTCTTTATAAGAATGAATATTGAATCCAGCAAATTTGTTTTGGCTGCTTGGGAGAAGGATCCCGTCCTAATAATTTGTCCCGATAGTCATGTTACATCCTATCGTGTTGCTTTAGCTATTGAGTGGTGGGGCATTCGAGGACATGAGTTTGCTTATTATCATTTCGATGAAGATAACAAAATTTGTAGTAAAGGTCTTTTTATTACAGGAGTTGTTTTCATAAGAGGAGAGGGGGAATTACTACCTGACACCTACGCTGTTACAACCAGACTCGCCATTGCAGGGAAAATGAAAGCTGCTTCTATCACTCTTCCTAACGAAAATAAATTTATGCCTCGACTACTTGAACACGAACTAGGACACGCTCTTGGATTTACTCACATTGAAAAACCGGGCCATATGATGCATCCGATTCATGAATTTGGCGGAGAAAAATTTTACATTCCCGATTAACCTTTGTCCTCAACTATTTATTGTGAGGGATAGGTATGAAAGTTAAATTTTTAAGAGAGGTCCACAGCCAAAAACAAAGAAGGTTTATGTGCGCTATGAAAGAACCCGGCGCGGATAGACCTAAAGATCTAGAGCAAGACGAAGCCGAAGAAATGTGTACAGGGCCGATGAAAGAAGAAGAACTCGAGGAAAGCTCGATGGGCGGCAGCAGTGTCGCAGGAGCACCGGGTCTCCGTGGAGGCCCTTGGTCTGAAGAAAAAGAAGAGGTCGAGGATTTCAATAAAAAAGAAAAGAAACAATCGGAACTCAAGGGAACACCTATAGAAGAAATGTATTCAACAGGTGGTCATTTTTTCGGAGGAAGTGTTTCTCCAACTGATGAGTTTAGAGGATATATAGAACGATCGAAATACCAGGGACTAAAAAATGTTAAATCTTCGAGAAGGCGGCTTAAAATTCGCTTTAAACGTTGACAAACTCCCTCAAATATGTTATACTACTATAAGGAATAAAAAATGAAGGCTCTCCTAAATATTATGAGAAAATTAAATGAAAACAAAAATGGTCGAGTGGTAACCTTTGATTTTGATAATACAATTGTTAAATCTTTTGAAAATAAAAATGATGGAATGGAAATTCAATATCAATTCGGTGGGGTCAATCCTCAAATTATTGCCAGAATTAAAAAATTTAAAGAACAAGGCGTTACTGTTTTAGTGGTTACTTCTAGAAATGCAGTACAGGAAAACCCTGATACTTCAGTTAAGACAATGTTAGATCAATTAAACATTAAGGTCGATGGAATTTTCTATACTAATGGAGATCCCAAAGCCAAAAAGCTTTATGAACTAGGATCATCTTTGCATTATGATGATAGTCCCAAAGAAAAAGAAGCAATTGAAGCTTTTACTCAATTACATCAAGATTTTAACATTAAGGTTATCAATGCAGATGATTTGCTCTCGGATATCCAAGAACTCGGGAAGGGGCTTATTATGACAACAGATGGTAAAATAATTATTGTCCAACGATCCGATTCTCTTGAGTGGGATGCCGTGGGAGGACACTTGTTAGAAGGTGAACAGCCGGCTTTTGCTTTTTGGAGAGAAGTAAAGGAAGAATTGCAACTTGAGGTCACTAATGTACAAATGTTAGATTCACTTAATACTCGTTGGAAGAAAAAAGAACAAGTGGTTCATTATTTTATCTCCACTGTCCCTTATACGAGCAAAGAACTCGATGGAGCAATTGAATTACAATGGGAATTAGCTGATTATTTTGTCGGAGACATCCAAGAAGTGGATGAAAAAATGTCAACCCCCGACGGTGCCACAGAAAATTTGCGTAATGCAGTAAATTTAATTTTGCAAAATCAAGATGTCCTCATGGAAAGAAATTATCTGGAAGATTCAAGCCGCTTGGCAGATTACGATAAAGATGCGGGAGAATTGCTCAGTACGGGGCCTCAAACACAGGGCTGGGGCAGTGGAATAAGAAATGTAAAAGTAAAAAAGGGAAAATCTGCTCCTCCAGGAGCTCCAGGGGGTGGATGGGGACCAATTGGAGAAGAAAATGGTCCCAAAAAGCGTCCAAAACTAAAAATTCGCTTTCTTTATGGCCTAGATGAAAAAAGAAAATACAAAAGGCGCAAGAAAAGAATGGGAGGCGACAATGGAAGCAGTGGAGAATAGCGGAATTAAAGACAAAGCAAAACTCAGAGAATATTTATATAAAAATCCCGCCAAATTAGCTCTAAAATTGGCCCAATTACTTCAAAATCCAGACGGTACCCTCTTACAACCTGTTAAATTCAAAGGAAGAGGCATTAGTTATTACTATTCTGTTAACGACAAGAAGCACATCCCTTGTCCTCGAGCAGGAGAATACTATCTTATGCCTTGGCTCGATGATGATGAAGAAAGATGCTATGTATACGGGCATCATAATTGGCAAATTGGAGTAATTTTGAAAGTTTTTAAGGACCAAATAGAGTTTTTGGGGTTTAATTAGTGTCACCTCAAGAAGAAAAAATCTATAATACCATTAAATTAACAATTATTTTTCTAATTACCATGTTGGGAGTAGCATTATTAGATGAAATGTTCATGATTTTGCTGCTTTTGTTCTATATTGCGTTTATAAAGGGTTAAAAATATGAAAATTAGTAAAAATAGACTGGTTGAAATCATCAAAGAAGAGTGTGCTATGGCTGAAGAGCCACCTATGAGTGCTGAAATGGACGATGAAGGGGGTTTTGCCAAGCAACAACTGCACGATATGGAGAAATATGCCCGAGAATTGTCTGAAATGCTCTCAGATACCACTCAATTGGAGTCTTGGGTGCAAGCAAAACTCACAAAAGCTGCAGATTACCTCAAAACAGTCAAACATTACGTCGAATATGGCATGGAAGAGGGTGCATATGACCAAATTGAAGGCGGAATGGGACCTATTGATCCCGTCGGTGCCGATTTAGAAGATGAAATGGTCATTCAAATGCTTGAAAAGTTGATGAAATAGTGAAAATTGATCATATTGCCATCCGTGTGGACGATATTGAGAGAGGTATTGAGTGGCATAACACCCATTTTGATGCTAATTGTCTATATTTTGACGAAAGTTGGGCTATTTTGGAGTTTGATAACACAAAATTGGCGTTAACACTCGCAAATACGCACCCTCCGCACGTTGCCATAGCCGTAGACCGACAGAAATGGCCAAATTTAGAGTTTAAACAGCACCGAGATGGCTCAAATTACCATTATTTGCAAGATCCGTGGGGAAATTGCGTGGAATTGATCGATTATGGATGCAATACAAGCGAGAATCCTTAAATTGAGCAAAGAAATGCTCGAAAAACTCAAAAATAAGGTCTTTGGGGACTCCCAAGTAGGTAAATTCGAGGTTGGAGAGATAATTAGGTGGCCTGGCTGGCATCATACCAAGGAAGATGTGACGAGAATCTACAAATATGGGGTAATTATGTCCATATACACTGGTGTTTTGGACAAAAGGAAGATCCAAATAGCTGAAATATTGCCTTTTGGGGGTCAAAAGCCGGTTAAAATAAGCCTTCTTTTAGTAAAAAAATCGGATTTAGAGGACTAATTAGACTATGCCCTGCACTATAAAAAACCCAGCTAACATTGATTTGGATGAATTAGAAGGTCATGTACAAGACCTATACACCCATGTCCATAATAAAGTAGGCTTCAACAAGCCTCCAACTATGGTTTTTGACTCCGACCCTTCAAATGAAGCTAATGTCCTTGGAAAAACTGCTTATTATGACCCCAACACCATCCAAATACACATTTACAGCGATGGAAGACACCCAAAAGACATGCTTAGGTCAATTGCTCATGAATTAATCCATCATTGGCAAAATGAAGAGGGCAGATTAGATGTTGGGGGATACTCTGGGCCTGGATACTATTTAAAGAACAAAGATCTTAAAGGTTTAGAAGACGAAGCTATGACTTTAGGAACTAAACTATTTAGAGAATATGAAGACAATCGTAAACTCAAGGAGAAAAAAGAAATGTCATTAAATGAATGGAAGAATAACGAACTCAACCGTCTTCTTATGAAGAAGTTTGGAATTCTCAAAGAAGAAAAAGAATATACTCACCCTCACTCAACTCATCACGAGGATGATGTCGACAAAAACACCGGAATGACCGACGAGGACGGCGACGACGATGATGATACTTATGAAGGGCATATTAAAGAAGAAAGCGGCGAAGAAAAAGAACATTATGATAAAAACAAAATGAATGATGAAGATCATATCAAAGCTATCGAACACCATCTAGCGGCTCTCAAAAAAGATAAAGACTATGATGAAGATCATGAGGATCGGATTCATGAGGCTGATGAAATCGAAGATGATCTTTTGACCGATGAAGAAGCTGCAGAATCTACTACAGACAACGCTACTGGAATCAAAAATGAATCTCTGAAGGATAGTATCAAAAGAGTTCTCAAAAGGAACAAAAAACTACGATTAAGGTTTAAATAATGCCCTTAATCGAGGTTAACAATCTCAAACAACTGTTTGAACTATTAAATGAAAAGGAAGAAATACCTATGCGTGAAGAAATCATTGGTGAAGCAATAGTTCGTAAATATATACGAAAAAAAGTAAGAACGATGCTCCATGAACAACAAAAACAACAGTTCTTACAAGAAACACGTTTGAGAAAAGTTATTCGACAACTTTTAAAGGAGGGAGACATCTCGGATATGCACCCTCATCGTTCAACTGGTATTAACATCCTTGAAGATGTGCTAAAAAAGATGATTACAACTCTTCGAACCGATTATAAGCGTATGACAACTTCGAAAGTTCAACGAGAATCATTCCGAGCGCACATGATCTCCGCTGTAAAGAAATCATTGGCTCCGTCTCTTGTAAACGACACCTATCTATCAGATACCGATGTTTTAATGGCGGAACCTACTCCTTCATTCAGTGGTGGAGAAGAAGGCGAAGAAGTTGAAGTTCAAGAACCTGCATCTCCCGAACAAGGGGCTACTGAAGACGATTTAGAAAGCACTCTTGGCGCTTTGGAAGAAGCCGACATTGAAGTAGACCTGGAGGGCGAAGAAAAGGATGAAGACAAGAAAATTCCTGTTGAAGACGATGATCAACCAGATGAAGTTGAAGCATTCAGTGCAGAACTATCTGATTTAGATGAAACTGGTCGAAATATGGCATTTACTACGTATAAAAAGATTTCACAATATATCCTTGATGCTTACGACATGTTGGCTAATTTAGAAGACAAAAAAATCTTTGTAGACTATCTTATCACCAATATGAAATTATATTTTGATAAATTCGAAGACGAACTTCAAAAAGAAGTGGACGAACCCACAACAGATGCTTATGACAGCATGGGAACTCAATAAAAACAACTATATTTATAATATAACATTTTTAGGTGAGCATGTCAAGTAAAAAAGCAAATAAGTTTAAAAATTATTCTTTTATTTCATTAATGAGGAAAAAACGGAAGGTAAATGATGAATTCCTGAATGTTCTCTCCTCTCTGACTTTAGAAGAAGTTATTGCTCTGAAACTGGAGCTTGCTGTTCAATTAACAAAGCACAAATTGTACAACTTCCCTCTTTGGAAGGCTATGCCCTCTATTTGCAGAGATGCAGTACTCAGATATGTTCTATCAGCTTGTGAATCCAAAAGAGATGGTGCAAGAATGTTAGGTATTGATATTAGAGAATTTAATGGATTATTAAAGAGATATAATACAGAGAAGTTATTTAATAATGAATAGTAATATTACATGTATATATAAAAAAAGAATATACAAGAAAAAAAGATTGACATGAAGCAAAAAATAGGCTATAATGAATGTAGGAGATCTCGTTAGAATTAAACATAGAACTGGTTCCTTCTTTTTCACCAGACCTGATGTTGGTGAGGTTGGAATAATTGTAGAAATCAACCACAGTGCTTTTATGGGAGTTATTTACTATGTACAGACAACAGATGGCGTTTGGAGATTTTCAGATTATGAATTGGAGTTATTAAATGGAAGTGGGTGATTTAGTTAAACAAAGAGGTTCTGGCGTCGTCATATCAGAATATATTAGGAGTAGTTTGAGTTTGGGTTGTATCGGAATTATAACGATAGTTCACGATAAAACAACTTTTTCATACGACGGCAGAAATAGGGGAGACATCACAGTCCAGTGGTCCAATGGAAAGGTAGAAACAATACCAGAAATTTATTTGGAGAAAGTGAAAAATGAACAAAGAGCTTGATCAAAAAATTTATTTAGCTCTTGATAAAGCAGAGCATCAGATTAGGAGATCTGCATATTTGGCCACAGCAGAGCCATTTCAAAAAAAGATTTACGAGGCTCTCGACCTTATCAAAGAAGCCAAAGAAGAAGTTGAGAAAAGACTTGACAAATAACCTATAAGAGGTTATATTATATAAAACAACAACTATGCATTCAAAATAGGAGAAAAGTATGAGTGAAAACACGACGATTACTGAAAAGAAATTGCCGAACCCCCAAAAAGTAAAATGGAAGAACGTCGGCCGGTATGATACCTGGAATAAAGCCGACATTCATAGAAAGAGCCTCGAAGGGTTAACGAAAGTACGGAGATGTGGACCTGGAGGAACAAAATTTGTTGTAAAGGTAGGAACTCCAATTAAGGATCCGTCTCAATGAATAAAACGATTGTAATGTTTGATATGGACGGAACCCTAACTGAACCCCGACAGGCTTTTGATTACTCTTTGCTGGGGGATTCTTTATATAGTCTCACTAACTCTGGAGTTCATATAGGAATTATAACAGGATCAGATGAAGATTATTTAAAAGAGCAGATGGGAGAATTTTTATTAAAATCTTCTTCTAGGTATAAGACCCATATAATGCCCTGTAATGGAACAAAGTATTATAAGCCTCCTCAGTTTGCTAATGAAGGGTTCAGTCTTAGCACCGATGTTTCCATGAAAAAAATGCTCGGAGCGGAGAATTATCGCAAATTGATTGATGAATTAATTTTATCTCAAGTTCATATGTCAACCTATGGGATTCCTTTAACTGGTCATTTTATTAATTGTAGAGGATCTTTAATCAATTGGTGCCCCATCGGGCGTAACGCTGACGATGATGAAAGAGCGGAATTTAAAGCATTGGATAAAAAAGAGAGAATTAGAGAAAAAGTTATAAATGAACTCAAAGCAATGTTAGAACAAAAAGGATTGTTGAGAAAACTAACAATTAAATTTGGAGGAGATACTTCTTTTGACATTTACCCTAAAGGCTGGGATAAAACCTATGGACTGCGCCACTTTAGTGGATGGGATGTGTGGTTTGTGGGCGACCGCTGCGATGTGGGAGGTAACGATTATGAATTATATCAAGCCTGCCTGGGCCAATCTTATGTTTCTTCGGGCCCTGAACACACCAAAGAAATTATTGAGTGCATTGTAACAAATTTGAGAGAGAAAAAGTGAGCGACGACATGATATCTAGCGGAATCAAGAATATTTTATTAAACGGTATTAATTTGAATTTAGAAACCCTTGAAGAAGAACAACATTATTTAATTAAAATGTGCGCTTATTTTGAGGAAGAAACCGAATTCACGGCCTATTTAAAGAAGGACGGTGGCTTAGATGTGGAAACTGTAGAAATGCAATTGGGAATGCAAATTCACATCATTGATTCCACTTTATTTATGGTCCCCTATGTACAAGATGTATTTGAAATCTTTACCGAAGTTTTGAAATTTATCTCAACAAAACATAAAGATGTTATGCAAGAATTTAGAGGACACGAAGAAATAAAAATACAATCGATACAAGAATTAAACAGGGTAGAAGATGACAAAACGGAAGAAAAAGAAGAATCCAGTAGCGATGATGATTTTGAATGGATCTAGGAGAGCCAATAGCATGAAGATTTTTTATTTAAACAGAACAGAGGATGAAAGCGGAATCAGCGGAACAGGGCGTGTTGCCCAAGGGTTCGTCTTTGATAATGGCAAAGTTGCTGTGACATGGTTGTCCGAACATCCAAGCGTAACTGTTTATGATTCAATTGGAGAGGTTCACGCCATTCATGGTCATGGCGGCAAAACTGAGGTTGTGATGGAGCCCGATTATAAAAAGGCATTCGGAGAACTTAAGTCTTTTGTTGATAATTATAGTTTACAAGAAACAATGGTCTCGAAATTAACACCAGATGGTCCAGCGTCAAAACTTATGACAAAAGCCTAGTTAGTACGTGAGGTGATAATGAAAAGAATTATGGTAAGTGGCGGTTTTGATCCCGTCCACATTGGTCATATCAAAATGATCGAAGAAGCTTCCCGATGGGGCACAGTAATTGTTGTTATAAATTCAGACGCTTGGCTAATGAGAAAGAAAGGGTATGTCTTTATGCCTTGGAAAGAGCGCGCTCATATAATGGGCAATATTAAAGGAGTTAGTCTTGTAACGGGCGTTGATGACACCGATGAAACAGTGTGTCATGCGTTAGGATATCATAGACCAGACGCCTTTGCAAATGGTGGAGACAGAAAAAAAGAAAACACTCCCGAGATGGACTTGTGCGATGAACTTGGAATCCAAATGCTATGGGGCATGGGAGGCACAGACAAGCCCCAATCTTCATCTTGGTTAGTAAATAAAGCAATGGAGCATTTAAATGCAGTTAAATAATAAAGATTTGGAATCGTTTTTGGCGAAAGCAGAAGAAGACCCTGCAATAATGGAAATTATGAAAGGAATTCTATATTGGAC
>Ga0209128_1002968_pt1 | contig 10666 bp, 7 predicted proteins | sample ETNvirnome_6_100_FD_184072 | JGI IMG/M metagenome (GOLD analysis project Ga0209128, IMG submission 184072) | Marine viral communities from the Pacific Ocean - ETNP_6_100 (SPAdes) (version 2) | ecosystem: Environmental > Aquatic > Marine > Oceanic | place: Pacific Ocean | collected 2013-06-19 | reverse complement strand
CAAATTGACCCCCAACACGAGTTCGCCCATAAACAATAGGAACAGGGGTATTAGATTGAGTAGTATTTTGTAACCCTTGAAAAATATTATTTTCAATTCGCGCTTCTGAATCAGTAGTTTGTGCGCCGTCAAAAGCAGGAGTAGGAGTTTTCATCATCATCTGCATTACGCCACCCATAGTCATCGAAAGGCCTATGCTCACTAACCATCCTTGACCCGAAATGGCACCTATAGCAATTAAGGCAATTCCCAGTAATGTTTGACCAGCACCGTTCCCACCACCACCGAGAAATAAAGGAACTACATAAAATTCTGTATCAGTCTTCCTTAATTTTCCTATTAAATAGTCATATCTACCCAAAAGTCTTTTATTCTTATTAACTAAAGCTATATTTTCACGAGAATTTTTTCCACATCTAATACGTTTTATATGAATACCTAATCGTGGGAAAAGATACTCTAATGAATTACGAAGATCCGATAAGTCATTTATGTTAACGGTATGTTCACTTAATCCGTTAGTATATTTTTGTAATATAGGGTGAAATTTAAGAATTACATTCTGCACGTAAATAGTCCTCAGTAAATTTTTTAAATTTTAATGATTCTATATTTGTATCATACCAGTATAAATAAAATTTTTCTTTCCAACCAACAATAAATTTATATTCTTCGAAAGAAGTACTTTCAATATCGTTCTCACTAGGTAAAGGATTATCTTGATCAGGATGAGAATGAAATATTGCCCAACAAGTGTCAGGATAATCTACAAAAGCAATTGGATCTAAAATAAAATAATTTTCTGGATCAGGAGCAATATTCTTATAGGGAACATACTCAAAATCAGTTGTAATAATTCCGCAACATTCTTTTGGATGTTCGGAATTAGCATGATCTTTCATATTATTGATTAATTTTTTAAATGTGTTGGATTCCATCTATATATTCCCATTGTATATTGTTTGTAATAACGTCCATAAGGAGCGATCCAAGATTCGTGCTCTAACATGGTTTGTAAAATACGATTTTTATCTACATAAAGAGCACAATGATTAGTTACATTTGTTGAACCAATTGTCATAGTAATAACATCAAAAATCTCTGGTTCATCAACAGTTTTCCATCCAAATTCTAAAGTAGCTGCTTTATCAATCCATTTCTCGTGAGTTTTAATATACCATCGTTCATCTACAATATCACAGAAATCAGCAGTATCATAAGGAATTTCAATATCTAACTCTTTTTTATAAACATATCTAATAAGGTTAAAACAATCAATTCCACTATTAACATTATCACCTAAATGTACGTAAGGAAATCCGGTATATTTTTTATACCATTTTTCGTCGGTAGACACTATGAATTTTTCCTCTCCAATTATCATTTAACATATCTATTTTTGAATATGATCCTTCTTCAATATGAATCATCATATTTTGACCGATATACATCCCAAAATGAATAGGGATTTTTCTTTGCCTAGTAGCAAATATAATTACGTCATACTCTTTAATATCTGTTAATTTTTCAATTTTAATTCCATATTCCTGAGTACATTTTAATAATTTTTGAAGATTAAAAACTTTATACCATCTACTTTCCTGCTCAGGATGACCGTCTTTAAGGTCTAATAATTTCCATATCTTTTTAAAATCATCTCTTTGTAATTCTGTTTCATAAATTTCAGCTATTAAGGTAATACAATTAGTATGAAAATAGTCATGTTTTTTACCAAGATATTTTATATATTTTTTCATTATCCTTTTGGTAGTGTACGACCTGTCCCAATAAACCCACCAAAATGAATTTGATTCTGTCTTAATTTACAGGCAACAAAACTTTTCGCACATTCATCATTAGCTTTAACCGTATCTATCTGTACATTTTTCACCGTCCAAAAACCGTTAGCCGTTAGTGCTGTACTTCCAGAGGTACCAGGAATAGTACCAGTTCCATCATCTGGATATTGGCATTCTTCTCCTTTATATACCCAAGGACAAGTATTTTTATAATATTTTCTGCGTGGAAATGATAATTTAAAGTACTGTAACCAGCTAGTTAAAGAAAATTCAGCGAAAGCTCCATTTAAAGAATTTAATTTATCTATTTTAAAAACATCCTCAACATAAGCATCATTATCAGCATCAGGATTAACAATCATTAAATTAGTTCCCGCCCCAATATCTAATTTACTGTCTAATTCCAAGAAATTGCCAACAATATTTTTTACATTAGCTGATTTTCCCCTCGTTCCTTTAATAGTAACATTATCATTAATTCTATAGGGAGCAGTAGAATATAATTCTACTATGTTACCACTAACAGATCTAACACTACTGTATTCGGGCCAATAATCTAAGAAGTTAGCAAATGTGGATTTAATCTCAACTACTCCGCCAAGTAAATCCCGAGAGTCCTGTTTAGAAGGATACCAAGTACCCTTTAACTTAATACATCTATCATAAGTAATTGCAGAATTAGCAATTCCAGCATATGTACTATCAACAATAGATTGATCATAAGTTGCTGAATTAACTACTGTAGCAGGATCTAAATTACCAACTTGTTCAAAGTTTACCGTCCCACTAATAGCATTGCTACAATTTCCTGCAATAAAAGCATTTTCCACAATCTGCGCAATTAAGGAATCAAAATTAGAAATGCGAACACTGATTTGGTTAACTTCACCATCTTGATTTAAACCAATACCATTAGATTCAATTGGATAACATTGGTAATCATCCCCATTAAAATGAGCACGGTAACTTATATCAGAAATAGTATCTCCCCTTACTTCTGCAAACCGATAAGGAAATCCAAGAGGCCAGGCCACCCCTGATCCACCCAATGCAGGATTACCTGTTTGCCAAGGCGGGTACCACTCACCAGGATAATAAATATTATAAAGCCTAACTAAAGGTGGTTGTTCAAACGCATTTTTAGTCCTAATAAAACCAGAATTTTCTATTTTTGCAATTTTACTAATTGCAATAATTTGATCCGAAAGAAAAGAAGGAGCAGTAAAAGGTACAGTTTCTGTGTTACCCGTTGACACTCTAACTGATATATTAGAAGTAGATGAAAAAGGAAAAGTAGATACACGGGTTACACCATTATTGATGTCCCGAGCCACTTGATCCCAATGACTATCAGGATAAAGGTCTGCAACTGAAAACTGTTGTACTTCTGATACGGTTTGATAAACAAAAGTACCCTGTAAGGCACCACTTCCTTTGCCATGTGTTTGATATATAGGTCCGTTCTTATTTGGTATACCACTAACAGCAACTCGTTTTTGAACTTGAACAACCCTACTTTCATAGGTGTCTTTATACTTAGCTCGGGTATTAGGTCCGTCTACTTGTACACCATCTTCATCAACAGGATATCCTGCAGAATTAGTTCTAACAGAAATTAATCCGTCACCAGGGAAAAAACTTACAGGTTTAATATCAAAACCAGCTCTCCCTAATCCATTAGTATTATTAGTACTAGGATAAACTAATTGAGAACGATCAATAGGAAATGAATCAAAAGTAACACTAATTTGACCTGCATTTAACTTGTCAAAATCAATAGTCGTCTCCCCATCCCGAGAAGTTGATGGAAGAGCAAAGGTATTGGTTGAACCATCAATAATATAAGAACGCCCATCAACAGTAGTAGATGCACTACTAGAATAATATTGAACAGCATCAATAGTACCAGTTACAATATTATTACAATGAACATATTCTAATGCTTGATATTCAGTAAAAGTATTATTAACTTTAACTTTAATAGCGTCATTAGCCATATCTTGAGCAATAACTTCTCCAATTGTTTCAGAAGTATTGCCAACAAGAAACCGTCCAGGCTGAAAGAATGCAGCATTTTCTAATGTTATTTTATAATCATACGTGCGAGTACTCATTAGTCAAACACTTCCTGTAACCCAAAACCAACAGTATAAAAATTATTTTGTTTAGTTCCGTCTAATGAATGGTTATGACTTACATCTAAAGGTCCCTCAAATCTAGTAATTAAAGTTCCTGATTGATTAATATGTGTCATATCAAAAAAGAACGACTCATAAATACCCTGACGAGCATCGTAAAAATTCTCAATAGCTTCCTTTTCTAATCCACTAACATTAGTATACTCTAAACTAAACTGACGTTTCGGACGTCTACTACGTAATCGTCTTTTTTCATATCCTGCTTGCGATTCAAAAGTAATAACATCAAATGTTTTATTAATTTCATTACCTCGATCTGGTTTGCGATTTTCCATAGAATTTAAAAAGTCTTTATTTTTCTGAGTGAAAAAAGCGCGAATTGATAATTGGTCAATTTGAGCAGCTGTATAAGCATTAGCCACAGTGGCAGCTAAACTGGTACTAACTGAGTTGGCAATTCGTACGGTAACAGTACTCAGGGCAGCGTTACCACTAGGAAAAATAAAAGCCTCATTAGGTTGAGGAACACCTTGAATAGCGACTTCCAAAGAATCTTCTCCACTTACATTTTCAGAACCAGCAGGAATTCGAAAATCTACTGTTTTACCATTAATAGCATAATTATTACTATCTACTGCAGTAGCAGCCAGACCATAGGATTGAATTAATGTTGTTGGAAATGAGCGAATAGTAGTAAATCTATCGGGTAAGGTAATCGAAGTTAATTTAACTTTAATTCCATTACTAGGAGCAGTTGCAAAAGTAAGAGTACTGAAAGCATTACCTAAAGAATATTGCTTTGGATCTTGAATAACTCCATCAAATTGAACTATAGCCTCACCTTTAAAATTAATTGACTCACCAAGGTTAAAAGCAGTTCGAGTTCCATTAGCAGTATAAGTAACAATTGCGGTAGAAGCAAAACTGAGAGCATTTAGAGTAGCATCAGTAGGATAAGTAGCAGTAGCCATTAACGTCTACCTCCTCCACGAATAGCCTGTTTGATGGGACCATTATTTTGTAAATCTTTTAAAACAATATCAACTACTATTCCTTTACCATCTAATTTTGGTTTTTGTTCAACCTGCGCGTCTTTCGGAGTTCCTTTATTAACCATATTAACTTCTATATTACCCGTAGGCATTTGTCCAGTGGCGTTCATTCTTTCTAAGGCGGGTCCGCCGATAGCTTTAGCCATTGGCTTGCGAATGACAAATTCGCCAGGTTCTAAGAGAGCAGGTATTCTGTCTCGTTGGAAAACTCCACCACCTGCGGCGAATCTCTGAATAGTGCCTCCTCGTCCAGCATAACCCCCTGAGGCTCCTCCCCAGGCTGCCATTGCCTTCATCATAGCAATTTGCATGAACATTTGGAGGAAAGTAGCAATCATGGATTTTTTCCAATCGCCTGTAGCTGCATAGACTGATGCGAAAGTAGTGATAGCTGTTACACCTGCAGCTGCTATCTCCGTGCCTGCTAGGCTAAATGAGTTGGCGGCATTATCCGCCGCGGCGCCAGACTCTTTGAGCTTATTATCCGTCGCGCTCATATTGCTTCCGCCGCCGCCAATGAATTCGCCTCCTAGAGCAAATTCAGAGACTTGGGGATAAGGATTTGGATCTGTTCGATATTTAAAACCACTACTAGAATAGTGTCCTGGAACACTGTCACTTTTTCCATATTTTGAGCGCCACTGACCGCTGCTACCGCCCCCTTGATTAAGGCCAGCTTCAGCTAAATTAGTAACATAAACTCTCTGGGAACCATCAGGTTGGAAAGTAGGTTTTTTCTCTGCTTCAATTCCAAATATACCACTCATTGCTTGGGAGATAAAATCTTCTACAGGTTTTACAATAAATTGATCTACTAATTTTTCTTGGATTCCACCAAGAATATCTAAAGCTAAATTTTTTGCTCCCTCTTTAAAGTTCTCCATTGTAAGAGTACCTTCACGTAAAGCTTTAAATAAGTCTTGAATACCTCCGCCAATTTTATCATGTAATACAGACGTTATTTCTTTACCTAATTGCAACATAACATCACGTTCAGCTGCTGCTCTTCTTTTAGCAATATCTAATTGTTCTTGTGCAACCATTCTATCTAATTCAAGTTGTGCAAGAGCAGCATTACCTTTTTCTTCGGCTGCATCTCTTTCAAGTTGAATACCCTTTATTTTTTCCTTATAAATCTCCACGTCTGCATCTCTGATTTCCTCTGCCGAGGTTAATGCTGCCTGAGCTGCTGCATGGTCTGCCAACCATTTTTTCTCATTCGCAGCCTGTGTATTTATTATTCCTTGTCTTTCTTTTTCTAACAAAGCAATTGTGGTATCATAAGTAGCATTGGCTTGTTTAAGTTGAGTAACGTAAATATCCATATTAGCTGCATCAGCGGCGGGTATTAAGCCTTCAAGTGCTGTTACGTCAGTTCCAAATTGTGCCTCTATACCCTCGGCTGCTGTTATTGCTTTTTCCTTACCTTCGTCTGTAATATCAAAAGCTACTCCCTTATATTGACCGAAAAAAGCTACTTGTTCACCAAATCCTTGAAGGAATAATCCCAAACCTAACAACAAATCGTCATTTATATCTTGTTCTGTCTTCAAAAATTCAACCTTTTTTCTCAGTAGATCAAGTTCAAATTCACGCGCTTGCATAGCTACATAAGCATTCAGCTCCGCAGCGTCTAATGTTTTCAATGCTATATCTTCTTCTATTAACATTTGTGCTTGACGGTCAGCAATTTTTTTGTCTTCAATTGTCTTATTTTGATCAGCTAGTTCAGAGTCTCTCCAATATATTTCAGTAGCTTGCCAATACTTCCCTAAAGATAGTTTTTCCTCTAGTTTTACTATATCTTCACGTCTTTTTAGGTCAGCTAGTGACCTAGTATATTCTTGATTAATTAACCCTTGTCGCCGATCAATCGCCTCCATTGTGAGTTGATGTTCGTATTCTGCAATATTTAAGTCTGCTTGTCTTCGTTGTTCAGGAGTCGCCATTGAACCCATTGCATCCAATCGAGCTGCTTCAGCTTTTAATAAATTTTGTTGACTAAGTTCACCTTGTTGGGCTAATAGCCTATTTCGTCCAACAGCTAAATCATTGAGTTCACGTTCAAGATCGACATTAGCTTGTAACCTTTCAGCTCTTGCTTTTTCTATTTCAACTCCTTCAATTGCTGCCTTCCACCACCGTTCACCTTCGGCTTTCTCCATTGCAATTTCTTTTACACGAATTTGAAGATTATCCATCTCTACTTTTTGTTGAGCTTTTAAAATCTTTAATTTATTTTGTTCTGTTTGTATCGCCAATTGACCTTCTAATTTTGTCAAGGTTTGGTCTAATTTAAGATTGTATTTTTCTTGAGTTACCACTAATTTAGCAGCTTCTACCGCTGCTTTAATATAATTACTTACTAAAGCTTTCGTTGCGGTACCCGATAACTCTAATTCTCTCATTAATATTGATGCTTGTTCTGAACCTTCAATAAGTCCCCGGCGAGAAATTTGCCACCCAGCCTCGTCCATACTATTTCCTTCGGCACGAGCTTTTGCTATATTTTTATCTACTCGTTCCAATCGAAATCTAAGTTCTACAGCAGCTGCACTCAAATCTGCTGCTTCTTTCAAAAAAGCAAGTTGATTAGCTTTTTCAGCTTCTGGAGTCGTCGCTACTGTGCCTTCCATAGAAATTTTTCCTTTAGCTAATAATAGATCGGCCTCTTTAATAGCACTTCCATAAACACTTCTAATAGCATTTCCGGCTTTTTCAATATTTTGTAGTGTGCGAAGTTGTTGTTCCAATAAAAAGATATTATGAGTTAAAATTTCATTTATTTCTTTCTGTTGGTCTACAAATCCAGCTTTACCTATACTGGCGTCATACTCATCCATAAGTTTTGTAAATCTTTCGTTAACAGCTGTTAACATCGCAGCAGCATGTTCACCAGTCATGTTACCTTCTTTCATTGCATCTGTAAATTGTTTTTGGGTAGCCAAAAAATTTCCAAAAGCATCAGCAGTTCCATATAATTCAGAGTGAATTTGCGCCAGACCATTAACCACCTTACCAAGTTGAACCGACACGATGTTACCATCTTTGGCCAAAGATTCGAGGTTAACTCCAAATTGCGGAAGCGCGTCGTCGCCGTGACCCTGAGTAACCGTAGTGATTAAGGTAAATGACTTTGCCACCTCAACAGCTTCTTTTTCAGCCATTCCTAACTCTATAAATCTACCAATTAACTGAGCAACAACATCATCCACATTTTTATATGACTCAAGTGCTTTAGTTAATATTTCTAATCGACCTTTATCCTGACGGCTCAATGCGCCGGCGGCACCATCTCTTTTCTTTAATGCCGCTATTTCATTCTCTACTTCTTCTGTAAGTTCTTTTTGTTTTTTTGTAGCAACATCTACTTGTACTCCCATAAATTTACGCCAAGAAAAGCCAGCGTTCCACATTTCCGAGGCGCTTTGTATCCACATATCAATGTCTCCCCAACCTTCATCCCACTTATAATCCTTCATTTTTGCAGCCGCAGCCATCGATGTTATATAATCAAGTGCCTCTCCTTTTGCTTCTTTAAATGCTTCTTTAGTCAAACCTAAACTTTGTCTAAATTTATCATCCACTCCAGCATTTATTAAAACTTGACTAGCTAAAGCTTCTAATCCGGTTTTATAGTTTTTAGCTTCTTGACTAGTATCCACGAAAAAATCTTTAATAGTTTTAAAGAGATCAATATCAAAGAAAGAGAGAATTAATTGAAGAGCACCTATTACCATCATGACTATATTAAGAGCGGCCATAAGACCTTTTAAAGCAATTCCCATGACTCTTACAGCACCGGCTGCTTTCTGCAAACCAACCGCAAAAGCTTTTGCAATTGGACCAGACTTGCCGATACGAGCATTAAAAGCTGCTTGAGCTTGGGTTAACCCTTTAAGATTTTTCTCCTGACTCGCGGTAAGTTTACTAATTTTTGCTCGTGCTTCTATTTCAGGAATTAATTTATCAGTTATTTTTTGTCCTTCTATTGCACTGGCTAAGGTAATAGGTTTTGCTACTATTCCTTTTACGGTAGAAGCATCTGCTCCCATCCATCCAGTCCCTTTACCGAATCCTTGTAATTTACCAGCTTTATCAAAAGCTTTAGTAGAAGCAGCTCCGAAGTTATTAGCATTCTCAATTGCTTTAGCTGAATTTTTATTAAACTGTAAAAACGCATTACTCAAACTGGTACTCATTTTATCAATACCTTGGGCAATAAACGTTCCCATTACTGTTCTCAATTTTCCAAACACAATAAGACCAATAGCTCCAAACAAAACTAATTGATTACCCGCTTTACCAAAAAAGTCAATAAGAGGAGTTAAAATGTTAGCGATAAATTGACCAAATTCAAGAGCCAAATCGGTAAGAGTAGCTAAAAGTCTTTCCATACTTTTTTGTGCATTCTCTCCACTAGTATCAATATTACCAAATTTTCTTTCACCTTCTAGAATCACAGCATTAAGAAAAGCTTGACGTCGTTCAAAGTTTGTTAAACTGGAAGCTGCTACATTATTAGCCGCTGCGTAAGCTTGTACAGCAGGTTCAATACGAGTAAAAATACCCAATTCATCAATAAGTTCTGGTTCTAACTTAGCAGCACCACGAACTAATCTATTAAATGCATCTCCTAAATCTCTACCTAAAGCTCTAGAAGCTTTGAGAGATACAAGAGTTAATCGTTCAATTTGTTTTTCCCCAAATCCTGCCGATAAAGCTGCGTTAAGTTGTGTTGCAGTTTCAACCATGCTTAATTGCCCATCAGTAATCTCTTGGACTTTAGCAATAATTTGATCACCACTCGCACCAATTTCTCGAGCTAAAGTGCGTGTTCCAATAACCACTTGTTCAGCTCTTGCAGCTTTTTGTAATGCAGAAAAAGCTTGAGTAAGCGCAAAAATATTAGCAGCCGCACCAGCGTATACAGAAACTAAACCACCCAAGCCGGAGGCTTGTGCCGAGAATTGTCGACCAGTAGAAGCGGAAGTTTGGCCTAGACGTGTTTGAGCACGGCCAACTCGTTCAGTTTGTTTGGCTACTTTTTCAGCACCTTGTGCCACAAATAACATTTTTATTCTACTGACAACATCAACCATGTTATTTCTTCCTTATTTTAGCTTTAGTCTCTGCTTGTTTATTAGCTTGTTCACGCTGTTTGGCATACACGGTAGAAGCTTCTCGAATACATACTTGAAGTAAATCTAATACCTCTTTTTGATTATCAATCTCATAAATATTCATGATATCTGATAGCCCTGCATATTCTTTTCCGAGCCATACTCCATTCATTCCTTCTATTTTATCAGGTAAAACGTTAAATAGAAATACAGCTTGTTGAGAATTATAACTTACATCGTTTATATCTAAAGGAATTTCATCTTCATCAATAGGAAGTCCCATTTGTTCATGAATTTCAAAATATTTTTCTTTATCAATTCCTCCCCCTTCTAAGTAGTAGGCGAGGAACTCTTCGAGTTTTTTATTTCTTGTTCCTTATTTTCAATAGTGAACTTCTCATAATCTTGCATACAATCAGTAATAAACTGATCAAAAACTGTAGAATTTTTAATTAATTCTAATGCTTCAGTTTCGTTATAAGAAATCTCTTCTTCAGGATTGGCATTACTCATATCAATGGGAAGTAATTGAGGTAAGTACTTAACGTACAGTC
>Ga0209128_1002962_pt1 | contig 10691 bp, 5 predicted proteins | sample ETNvirnome_6_100_FD_184072 | JGI IMG/M metagenome (GOLD analysis project Ga0209128, IMG submission 184072) | Marine viral communities from the Pacific Ocean - ETNP_6_100 (SPAdes) (version 2) | ecosystem: Environmental > Aquatic > Marine > Oceanic | place: Pacific Ocean | collected 2013-06-19 | reverse complement strand
CGGTCTGGGCCATCGCGGCGATGTCCACGATGTTCGCGCCGATAGCATTGGTCAGTGTGTCCACCGTCCAGTCGCCACCACTCGAATACAGGATGTCGCCATCGGCACCCGCAGTCGGCAGGTTCCCGCCGGAGATCTCCGCGGCCTGCAACTGGGACAGGATGACGAAGTCACCCACCGCAGCAGCCGCGGCACCGTTGGTGATCTTCAGACCCTCGGCGTCCCACACACCATCCACCGTCGCGGACCGTCCCATGAACGCGAACGATGCCGGGGTGTACGTGGGGCCGCCGATGCGGCTGAGAACCTGCTGGGCGAGCATCGTCAGCTTGTCGTAGGCGTCCTCGAGCGAGTCGGCGGGCAGGTCGGAGTTGTCCACGAAGTCGGTCGCCTGGGTGGGCGTGACCCATCGATTAATCCGCAGGGTTTCCCCGCTGGCGGGCGGGGTGATCATCGTCAACTCGCCGCCGGCGGCGTCACCCGCGCCGGTCAGCGTGTAGTGCGTGGTGATCGTCTGCGGTGCGATGGCGCCGGTCGCGTCGGTGACGACCGCGACCACGATGTCGGCGTCAACGATGAACTTGAAGTCGATGGCGAAGACCGTGGTGCTGCCGTTGCCGGCGTAGGGAATCGAATCAGTCAGGGTTGATACGGTCATGTCTTATCTCCGGGGCCGCGCGCTGCCGCCACCCCCACTTGTTTCGAAGTTCTCAACTACCCGGTCGAACAATCGTAGCGGGGCAACCACCGGCTTGCCTCGGAACGCCATTCCCGCCGCGGCCACTCGGGTCATCGCCTTGGTCATCGTCTTGTAGTCCCACTCCCACGCGCCGCCGGCGAACTGGGCCGTGCCGTAAAACAGATCCTCACCCAGAGAAGAGATCGGCGTGATGTCCGGGGTGAAGATCCGACCGCCGATCACCACCCGGTTGATCATCAGCGCGAGGAACTGGCCGAAGATGAAGTTGCCGGAAGCGGCCTCGATGGTCGCCTTGCCCCACGCCTTCATCTTGTCCTCCTCCTCCTTCTTCTTCCTGCCGCCGCGCCCGGCCAGCAACGCCGGCGCGGCCAGGACGTAGAACCAGAACTGCTTGGTCGCGGCGATGCCCACCGACTGAACCATCATCGCGTAGAACACGTTCTTGGAATGCTTGGCGATGTTGTCCGGATCCTTCATCATCAGCAGCGCGTTGCGGTAGATGATATCCACGTTCTTCAACCGCTGGGCCCGGAACATCGTGAAGATCTTGCCGGTCTTGTTCTTTCGCGCGTCGATCCCCGCGGCGGATTCGTGCATCGGATCGCCGGGAGTCGGTTGCGATTCGCGGATCACCTCGATGGCGATCTCGCCGGCCAGTTCCTGGATCCTGCCGGGATTGGGCTCGACGCCCTGTTCACGCAACTGCGCTTCCGCCTTCAGTTCCGATGCGCGGAAGATGACCCGGATCGCCGCCTGGTCCATCGCCCTGATCATGAAGAACGCGCGGTCGTCAGTCGGCGTGAACCCGCCGACTCCGGTGGAGCCGGAGTGCTCCTCCTGGCCGGAACTGATCAGGCCCTGGCTGGACGCCTCGTTGCGGAACCAGATCTCCGGGTGCTGGTTCATCCGCTCGTTCACCGACATGTCGAACGCGGCGCCCATGCCCTCGAACAGGTAATGCTCCTCGATCACCGTCGCCGCCGCGATCAGCGACCACGGCTGGTACGTCGCGACCATGGGGTTGTAACCCAGCAGAGCCTTGGTCAGGTTGCGCGTGACCAGGCCGAAAGCCTTGTCGAACACGCCGCCGGATTCGGGGCGACCGACCACCGACGCGGCCAGTTCCTTGTACGTGTCCTCGAACCGGGCGAGAAACTTCCTGCCGTGCTTGGTCTTGAGAATGGCCGAACGAACTGCCGGTGTCTTGAGAACCTTCTGGGCGTCACGCACCGCCGGGTCCAGGTGGGAAACCATCGACACCGCCCAGGCGTGGCTGTTGAACTCGGTGACCGCATCGCGGATCTGGATCGGCTTGAGTTGATCCTTCGAATTGACGCGCTCCGAGAACACGCCCGATGACCGGAGAACCTTCGGGCGCAGCGTCGATGCGCTGTCGGACAGCGACACCTCCTGACCTTCGATGCCGGTGCGGTGCCGCGGAACGTACGTCCCCTTCTCGGTGAAGTCGTAGCCCCAGGTGTAAATCGAGTACGCACGCGCGATCCCCTTGAGAGGACCGTTTATGTATGAAACGAGGTTCCGCGCGAGTTCCATCTCGCGCGGATCCTCTGCCATGGCTGACTCCTCGATCAGTTCGAGATCATCCCTGCTCAGGGAGAAGACCTCCCCGATGTCGTCGTGGGACTGGATCTGGATCGGCACGCCCTTGTGCAGGATCAGGTCGCGTGTCTTGGGATCCATCAGCGACATCAGGATGTGGACCCGCTCGAGCCCGGTGATCTTCAGCACCCGGTTCTCATGCTTGGAGACTCGTTCGGGCTTGCCGTTTTCCAGCACCCGCCCGGTGTTCCGGCTGACGAGGCCCGGCGTGAGCGTGATACCCTTGCCGTCGTTGACCACCTCGACCGAACTGGTCGCGATGTCCAGCGCGGCCTTGACCCGGTTCGTCGGCTGGGCGAACGCATCGCCCTTCGCCGCCAACTCCTCGCTGCCCGGTTCGTAACCGACCGCCTCGAGGACCAGGTCCATGAACCGTACGGAGTCCCGGTAGTGGGCAAGCCCGTTCGCCCTCGCGTCCACGATGTTCCGGTACAGCACCTGCGCGGTCATCGACTTGCCCGCCTCGGTGTTCTTGCCCTCGGCAAACAACATGGTCAGCGACTTGAGCGTCATGTTCTCGATGCCGCCGAACGCCAACCGGCCCAGCCCGCCTTTGCTCTCGCGCTTGCGGCGCCCGGTTTCCGGATCCACCGGTCGCTCGATCATCTGGGCCGGCGTGGTTTCATCCTCGAGTTCGGACAGCACCTGTAACGCCACCCGCGCCCGGTCCCGGTTGCGCCCCTTGATCTTCAGGATGTTCAGCAACCTGCTCTGCTGCAGGATGCTCGACAGGATCGCGTCGAAGGTCTGCGCGGTTTCGACGTCCATGTCTGCCACCGGCACGCGATCCAGCCGGGTCAGCGAGTCGATAACGCCAAGCGGCAGTTCGAGATCCTCGTTGAGCATAAACACAAAGGCGGTTTCGGTCAGCTGGTGACGCTTCTTCGCGCTCATCTTCTTCGGATCGAGCATGTCGAGAATCGACTGGGCGGCGTCCGCGAACGCCGGTTTCATGCCCGGTCGCTTCTTGCCCTTCACCTGCTCGCCCGCCATCGCGGCCTGCACCTTGGCGATGGTTTCCTTCAGGTGCGACTGCGCCGCCTTCTCGGCCTTGCGCTCCAGCACCTTCTCGATCTTGTCCGCGATCCGGGCGAGGCCCGGCAGCGTGGACACATCGCGAAGATCCGTCAGGAACACGCCGCGCAGGTTCGCGTCCTTGCCTGACAGTTCCTGGCGGATGATCTCCGTCGCGACCTGCTTGATCAGCTTGATGTTGTGCGCCTTGGCCCTGGCCCGCTCCTTCGCCAGTTCGACCGCAGCTTTCCTCTCGCGATCCTTCTTCTCGCGCAACTTCTTCAACGCCGCGCGCGCCTTCTCGCGTTCGAGTTCCGTACCCAGCTGGGCGTCGTCTCGCAACTTCTTGACCTGCTCGGCGTGGAGCAGGCGTTCGAACTGCAACTGGAACTTCAGTTCCTTGTTGCGTTCCTTCAGCCGGCGGATCCGCTGCTCGGCCTGCTGGCGGATCCGGTTGTTGCGGGACTTCGCTTCTTCCTTGAGCGCGGCGATCTCTTCCCTGTTGTCCGCGATGGTCTGCGACAACTTGTCCTTCGCGGCCTTGGCGGCGTCCTTGTTGGTCGCCTTCAACTGGGCGACCTGGGTGCGAAGCATGTCCTTGAGTCGGTTGATCTCCTCCGTCGCCTTCGCGGTCGCCTCGGCCTTGCCCGTACGCCTGCCGTCCTTACGCGCCTTCTGCTCCCGCTTGTCGGCGCGCAACCGCTCCTTGATGATCTGCTTGAGCGCGGCGAGGCGGGAGATCTTCTGCTCGGCGGTCTTGATCAGGCCGATGCGTTCGAGCGCGTCGTGGACCGTCTTCTGGCTCTGCTTCGCCTGCCGGGCCTCGCGCAGTTCCGCGGCGTCCGGAGTCTCGCGGCGAACGTGGTCCCGCAAAGCCTGCTCGACGTCGGCGCCTGACTCTTCGATCAGTGCGATCTCGGCCTCGGACATCCCCGCCTTGCGCAACCGCCGGCGGGTTCCCTTGTCGAGTACAGTCTCGGATTGTTCGACATCGCCGCTCTGCTCGGCTGTTCTACTAAGACCCAGCCCCTCCGCAACTTTGACTATGTCGTCGTGGAACTGCTCTGCGGTTTGCGCAAGGCCCGCAAAGCCCGCACTCGTACCGTCAGACCCTCCAAGGGCGTTGTATTGTTTGCCGTCAGGCCCAAACGTTATGAGGATGTTTTCGCCTTGGCCGGGAAGACCAAGGACGATTTCCACTTTGTTCTTGTATCCTAGACCACTTTGAACACTGGACGAATTGACCGTGAATCCAAGGGACTCAAGCCACTTGACGTATTCCGTCCGCGCGCGCTCGCCGTTTTCCGGCGTGTCCTCGGTATCCTGCAACAGTTGGGGAGGCAGAGGCGGATCCACCGTGTCAGGGCCGGTTTCCGGCGTTCCTGCTTCCTGCTCAGTTGCAGGTGCCGCACCCTCTTCCGATTCCTGCGGCGGGCGGAACCTCGAGTCGTCCTCTTCCGCGGCGTCCTTGATGATCGCCTGAACGACTTCGGCCCGGTCGCGCAGTTCCTCGGGCGCCTCTTCGTCCTTGATCAGATCCTCGACCGCTTCCTGGAACAACTCTCGCTCTTCCGGTTCGAGGTTCTCCACCTCTTCCTGGATGTCGGCCTCGGTCACATCGCCAAACTCTTCCGCTTCCTGCGGCGGCAACGCCTCGTTCACCTGCTCCTGCAACTCGAGCAACTTCTCAACCTGCGGTGTCTCGTCGTCGTTTTCGATTGCCTGGGCCGTGCCGACGAGGTCGTCGATCTGGTCGTCGGACAACCCGGCGTCCGAGAGGACCGTGCGCGCTTCCTTCTTCACCTTCGCCAGCTTGCGGATGTGCCTGCCGCCGACCGCCGATGTGATCGCGATGGATGGACCGCCGCCCATCATCTCGGCAAACGCCGCGGCGTCCACGCCCTCCGGTCCCGGCCTGCCGGCGACGATGTTCTGCGAGTACTGCACGGCGCCGCCCTGGAATCCCTCCTCGATCATCTGCCGCACGATCATCTTGCCCCAGTTGTCGCCGCGGATGATCGCGCTCATGGCCGAATCCATCTGGGTTGCTTCCAACACGCCGCCCACCGCCACGTTCCACAAGAACTGGCGGTCCGCGTCGTTGGTGATTTTGAACTCGCTCATCGACCGTTCCCATTCCGGTACGGCATTGGCGGTCCCGCCCAGTGCGAAGATGGCGGCGAACTGGCCCTTGGCCCCCAGCCCGAGCCCGCGCGTAGCCCACGCGGCGGCGAAGAACGTCGCTGCGGAACCGACCGCCTGCGGACCTATCGACGTCAGCCAGTCGTCCTGCAGCCGGGGATCGGTGGGGAACTTCTCGCGGGCGATCTGCTCCATGCCCTCGCCCAGCCGGTACAGCAGCATGTCCTCGGCCTTGAGCAACTGGTTGCCCTGCAGCTTGCGCGCGCCCATGGAGTGCATGATCCCCAGGCCCTTGGGCAGCGAGGCGACGGTCGAGGTGATCGCGTTGAGTGTGGAGTTCTTCAGGTTGCCGAACTGCTCGCCCACCGTGATGCCGTTGGGAATGTTGAACGCGAAGCCCAGCACCTCGTCGGTGATGCGGCCTCGCTCGTTGGCGATGAACGGACTGAGCGTCTTCGCGAGGCCCCAGCTGATCGCCTCGCGGAACGGGTGCGGGTCCGTCGCGGTCATGATACCGCTGGTCGTCCTCGCGTTCCAAGACCGCTGTTCGTATCCCAGCGGTCCCGTCGCCACCGACTGGTTGACCATCGCATCGAACTCGGGCGTGCGCGGGATCGCCTTCGCGCGCATGCTTGAACGCCGGCGGTCCATCTGGTGGACCAGCTGGTCGAACCCCTCCGGTCGCGGCAGTGATTGGACCTGTTCACTCATGGCGTGGTCGCCTGGCCCAGTCCTACGCCCAGTCCCTGCCGCCAGTTGAACCGGTTGACGGCGAGGTTCTCGGCGTGGAGTCGGACCCGATCCAGAATGCCCGGAGTGAGGTTGTCGTTCTCGTCCCGCGGCAGCTCCCGGTCACTGGCGTTGTACATGCGGGTGACGTCCCGCAATGCCCACTGAGTGATTCGATAGACGTACCCCTCTCCCGGTTTCAGGTTGTGTTTCTTGTCGTACTCATCCACCGTGAGGTTCCCGAAACTTTCCTGCCACATGTACCGGGACCGACTGGTCAACTCGGCGGGATGGCGTACGCCCTGCAACTTCTTCTCCAACCCGGTGAAGAGGTGCGGATCATGTGCGAAATCGATCATCCTGCCGGTCTGGAAATCGCCAAAATTGCCCTTGGACCGGGCCTTGAAGAACGCCTGCGGATCGTACTCGATGAAACCGGTGATGCCGCCGGGGTTCACCACGGGCGTGTACACCTTCCCGTCGAACTGCACCAGGTTGTTCATCTGCACTTCATACGGATGCTCGGGCGACCAAAGGTCCTCGCGAATGATCCGGCGCGCCTCGTCCTCCCTTGCCGCCTGCGCCTCGGCAAGACCTTTATTGACGATGGGCAGGTTCCCGCTGAAGCGGTTTGAGCCGCCGAATGCGAGCGACATGTGCGCAAAAAACTTGTCCCACACCGTGATGACTTCCTTGGCCTGGCCGACCGTCATCAGGGTGCTGCGCCACTCGTCTACAACTTCTTCCGCCGGCCTGCCCTGGCCCCGGAACGGCGTGGTTTCGACCACGGTCAGGTTGTTGGTGCCGGGGTTCTCGGCTGCGAAGAACAGCATCTTGAAATCTGCCAGCGCGGTTTCGACCGCTGACGGCAGCGCTTCCTTGACTGTCGCCTTACCCGGTTCGCGAACGAACATCACATCGATGATGTGTCCGCGCAACAAGTCCTTCATGACCCGGTCGGTATGGAAGGTCTGCGCGTCCTTCGGGATTCTCAGCTTCGTGGCGATATCCTTGCGGAAGTCGTACGGTTCGAGTATGTTCTCCCCGCTGCCCTTCCACTCTCCCTTTAAGTCGTTCCAGTCGCCGTCGAGCGACTGGGTGATCAGGTCGTTGATTTCCAGCACGCCGCGTTTCGCGAACTGCGCGGTGACATCTTCCGGATCCTCACCCATCAGGATCTTCTGCAGACCGGCCTGCAGCAGCTTCGCGTGAGGCAGCGAATCGTAGAAGAACTTCGCTCGCTCGATGTCCATCGCGTCCCCGCCGCGGGACATCTCGATGCCCACTTCGAAGATCATCTTGTAATCCTGGTTCTTGGCCTGTCCCTTCAACATGGTCAGCGCGGCCGGCGGGAGGGGACCGTCGTTGCCCGGTCCCATGTACCACGAAAGGATTTCGGGTACGCCGTGTCCAAGGGACAGCTGGCGGTTGAAGAATGCGTTGGCGACAGGGGGCGCGGTCGGCAACCGTTCATGAAGGTACACCCCGCGGGCGAACGCATCGTTGAGAAGGTCGATCCCCTTGCCGACCGTGTCCCGCTCCTTGATCCCCGGCTCAAGCACCTGGTCCCTCTGGGTGGCGATCAGTTCGGTCAGCTTGGGATTGGCGTGCGTTACGAGGGCCAGCGCCTCGAAGTCGGCCTGGGCGAGATGACCGATCCTGGTGTCGTGCGCATTACGCGCGGCGGTCTTGATGTGCGGCGCGAGGTAGTCGTACTCGATGTCGATCTTCTGCTTGTCGTTCTGCGGGTGGTCGAACGTGTTCTGCACCACCAATGCGAAACCTGCCGACAACTTCTCCAGATCCTTCGTCCCCGGATTCGCCAACATGCTTTTTGTCAGGGCTCGGTGCGTGTCTTCGACTAACTGCGAGTACTCCTGCTTCTGGAGTTCCTCGAGCGGTTCCTCGGTCAAGGACAGCAGGTTGGTCTTCGCTTCGTTGGTCAGGGACCGGACTTCGGGGTATTCTCTTGGGTTGTTGAGGTAACCGGCCACCATGTGGGCCTTGCCCTCGCGGATAAGCCGGTAGACCTCTTCGGTCGCGATGCCGGCCTGGTGCTCGACGTACTCCTCGCGCGCCTTGCCCGCGTTCTCCTTGAACCTGTCCACCTCTTCGATCTTGTCGGCATCGGACAGCAACGGCGAGAAAAGGATGTCGTTAACATGCTCGTTGCCCTCGTGTTTTGCCAAGGCCGGCGGCAACGTCGCCAGTCGTTTCGCCACCGTGTCGGAGGAAGAGACAAGGCGCGCCTTGGCGGTCGCCCGTTCGCGCGATGCCGCCCTGCTCTCGACGCGATAGGCCATCGCCATCGCGCTGACGCGCAATCGTTGCTCGACGCGATTCCTGCTCTCGGGCGTCTTGGCGAGGCCGCTCTGCTTATTCATGATCTTCTCGACGCCTTCAGTCCAGATCGCGCGGGCGTCATCTGGATTGGGATTCTGCAAGGACTCGGTTTGCAGCTTGTACAGCTTGTCCTTGCCGTCGAGTACGAGATCCGTTACCCGGAACTCCTCGTTCTGCTCCTCCAGCCTATAAGCCTGTTTTTCCAGGGCCTGCTCGGTGCGGTCCCTCTCGGCCTGCAGCCGGGTCAGCCCGGTGCGCGCCGTGTCCGCTGCGCCGCCGATAGCCTTGGCCGCGGCGCCCAGTACGACGCCTTCCGTCGCTCGCGCGTTGATGACCGGCGAGGGAACGGGGACTCTTCCGGATCGAACGGACGTACGCCTCTTCGATGTCTTAGCCATTATCCACCCACCTTCGGCAGCCGGGCCATCAATTCTTTGTGCCGCGTGATGCCTTCCTGGCGCTGGGCCAGTTGCAGCTTCGCGCCCAGCACGGTGGTCGCGGCGCCGCCGACTCCCTCGATCAGCGATGCCGTGCCCTGCGCCCGTGCGAAATCACCTTGTGCCTCGAGCCGGGTTGCTTCAGTGTCAGCACCCATGCGGATCAGGGCCAGATCCTGCTGGTCCTCTCGCAGCTGGTCCTCTTCGATGTCCAGAGGCGTGCCGACGTTGACGTCGATGCCTTGGGCCCCCGCCGTGGCACGCGCCAGACCCCTCTGTCGCCGCTGCTGTCGCTCCGCGCGGACGGCCCGAACTTCACCTGCCTTGCGAGCAGCATCGGCGTCAGCGTCAGCCTGGTCGGCCTGGGCCTGGGCGTTGAGATACCCGGAGACACCAGTAACAACGGCGGTTGCCGCCGAGATGACAGTCATAGTGATGAGAGTGGCGGTTACAGGATCGCCCATAGTTTTACCCTCGCGTACAGCACATGATCATTCCCCAGGTGATCGTACCGCCTCATCATGCCTTCGGGAACAAAACCCAGTTTCCGGGCCCAGTGATGGCCGGGACCGAAGTCCGCGATCACCGTGGTTTCGATCCGCTGGTACTTCGGATCCTCCTGCGTTCTCTGCAGGAATGCGTACACCTCCCGGTGGATGAATACCTTGTCCTTGATCGTCAGCCCGTCACCCATGTGCATCCATGAGATCCCGCGCCCGTACCACTGGAACATCACGCCGGCACTGCAGAGGATATGGTCGTCGCGCCACGCCGAATAGCAGGGACCGCCGGCGATGATGGTCTGCCAGTCGTCCTCGCCCAGGCGTTCCTTGACATCGGCCTCTGCTACCTGGACCGGCTGGATGTGCAACTCCGCAGGGTCCGTAACTCGAAATGGTTCAACCCTATACGCCACCAACGTCCATCTCCAAGATGAGGTTCAGTATCGTGCTGGGCAGGGGATCATCCTGCCGGAACGTGATCTGGGGAAGTCGTTCATAACTTGTCGGCATACTTCCCATCTCCTTGAGTCCGGTGAACAGCGGCACCGCCGTATCCATCGGGTCGCCCGCCCTGCGGAAGATGATCTGATCCATCGTGCCGTCGTCCACGCCGATGAACCCACCGACCGACCGGTGCAGTTGCACCATCGCCTTGTACACCCGGCGGTGCTTGCCGCGGGGATCCACGCCCGGAGGTGTCGGCACCAGCGGCAGGGTGGTGATCTTGGCCGGGCAGGCGAAACCCACCTGGACCTTTTCGGCGGAAGTTTTAAGCGTGACCTTCCCGCCGGCGACGGACTGTACGCCCCGTACGGCGCCGTCAGCAAGGATCTGGACCTGCTCACCCTCGAGGTGATCCAGTCCGGAGATCTCCGTTGCAGCCACGCCGTCGTACTGCAGACCGCTGTCCACGAACCAGGCGTCCGCGACGTCGTCCTCGAAGTCGAACGGCGGTTCCATCACCTCGATGTACTTCGCCGTCGCTCCGTTGATCGTGCGAGTCACCGTCATCCAGAGTTCGTCGTCCGCGGCGCCCCGTATCGTCGCGATAGTCTCGATGGTAGGATCACCAACCGTACTAGGTGGAGGACTCGGTGATGGCGACGGACTCGGTGACGGTGACGGCGAAGGGGACGGACTGGGCGAAGGGGAGGGACTCGGTGACGGACTCGGTGATGGGCTGGGTGATGGAGAAGGCGATGG
>Ga0209128_1002961_pt1 | contig 10692 bp, 6 predicted proteins | sample ETNvirnome_6_100_FD_184072 | JGI IMG/M metagenome (GOLD analysis project Ga0209128, IMG submission 184072) | Marine viral communities from the Pacific Ocean - ETNP_6_100 (SPAdes) (version 2) | ecosystem: Environmental > Aquatic > Marine > Oceanic | place: Pacific Ocean | collected 2013-06-19 | reverse complement strand
TAAAGCCATAATAAACCTCCTTATAGTTTTTTTGCTCATTGGCTATAGCAGGTCAGCGAATTTCCTGACCAACTGTCTTATATTATACTAGATGTTTTCTTGTTTGTCAAGTGTTATTTTCATTTTTCTTGAATTTCTTGAATTTTCGACGAATGTGCCACGATGTAGACATAATCATGTTCATAATCTGTTGCGAATATTCCGTAGCTCACTTTTGTGCTCTCTGTTCTCTTTGCCTTCACTTGATTGACTATCTTCCTGAATAATTGAGATTCCGTTTCCAATCTCTTTCTTGATATACCATAATAATACCTTAATTCTCGGACATTGTCAAGAGGAAAAAACATTTTTTCTTCTCCTGTCTCAAAATTGACAAAACCAAAAGTTGAAATTCTGGCTGAAGGTACTGGAGCAGAGAAGGTATCTGAAACTGACTTGTTGTTGTCAAAATAATTGATCATGTGCACAGTCGAAGATACCAACTTATTCAGTATATCATGATAATTCATTATTGTCAAGTTTTCTGACATCTCTTCCAGTGCAACATTCGAAACCAGGTACACCCTGTCAATTGCGGCAGATCTTGCATATTGCTGCAGCACGTTCCTCACAACCTTCTCCTGCAGTGCTTTCGATTCTCCCAAAAGCTCAAACTCAGGATAGATGTACAGCACACGAACCTTGCACTTCTTCTGAACCAACTGATGCATGAGCACAAGGCTGACACCCGATACGGCACTAGAGCCACAAAGAATGAACAGCACCGGTTCAGATGATACCCCTTTGAAGAAGTTTCCAGTCTTGGGTGGGCTTGCCTCGTATTCCTCTGCTGAATCCCGCACTGGAAGCTTCAAATACCGCTTCTCGTCCGATTCCTCTGAGTCCACCTTCAGCACCTTGTATTGTGGGTATTCTTCAAACTTCCTGGCAATGTTGCAGCCAGCCTTGCCTATTCCGATTATCGTCTCCAAGTCATCTCCTTGAGGTTGCCGTATTTCTTGCCACCGCTAACGTTCGCTTTGAATGTTCCGAATCTCGTCTCTTCGAATAGTTCCAGAATGGGGCTAAGATGTTGTTCCTCATCTGCAGCGAAGTCAAGAACAATAGAATCATGAACAGTGAAAGCTATTTTTGTTTTCTTTCCTGACAGGTACTCGAATATCTTCAAAGCATTCTCAAGCACCATGTCACTCGTTGTTGACTGAATCAGGTAATTCAAAGAATGGTGTGCGTCAGCATCCATCCTTCTCCCGTACGGAGTCGTTATCACACTCCCATCCCAGAAGTCGCCCACAACCTCTTTATCGTAATATCTTTCTATCATCTCGTCCTGGGCCTTTGGATTGTACAGCCATGCAAAGAACCTCTCCTTCATTTTATCTCTTGTTGTGAACCCTCTTGCCACGTTCTCGACATTCCACTTGTGGATATCGTTCTTTGGTTGATCCTTCCCAGAGAGTGCCAAAAGTGTCCTTATCTCCGCCCCGTTGTAATCCAGCTCAACAAACAAGTCATTAGTTGGAGAAAGGATGTTTCGGTGAGCGGTGTCCAATGTCAGGACGGGGAAACTTCCCTTAATATTCGTGAGCCTTCCTGTTTTCGATCCAAACATATTATACCGCACATATGGGTTAATCTTCAGTATTTTTTTGAAAAAGTTTCTTGTCTTCAATTGATGAAAGTTGGACTTAAGCTCATTTGGGTTGACATTCAACTTCTGAGATGCTATAGTTGCTAGCATTTCGTGAACACTTGAAAGGAATTCACAGTTTTCCGGTCGTGCCGTGCTTTGCAGGACGTGCTCTGTTATCCGATTTCTCAGTCCGTAATATTGGATCAAGAACTTTTCAGGCACCATGTCGTAAAAGCAGTGTTCGTCCAAGGAGACTTTTGCATGGGCAAAGGAGCGGAAAAATGCCTTCATAACATTCTCTGCTTGAACCCAATCTTCCAGCATATGTTCTGGGCAGGACTCTTCAAGAGTTTTCCCGCCAGAAACAATGTATGCGTAGTCCAGGTTGCCCCTCAAAGATGCCACAGAGGGCGTGTATTTCCAGGTTCCGGAAAGGTTTTTGGGGACATTGTCAAAAACAAGCTCGTTTTCAACAAAATATCCAAAACATTCGGCTTTCGAGTCCAAAGTTTGAAAAATCAAATCTACATCCAATCATATAAAGATTTGCCACTTATTGGCTTGACTTGATTATAGTATACACTCTTTTTGGTTGGTTTGTCAAGAGGAATAACGACATCAGGAGAAAAAAATGCAGTATTTTGCTTTTTGATTGCGGAATTCACCACATTCAGGGCTCTCTCAAGCCCATAAAGACGGTATGCCAACATTGCTTTGCGGGTCAACCTTGATAATTGACGCTCGCTGACGACATTGATTAATTTTGTCTCTGCTAGCTTTATCTTGATTAAGACATCCATCCAATATTGAACATCATACCTCTCCTCCACCAAAGGCTCTCTTGTTATCGATCGGAGCTTCGTAGTCCCGCCGCAGAACTTTGTCTTCATGACGAATGGAAAATTGGTGGAATATTCACGATACACCCCCATAAAGAATGCCCTGATATCATCCATATCGTTAAGATGTGCCTTCATGCAATATTTCTCATGAAAATTGCTGGCAGATCCTGGATTCCAGATAATGCCGGAACGAACGCTGTATTCTTGCATACGGTGAGATGCCAGATTAGCCACAAGCACCCATGGAGAGTCTCTGTCTACCCAAAACCCGTATGAGGCTGCCTTATGTGTGTATGAAGCAAAGTTGTCTTCAGATACCATCTTCTCTCTGACAATGTCGCGCTCTTCTCCCACATCCTTCAGAGATATTTCCAAACCGGACACAGAGCGGGGAACAGCCGAACTCAGGAGATATGAAGATCTTGTTATCGGAAACTGATTTCCATGAGTGTTGATAAACTTAAAGCACACATTCATGAAATCATCAAAAGTGTGGATATCATCAGAATGCTCTTTAAGATAATTCTGCACTAGTGCCGTACGGATATCCTCAAGAGAGTCGGCATACATATTCTCGAAATCCACCCAAGCAGAGGTTGGGGTTAAGTTTTGCCACCCGTTAAAGGGAAGAGCACCATCTATCAAAGCCGTCCTATATGATTTTCGGAAATCTTCGAAGGCGCGAACAACAAAGTTAACAGCGAAAAAGGTGCTGGCATCTTTAAAATTATCCAAGGACCCTTCATCAGACATCAGATAACAAGAATTTCCATTCCTGTCTACCTTGCCATACAGTGGGCTATGCTGGTATGTCGAATCAAAAGGAATTGCAGCATCATCAGGATATCCTAGGTGTTTTTCTATCAGTCCCGAACTATATGCATTCTTGGGTGTGTCTATCTTGCTCATATTCGTGTGGTATCCCCTTGCAGTTGTAAACTAACTAGCTCACTTGGCTGGTTTCTTGTCAAAGAGTGCATTCTAGCGATCCCAGTTCATGAGTTTCTTGTAGCGTGTTTTTTTGCCCTCAATCGGTGACACCTCTATGTACTTCTGTCCGCCACTGCCCTGGGCGCTACGGATGTCATAGAAGCCCTGGCCAGCCAAATATGCTCTGCGACGTTCTTTAAAAGCCGATAGTGTCTCGTCCGAGCGCTGCTCGTACCTCTCGTATTCAATCAAAATTAAACTCAGCTCCGCATATTTAGCCTGATTGTCCCTGATTTCAACATCCTGCTCTTTTCTGGCTTTCACATTTGCCGTCTTTATCACTGCTTGTTTTTCTGGGGGCTCTTCCTGTAACATCTTGGTGAAACTTGCTGCAAAAATGCCAGGCACTTCCATGGATTCCCAAGGCTCCTCAACCTTAGTCGGCTTAGAGGCTGGCTTTGAAGCTTTCGCATCAGTCTTAAACCCATTCGCTTCCCACTTTGCCCTCAATGTTGTCTCGTATTGGCCAGCACCCAAATCGCTAGTAACCCCCAACACCACATAATAGCCGCCGATTCCAAGCTTGGAAACAAGCGAATTTCGATGGGCTGCGGATCCGATAGAAGTCATCGAGGGGTTTATGAATACACGAGAACCAGGTTTAAAAAATGTATTTCCAATCATTTTAACATCGGCATGGTATGGGTGTGCTATCCTGTTTATCTTCCCGTCTCTGGCCAGTCTATCAGACACAAGATTTGGTTTATTCTCTTTTGAAAGGGATATCTCTTTCACCAATCCAGCATCGCGTCCAAGCTCAAGGTGGTATATGCCTGCCAGTTCATCCTCTGCCTTGTTTCCTTTTCGACTAGTTAGCGGAAAGAAGTTTGCATACAAGACAATGTATTCAAATATGCTGGAAGATTTCACTGAATTTGCCCAATTGCCGTTAATCTCGTGCATGGGTAACTTTTTAATGTCCCATCTTTTCTGCGAAGCCAAGATGTCCTTTGGGAAGCTAATTATCTCCATGGAAAGTCTTGAAGGGTTTCTGGCTGACAGGGTGACAGGCTTCTCGTAGCACTCGCCGCCTAGAGCACCAAATATCAAATCCGTTGCAACCTTCTTTATGAATCTCATAATTGGCCAGCGCACCTTGCCCTGTTTCACGACGTTCTCTGTGTAAAAGTCCATAAAAAGATTCAAAGATATTGGGATATCCGCTATACTCAGTGTTACCTTTCTGTCGCCTGTTCCAAATTTCATCGGGCCGAGGACAAATCGAAACCTCTTTTCCTTTGATGTGAATCGTCGGCTAGAAATGCTGTTCAATGCTGCATCTATCAAGTCGCCAAAATAAATATAATTAAATTCGTAATTTCCACCAACCACCTGGGGGCGGGCATTATTGGCTGTTTCTGCCGATTTGTCGCTTTTTGGATCCTTTCTTTCCTTAGTGGTTTTAACAACAGCAGCCTTAGCCTGAGCGACGGCATTGGGAGCACTAGCTGCGGGTGTAAGCGACAGTTTTACTGGTTCAATGCGTGCCAACTCTTTCTTGTCGACATCAAAGGATGTCAGTTGGCCGCCTGATTCTCTCAAATAATCGTCCATGGCAGTTTTGTTAACCTGCACTGAGTGAATATGATTATTATTTTCCAAATATTCCCACAAAGCGATATGTTGCTTGTGCCGCACTTGCAGTATCTGTTCCTGTATTGCTTCCGCTTCCGTCTTCTTTTCTTCAATATTCTCCTTATTCGTCTTTTTTATCAGCCTCTTCGACTCTCTCCACGTGGTTCGCTGAGCATCCGTGGTTGTTTTTTTAAGATTCTTTGGGGTGGAGGAGCCGTCCTGAAGAGTGACGTTTATCCTGCCCTTTGTCCCGGCATCAAGAGCATTCTTTAGTGCCTGGATGTTAAATTTGCTGTCAGGCACCTTGAAATCGTTGGTTAACATTCGCTTAAGAATTGCCTGTGGCATGTTGTTTGTCCCAGCCGTGATGGTGCCACCTGGGCCGGTGGTGGCACCTATATTTCGCTGCTTGGTGATAACGCCCTGAAAATCTTTCTCCTTCTTTTTGAGAACCTTCGCCAGCTCCTTCTCATCAGACGTTGCAGCAAATATGTTGGTCCTCTCGTCATCGTCAAGAAGCCCCTCTATCCTGCCGTTGTATGAGGCAGAAATTGTCATAGAACCGTCCTGATTGAAGTCAAATGTGTGATCGTGAAGTGTCAGCATCGTTACCAATTGGTTCTTTTCAATTGCCCTTCGAAGGTTCCGTGGTATCAAGCCATTCCCGCTTGAAGGAAGGGACCACCCTAAAATTGCCTTAATCTCAAAGTTATCGTGATTCACCACATTCAACTTGTGATTATGCACCTCTGTTGCCTTATCATATTCCCAATCTGCAGGATCGTTTTTAAAAATGCTCTTCTTCGCTCGTGATGGAACTATCAGATCCAGAGGGCTGGCGATGCCCTTGGTGGGCACCTCTTTAAAGAACTTATCGATATCCTGAACAAACAAGGACAGCTTAACCACAATAACTCTCTGAGATGACTCTGGATCGCCGCCCAAGAACTCATATGAAACATTCTTGATTCCGATGCCTCCGCCTCTACCAGCACCAGTTTCAAATATTGTCCTGATGTCCTTGCGTGTCACTTCAGTGTCAAAGACAAACTTCGATTCAGTTGTGGTTGGCCCTCCGTATCTCACCTTAAAAAGCTGTATCTTTGGCTGTAAAAGTGCCAATTGGGCGGGTGTCAGCTTGGACAGATACTTGAAACCCGCTCTCTTATTCATCTCTGTTATTAATGTGCCAGGTTCTGCCTCAATAACCCTAACATGTTTAAAGCGATTGGCATTTGCACTACCCTTGCTCTGCTTTGCAAATGTATCCATGAAGTGTGTTAAATAACACTGCTCCATGAAGCGTGCTTTCGATGGCTCTTGGTTGAAGCCAATCTTTTTGTCAAGCTCTTCCTGCCTCTTGTCCTGTTTCATCTTGGACTCTGATGAAATTCCAGTCTCTTTGTCTGCGGTGGCGAGCATCTCCTTTGGTTTGCCCTTTGGCAAATAGCTTAACGATAATGCAAACCTTTCAAGCTTTTTGTATGGCGGATCATCATCATCCCAGTAGTCGTCGACTACTTTTTCAGCCGCTTCAAAGGTAGAGCGCTTCCCAGAGAGAAACTCCGTCCACCCCTTCTTTTGAGCGGCGGGAATCCTTTTAATTGCTGCATCTGATGCAGCAACAAGCTCACATGCATTGTCCCCTTCCTGCAGATATAACCTAAATGCAGTATCGACAGCATGCTTAATTTTGCCTTTTGATAAAATCTTCCCCATCTCTAGCTTGGCGCGCTCGAAGAACAACTTCTTTAGAACAAGGTTGCCGCCGGTACTAAAATCTTGCTGTACACACTTTCGTCGTCTGGCGATAATCTTGGTTTCTCTGTCGGTATAAACCATCGCACCGCCGGGGCCTTTGGGTGCACCAATTAACATGGGTATCACGAAACCCTTGGGGGCCTTGCCGTGGTAGTAGTCATGTGCCAACTTAAGGGCATCCTTAACTGTGCGACGCTTACCCATGCTAAGGAGCTTATCATAGTGCTTTGACTCTACCGTCATTGCGGGGCTCTTTTCTGACAAATGATATTTTAAGCTCCCGAACACCGATTGGATTCGAGCAATAATCTCGGGCTCAGTGAGCCAGGTGCCATCGTTACTAGAGTAAGTGCTGTTTTTCTCGGAAAGCATGAGAATGTTAACATTTTCAAGCATGTGCTTGCCGTTGTAGAAGGTGTTTGGAATATCCTCGGATCCGTTGTCGCAGCCTGTGTCGTTTCCCTTGCACTTCTTTGCCTGAATCGTAGGACTAGAGTCGGCGAAATACTTTTGATAGTCAAATGTCCCAGGATTAAGCCAGCTATATTCGTGTATTGCCATTTTCTACTCCCTGCCTTCGTAAAAGCTGCCAAGCAGCTCCTCCAGCGGAAACGGGATATATACGGTATCCCCGACATCTAGATGTGCCTCTGTGGGTAAGTTGTTGAACCAAGCTATCACCCACCAATACTCGGGCTTTCCGTAGTGGGTGTGTGCCAGCTTATAATATTTATCGCCAACCGTCCATATGTGTGCTAAGGTATCAATGTTGTGGTATTCTTCTTCTGTAAATTCTGAGAATTCAGGTGTCGTGTAGTGTTTGAACCCCTCAATTCCTCTTTCTTTCGCTTTCTTGCTATACATCTTCAAGCGATTGAAGACAATTCTTCTATTATCGTATCGACTTGACATGGTTAGTTATCCCCCGACGCCTTCGTGATGCTTGCAGCTGCTCTATTTGCCTGTTTTGGCTTAGCACCTTTTTTGCCTTTTTTGTCATTTTTCAACTTGTGCTGCGGTGCTGATGTTCCTTTTCCCTCTGGGCACTTGCTTAGGCTCTGGTTCGGGTCTTTGCTGTTAATGTAATCAGTCCCATATGGATATTTCCCCTTTCCTCTCCACCTATCACCTTCCCATCCAAGCTTGTGTGTATGCAGCACAGTGAATTGACAGTTCATCGTGACACTCTTCGGGAACATCCTTCCCTTTCCGGGAAGATAGAACCCTGGTTCAAAGTCTGGTGCATAATTGAACCCAGTTACAGCTGCCACCAGCCCTCCGGTGCCTGCGAATGGTGTGTCACCAACAGCTCCAGCACTTCTAATGAGGTTTGCGAATTTTATCTTCATCAACGGTGATGCCTGTACAACGGAGGGGCCCTGTCGTGGGCCAGACTTTGAATATACAGGATACAGCATCGTCATAAGGTGTTCTATCCTGTGAAGGTTTGCTATTGATTCTTCAAGAGATGCTGCCACGACATCCCAAGATATGCTTATCGTCCTTTCCGTTCCCTGATACATCATTAGCGGATCCATTCGTCCATAAACACTTTCTGAATTCCAGTTTGCCTGATATGCATCGTCGAATGCTGTCACAAAGCCCTTGAAGGAGACACATTTCTTTGTTGCAAGGTGAATGAAGTCGATGTAGAAGTCCTTTTCGATAGATAAAAGCTGATCTCCTGTCGAGCCCATTTCGCCCATTCCAATGTGGGTTGTTTTATGGTCTATCTTGAATTTGGACTCGTCGGACGCCATGCCTATGCCCCCCTTCTATTGATTTTCTTGATTACTGTACTCGAAACTGCCTCACCAACCTTCTTTCCATCCATGTTGATTTGCATCTTTCCTGTCTTTTCTGCTAAATCTCGCAATGCTCTGGACTGCTCTGCCTGGGCTCTATTGAGGCTTCGAAGCTCTGCTAGCATTGCTGACATATTGTGATCCATGCCACCACCAGACTTGACACCCACGAAAGAATCGTTTTTGTTTATCGGTTGGATGGTTGCGCCCTTCGCTGAGCCATCTCCCCTGTAGATGAAGTCGTCGACGCTATTCGCTAGAACTGCCCCACCGAGCGACATTCCTGCCCCGATGGCAGCACCTGCTCCGCCTGTACCGACAGTGAGCACCCCTGCGGCGACTTGCAGACCGCCACCGGCCATCTGTGCCATGGCTTTGCCAAAGTTTCCAGTAAGCAGATTGCCTACCCCCTTCATAATGTTCCATATCCCAAATAGGGTGTTGAATATAGTACTAAGAATTTTTGCGAAGAATTTCAACACTGTCGTGACTGGGCGAAGAACCTTGCCGATATAGCTGATACCCGCGAGAAAACCTGTGACGCCTGCTGAGACGACTCCTATAGCATGTGCAACTATGCCAAATCCGTTAGCCATGCCCTTCACTGCTGGCACAACACTTTCCACCACCCACTTTTTGAATGTTTGCAGTGCCTCGGTTAATGCCTTCACCATCTCTTGGGGGCTTGCATCTTTCCCAGTCCCCAAGAGAGCACCCATGAATGCCATGGCGATTTCTTGAAATCCGGATCGGAGTGCCTGCATGACTGGCAAAGACTCTTGAATCTTCTTCTTGTAATCCATCTCCCTCTTGGCGGCTTCTGCCATCGCTTTAGATCTGCCCCTTATCGCCCTTTCAGAAGAGCTGAACAAGGCATTTGCCTCTGCAAGATCCATATTCAGCGACTTAGCGATGCCCTTTTGTTGATATCTGCTCATTTGCTTGAAGCTTCTTCCCGAAGCCACCATGCTCCTCTTGATGGCTATCAACCTTTCCTGTTCTGTCATGCTCACCAACTCAACCGTGTTCAGGTACGGACCACCAAGGAAAGCGTTCATCGAACCTGCCAAATCAGCTGCGCCTTCGAATGTGTCCATCGTTCCAACAATGCCCATTAGCTTTGACATCTCAATCCCGGTTTCCCTCGAAACAGATGCCATCATGGTGAATTCGTGCCTCATCTTCTTGCCATACACAGATAGCATAGGAGCAGCTGCTTGAAAATCTGCTGCCAATTCTTTTGGACCCTTTCCAGCGGCAGCAGTCATGTTATACAGCTCTTTTACTGTCTTCTGGGCTTGTCCCATCGTTTGCCCCATTGTCACATTCATGAATTGCATGATTCTTGTTTGATCTTGGAATGCCAAACCAAGCTTGTCAAGCTGAGTTGCCATCACGGACATTGTCTCTTTTGATTTCGTTGTCAGGCTGTCGAAATCTCTCATTCCTTCACGAAGTGTTATGAGCCCTTGAGCGAGATCTGCGCCGGTAACTGCCAATCCCATCGTTTCGGCTCTCAGTCCGGACATCGCATCCTGCAAGCCTTCAGCGGCACCAGTTGCCTGGACTAGTGCCAGCCTCTGATTGTCGACATCCAAAACCGCCTGGAGCATGACGTTTCCAAATGAAGCAAACAGATCTATTATTCCAGCTGGTGAAAAAACGGACATGAGGCTCGTGCCTATTCCATGGGCGACACCCTTAAGTTTGCTTAGGCTCGTGACTGTCTTCCCCAAGCCGCCCCTAAAACCAGTAATGCTGGTAGTGAGGCTTCCGAGCACTGTCTTCATGGCAGCGGAGGCATCGGTTGCCTCTTGAGTAGCCTCTTCAGTCTTTTTCAGTGCTTTTTCAAGACCTCTATGCGCACTTTCTGCCTCTCTAAGCTCTTTAGTCAGGGCATCGTATACAGCCTGCTCTCTGAGTACCAGATGGTTGACTTGGAAGCCCAAATCGAGCTGCTCTTGAGTTTGCGCAAGCTTTCGAGCTTGCAGTGCAATTTGCTCTGATAGCTCTTTCCTGCTTAGCTCGTTCAGTGCTATCTCTGCCCTATCCTGCTCCAGCTTCTTTTCGAGAAATTTGGCGGTTG
>Ga0209128_1002955_pt1 | contig 10705 bp, 17 predicted proteins | sample ETNvirnome_6_100_FD_184072 | JGI IMG/M metagenome (GOLD analysis project Ga0209128, IMG submission 184072) | Marine viral communities from the Pacific Ocean - ETNP_6_100 (SPAdes) (version 2) | ecosystem: Environmental > Aquatic > Marine > Oceanic | place: Pacific Ocean | collected 2013-06-19 | reverse complement strand
AAGGCAAGAGATATCCCCTTCTTGCGCCGCTTGGCGGGCGAAGCAGAGGGCGATCAGGAGAGCATGGTTGATTTCTTTGAGAGAGAGATTCGTGTGGGCCAAAGGGTGAAACGGTATGATGCCCTCAGAGGGAAAGAAAGGGCTAAATACGGTAAAGACAACCGCGCTTATATTCAGATCAAGGGCCATCTGGACAGGATAAACAAACGGCTCAGGAAGCTAAGACGGATGAGGAAGGAAGCTGCGGCATGGGCACCCTTGTCGCCAGATAACGCTATCAAGTCGGCAGAGGTTGTAAGGTTGATAGAAGACAGGATTCAGGATAACTATAATAACTTTAATAAATTCTACGACAAAAAAGTAGGCCGCACTAAATAGGCGGTGGTACTGCAAAGCCCATTTCCGCAGCTGTCATGACCAGCACATGAATCAATTCAGAGTATTTTTTAGCAGTTAGCTGACCGCTCCTCTTTATTGGTCTTCTCTTAATCCCAAATTTTGTCTCAACTTCCTCGCTTCCATATGCGAGGCACAGCATTTCATCATGCATCTCATCAGGCGTCAGGCCGCAATGTCGCGCAAAGGCGTTGCACCATTTCCGGTAATACTTTTCCTGCTGGCGGCTCCGCTCTTTCTTAATCTTTTCAACTGTAATAGTTAAGCCAAGTGGCATGTCATCGACAAGGGATAGCAATTCGTCCCGGGGTTTGTCTGGCAGTAGTTTGGCGAAAGGGAGCAGATTGTTAATCTGCTCATGGTCGCATGGGAGGATGTGGAAGCTGATCATAAGTGCTTAAAACCAGTCAGAGCCTTCCTCTTTCGGTTTTTCGTTGTTGCCCCTGAGCGAATTATTATTGAAGCTGGTGGTGGTGGCGTTTCTTGGCCTCCGCTCCCCTGTGTATACTTCGTTGGTGATATACAAATACGGCTGCCCATCATTTCTGGATATTCTTTTCCATCCAGCTATATCAATCTGCAAGATGGATTCTGTGTTGTTTTTTGAAGCCTGCTCATAGATTGCGACAAGGGCAGCCAACTGCTGGTCAGTCAAGGTTAAACTGCCGCGAAAGTCGGGATGGTTTTCCTCTGTTTTTTCCTTGTTTGTATTAAGATATGACGGATTGCCTTTAACATTTTTTTGATCATTCATGGCGACTCTCCTCCTTGGGAGATGGTTGGGGTTGGAAAGGTGTCCTTTATTTCTCTTAACGCACCGCGAAATCTATCTGCCTCATCTGCATGATATTTCTTGATGTCGTCTAGGACGGCGGTATTGTTGGTGATGAACGACCTCATCCCATCCAGATCGGTTGCTGTTGATCTGACCAGATTGATCATTTTATTGATAAAATCACCCGCCGCATCTGCCGACCAGTTTGCAACATCGTTGGGAGTCGGTTCGTCCACAGCCCTTAAAGATTCATCGGCTTCGGCTTCGGCTTCGGCTTCGGCTTCGGGCAAAGTTTCTTCGTCCTCGAAAGAAGGAGGAAGGTCGTCACCAGCGTATATGTAATGTCCGAGGCCAAATAGCGCCAGCACCTTGACCAAGCAGCGCATTTTAGCGTCGCTTATCTGACGGGCATCTGGGCAGATAATTGCGTTGTTTCTGTTATCCATGACAGGTAACCACATCTCACGCCTGCACTCTCCAATCGCTACCTCGCAGGTAACTGACACCGTCCAGCTGCCTGCGCCATCAGGTGTGTTCTGATCTTCCTTAAAGCTAAATTCGGCGTTGGGGAAATATTCCATCAAAATTCCCCAAGCCCAAGCCCAGCTGAGATATTTCAATTCTGTCCCGTGACTTTTGATTGTTTGAACGTATTCCGTGCAGTCAACCTGCGATAGCACATACCAGATTTCTTTGAACCAGAGATGTTTCGTTTTAGCGGTTTGCTTTGGATCATCCATAGTACCTTCCTTTTTTAGTTTTGGGAGCTGAAGGGGTTTTTTTTAAACCCATCCAGCGGGGATCTGAAAGACCTTGCGTCAATTGCGTATTTTTTTTCTATTGCGCGTTCCAGCACCGAAAGAATTTCAATCGGCTCCAGTTGATAAAACATAGCCACTGGCAATTCTGTAATGAACCGGGGTTTTGGTGCGCCAAAGAATTTCAATCGGTCACGGCTGAAAAACGTGAATCGGACTCTCTCGTTGACGATGGTTGCCTTCAGCCCCGGCAGTTCTGTCAGCTGCCACAGGGCCACCATTCGTAGATAGAAATCTTTATCGTTGGCGTACATATTTATGCCTCAATGGGGAAATGCCCTAGATGCTGAATCCAATACCATTACATGCCGAACGACGGCGGTGACATGAGAAAAAACCACCGTGCCATTGTCGTTCACTTGTACTTTTAGTAAGTCCCCATCTTTCCATTCATGCTGAAAGAACTTTTCGTTCATCACCAGACTTTTGGCTGATTTATCTGATTTTGGGTTACTATCAAAAACTAGTGTTCCTGCAAACGTAGCCATTATTTGGTTCTCCAGTACGTTGACTGCCCAACAACCCTTATTCGGGCGAGAGGGGCGGATTGTTAAATTGCTCGCACCACTCGCTGACCCTGCACCAGTTTTGCTCACAGCGGGTGTTTTCTCCTTTTCTGGTTTCTACATAGTGACCCTTACCGAGTTTTTCCACATGAGCCGTGGCATCGGTCAATGAGCCGTGCAGCTTAATGGCCCTCACTCTGCCTTTTTTCATAGCCGCAAACTTTGTTTCCTTTTGCCATCGCTCGTGTGCCGAGCATTCAGGCAGAGGCTTGTTGCTGGTGAGGTAGTCGAACTCGGCTGTTTGGTGCAGGTCAATGCGATCACGCATGTAGTGGTCTTGCTCCTGATCCGACCACAGCGGGATGTCAATGATTGTGATGGGTGAGACCGGATAGTTGCCGCCTTCCTCTGCCTTCCTGCGTACCCAATCTCTCAAAACCGCAATAATTCTCAATCGTTCTACAGGCAGTTGTTTGGCGTGACGCACCAGCCAAGCGTAAGCGTTGAGCTGGGAGTGCCATTCGCTTTTGTCGAACACTACCGACCAGACGCTGGTGACCTTATAGTCGCTTACAATGACGCCCTGAGTAGATATTTGTTGGAGGTCAATGGCACCACTAATCTTCCAGTCATCTCGATCCACAAAAAGCCGCTCTTCGGAGATAACCTCTTCGCTCGCGAACTGAGTTGCAGCCTGCTCGAACATGTCATGTGCCGCCGTACCGAGCCGTGACCAGAGGAAATCGGTCACATCTTGGGTGATTTGACCGTCATACTTTTCTTGCAGAAGCCTGATTTGAGGGCTGTCGATTAAGGTCGTGATAGATCTGACGCTGTCTCCCTTCGTGTATGTGTCGCTAGTGAGGGCTGCAACGACAACATCAGGCAGATCAAACCGATTAGTGATTTCCATGGCTAGTTTCCGTAGTCGTCTTCCATTTTGTAAACGCGAACGCCGCGCTTGCACTCCTTCCTCTCTTTGCGAACAGAGAATTGATGCTCTGGGAAATTTTGCTGATGCCTTGTGATACATGCTCGTAGCGCGGCGGCCTTTCTTTCGGTATGATCTTTACCATGCGTGAAGATAAAAAAGCTTTTACCTTCTTCCATTTTCTCAAGTGTCTCGCCGATGTTTTCGGGTAGGCTTTCTCTTTTCGTGCGAAAGTCTTTTGGCAACGGGACGCTCTCCAGTTCCAACATATTTTCTTTTTTCGTCGTCATATCTCAATGCTCCTTGTTGTTCCTTGTCAACTACCATTTGCCCCATCTTGCTCATTATTTACTCACTATTGCTCCAACCAAAAACAAATATAGCAAATAGGTAGACATATGACAAGTATTACGTTTACTATATCGGGGGAACCAGCTAGTAAAGCTAACTCACGGAAAATTGTTTTATTTGGGAAGCGCCCAGCGATCATAAAATCGCGAAAGGCACGAGATTACGTTGAAGCCTTTCAAGCGCAGTGCAAACAACTTGATGAGCTGTTAGAGGGTGATCTTTCTGTGACTATCACAATACATTATAAATCAAGACGCCCCGACCTTGATGAGTCGGTGATACTGGATTGCATGCAGGGATTCATCTACAAGAACGACCGGCAGGTGAAAGAAAAGCACATCTATTGGGCGTTGGATAGAGCAAATCCGCACAGCGACATAGAAGTTAGCACCATGCTGGAGAGCGGAAGAGATTCATGCAAGTGTCCTGACAGCTGTTGAACAGACGGGCGTAAGAAGAATGAAGCTCGTTGGGGATATTTTAAAAGAACTGGACAAATAAAAGTTATGAAAAATGAGGATAAGGATTTTTGGTGCGACTATGGGGAAGACTTGGAGCAGGATTTTTTGAACGGGAATTATCCCGTGACTTTGAACCCCGACAAGCTTGGCGACCCCTATGCCCATGATTTTTTTATTCACCTCCCCTGCGATTTAAAATCGATCAGAACGCAATGGAAATTTTCAAAGGAGATGTTTGGGATCTCTTCTGATAAAGCGGTGAGTATCAACGAGAAGGATTTGCGAAGGTATCGCGACATCTACCCAAATTTGGTGATGATCATCGACGTTGCATGGAGTGACGTTTATTTGCTTCCAGTGAAGAGGGCGCTCGATTTAATTAAAGCAAAAAAAGCAAAACGGCATGAATATATCAACAGAAAGGATGACAGGGCTGGTAACGCAAAAATTAGCTGGGTTTTTAGTACGGATGATTTTGAAAAAATAAAGGGGGAAGAAGCTACTAGCTAGTAGTGCTACTAGCTAGTAGTACTACTAATTTAATAGATAATAGTAATACTACTAGTTCTAGTAGTACTACTAACGTAGGAGTATAACCACAACATTATAGAAGGTAGGACGGATATGCAAGACTTGCTTGACAATTTTTTATCGACTATCACAGAAACCGGCAGATACATCTGCCCAGTTTGTTCCAAAACAAGGAAGAAACAAAACGAGCGAACCCTGCAGGTCACCTTCAAAGCGGACGGCGTTGTCTTCCACTGCCATCACTGCTTGATTGAGGGCAAGCGGAAGGAAAAGAAAGAAAAAGACAGGGATTATTCGCCGCCTCCGGTGAGAGCCATCAGCGTACCAAAAATTTCAGACGATGAGCTGATCAGCGCCTACTTGGCGGGACGCTCGATAAATTTTTCGCTAGTAAAAGATAAATTTAATGTGGTTAGTGGGGCAAGATATTTTAGAGCGCATGGAAGTTTGAAGGAGGGGGAATTTCCAGCGATTGGTTTTGTTTACGGTAACAGTGAGGCAGTTAAGTGGAGGGCGTTGAATGATAAGCGTTTTACCCAAGACGGTGCTGCAAGAATATTCTGGGGGATTGATCAGGCACGGAAGGTAGAAACTATTGAGCGGATTGTTATAACTGAAGGGGAGATTGATGCATTAACTATTGGTGCGGTAATAAAAGACAAGGCTATTGTTGTTTTGTCGGCCCCGAATGGAGCACCGGCAAGGGTAAGCAACCGGAGGGTAGATCCAGAAGACGACACCAAGTTTAGCTATATCTGGGAAGGCAAAGACGTTCTCAAACGGTGCGATAAAATCATTCTTGCGACTGACTCTGATGACCCCGGAGAGGCTTTAGCTCAAGAACTCGCTAGGCGGATTGGTCGCGCCAAATGCTACTCTGTGAGTTATCCTGACGGCTGCAAGGACTTCAACGATGTCCTGCAAAAACATGGCCCAGAGGCTGTTGAAACGGCCCTCGACGGGGCAGACCCGATGCCGCTTGAAGGGGTCTACACGGTTGATGATTACGCCGATGATGTCGCTGTTTTGTACAAAAACGGCATGATCGGAGGGCTTTCCACTGGGCTAAAAAATGTAGACGAATTATTCACGATTGTCCCCGGCCAGTTGAGTGTGGTGACGGGTATCCCCGGCGCGGGTAAATCGGAATTCGTCGATCAGTTAATGGTCAACCTCGCGGAAAAGTATCAGTGGAAGTTTGCGGTAGCGAGTTTTGAAAATCCCGTGGCCCTGCATATCGCCAAGCTCGCTGAGAAGAAAATTGGCCGACCATTTTTTGATGGCCCCAGTCAAAAAATGTCCAAAGAGGAATATGATGAGGCACTATCATACATAAACAAGCATTGGATGTTCTTGGAGCAGAAGAGCGGAGAGGCGTCAACTATTGACAGCATATTGGATAGGGCGCAACAAGCGATTATGCGGATGGGGGTGCGGGGATTAGTGATTGATCCTTACAACTACATTGCCCAAAGCCAGAAGGTAGACAATGAACACCAAGGAATCAACGATCTGTTGACGCGGCTAGTGAGCTTTGCGAGAGCCAATCAGGTTCACATATGGTTCATTGCTCACCCTGCAAAGATGCCAACAGACGCACAGGGCCAAACAGCAGTGCCAAAGGGTATGAACATCTCTGGCTCCGCGAGCTTTTTTGCCAAAGCAGACATAGGGGTGACCGTGCATATCAACAAGCGCAGGGAGGTCGAGGTGCATTGCTGGAAAATCAGGTTCAAATGGCTGGGATCTGTCGGCAAAACAACAGTGCAATATGATGTGGCAACGGGTAGATATTCGGACACGGCATATGATATTCATATGCCAGAAACCATCAACATTGTTGGGGAAAAAATTGATGCGTGGTGGACATGATGGCCAAGGCGCACAAGCAGGCTGAAAAAATTGTTTAATCAACCAGGGTAAAGGAGACAAACATGGGCAAAAGCTACAGCATACCAACGTATCCAGAGGCTTTAAAAGAGGCCGAACAGCGCCCCGGCGACATCACAGTGCGTCAATTCTTTATGCATCCGAAAGGCGTTCCGCCACGCCAGATGTACCAGCTCATCCTAAAATACACCGACCACCTTGGCAATGAACGCACTAAAAAGCTTTCGGCGATGAGTGCTGCTTTCGCTGAGTTCATCAAGAACTCACCAAAGCTCGATGCTATGCAGAAAATGCTCGTTGAGGCGCACCAAAGCAACCGCGCTAAAGGGGAACCAAAATGTTCGTGACTCGGGGCAGGCAATTTGTGACTAGTGCAGCACTGGTGCAGGCATTGGAAGCGGAGCTACAGGCATTGGAAGCGGAGCGAGACCATGAGGCCGAGCTTGACGCGCTTGAAGACGATGTGGAGGACGAATGATGGACGAGAGACGGTATCGACGCGCCAGACTTCCGTATCTGCCCCAGATCCTCGGAGGCATCTCGATCTTGTGCATGGTGCTATGCTGGATCTTGTTCAATTTGCTGGTCGGCAACTGGTAAAGTCCCATAAAATTAACTTTGCATTTACCCTCCAATAGTTAAGGCACCATGTTATAGGTTAGCTGCTTGCGCCAAATAGCACACAGATTAGTCGGGATAGGAAAAAATACTTCGGGATAGCCCTTTTCTGAGCATGGAGATGAGGTCGGTCTTTTTAATAATGAGTTCAAGACCCCTCAATATTGTTTTCTTAAATATGGCCGTTGATATACCAAATTTTCCAATAACCAAGCCAAGCGAAACAGAGGCTATGGTTGATTTTATTAAATTAAAAGAAAGCTCATTTATAGATTTGTTTCAGAACAATAAATGGAAAAGCAGAAGTGTCATTGATGAACAATATTGTTTTGATTATATTGTTGACAAATCAAACATAGGAAATAAAAGCTCTAATTGTTTTCATTGGCAAGCAAGACATTCTTGCGATAGTTTGGCGGCGCCCAGCCCCATAAGGGCTTGGTATGATGCCAAGTTAAGAAAAAATATTGAAAATTCAATTTATTACAAAGACAGCCACAAATCAGCATTATCAATGCGCGGCTATATTCCAAGTCAATTTAGGCCATCTTCTGCAAAAGCAATATATGAATTATTCAATTCTAAAAAAATTTATGACCCATGTGGAGGTTGGGGCGATAGGCTCTCTGGGGCTATGGCAAATCATTGTGATATATATTATTGCAGAGACGTAAACCCAATGGTTTTTAGTGGTTATGCCTTACAACAACAAACATATAATAGCGATACTAAGTGTTTTTTTGAGTACAAAGGGAGTGAAATTGATTGCCCAAAAGAAAATTACTTTGATTTAGTTTTTACATCACCGCCCTATTTTAAAGTTGAAAAATACCAAGGAGATCTTCAATCATATAAGCAATTTAAAAAATTTGATGATTGGTTGAGTGGTTTTTTATTCCCAATGCTGCATTACTCGTGGATTTCATTAAAAGATGACGGAATCATGGCAATTAACATATCTGACTGCTATGCAAATCATACCTATAACAGAATATGTATGCCAATGATTGAATATTGTTTAAAAGAATTACCAAAATGTAATCTGGTAGGGGTTATTGGTTATCAAATTACATCAAGAAAAAATGGCGGTGTTAACGCTGAGCCAATTATTATTTTTTCTAAAAATAATAGGTTAGGTATAAAAAACATCATGCCAAAAGATTTACAGCAAGAGCTATTTTAAAAAGGAGGCAGCGTAATGAGCATAGCAGAAAACAAAGTTTTTTATAATCGAGTGCGGCGCGCTTGTATTAAGCACGGCATCAAAATTAAGTTCACCGGCACGCACCGAAACTATCAGGCGGTGCAGCTTTTGAAAGATGACCAGCTGCTGGTGGGGGATTACCAACAAGGCCGGCTATCTTTAACGATAGACTGGAAAAGGATCTACGACGAAATAACCCGTTACGGCTTTAAGTGCCGTGACCGCAGATCAGGAGTACAAGCATGAACGGACCAATTAAACAAATCAACAACGTCTATGGATATTGTCGTGTGTCCACCCAGGAGCAAGCGCAAAACGGGATTAGCCTGGAAACACAGAAAGAGCTGATTGTTAATTTTATTAAAGAAAAATATAACCGTGAAGTTGACGAGTGGTTTATTGACGACGGCGTATCTGGAACCGTGCCAATACTTGAGCGTAATCGCTGCAAGGCCATGACTGATGTGATTGATCGCCATGACGTGATAGTAGCCACAAGGATTGATCGACTCTCCAGGTCAGCTGCGGATATGTTAAAAACAATTCCGGTCCTGGAAGAAACCGGCATCACTTTGTATTTGTGTGAACAGTTTGGTGACGTGCCAGTTGTTTATCCAAAATCCAAAGACGAATGCGGGCTAAGATCTAAATTTGACATGAACGAGATGGTCAACAAGATTATGCTGATGGTCCTAAGCGCGGTGGCTGAGATTGAGCACGGATCTACGGTAGATAAGTTTAAAGAAGGTAAAATAGCCTGGGCCGAAAGAGGTTATGCAATTGGAGGCGCCGTGCCGTTTGGTTACGAGGGTGTTGAAGAAAAAGTAAAGTCAGGTAACCGACTCAAGCGCAGAATGAAGTTAGTTGAAGTGCCAAAAGAGCAAGAAGTTTTAAAAACCATACACGCCTGTGCCAAACGAGGCTTGGGTGCTAAACGTATTGCCAAGCAAGTTTCATCAATGCACGAAGGCTATCAAGATTTTCACTATTCTAAGGTTCGTAAGATATTAAATAGAAAATTTCAAGGGCTTTCGTAAATCTGCTAACTTATAGCTATAATGTTATAAGTTAGGAGAAATGCATATGACAGCCTTAGAGAAAATACAAGATGCACTTGATGAAGTAATATCCATTTTGGCATACGACTTTATAACCGAACCAGTCAGGGAAAGCTTAGAGGAAATACAAGCAAACCTCGAAAGGGTAAAAACGGACCTTAGTTAATGGCCAATATCAATGGCTGGGGCAGAGGCACCTGGAACCAGGGAGAATGGGGCACACCCTTACCGGTTGAAGTAACCGGACAAGCAATAACGTCTGGAATAGGATCTCTTTCTGTAAACGCCGCCGCGAATGCTGTCACCACCGGCGTTGCGATAACTTCAGCGCTTGGCACCCCAAGCGTTGTTGCCGGCGCCATTGTACCCCTAACAGGCGTTGCAATAACCTCTGCGATAGGCGCTCCATCCATCGATGCGGAAGCCAATGTCTCTGTTACTGGACAAGCGATTACATCTGCAATTGGTTCGGTCACTGTTTATGAAAATGAAATTGTAACCCTAACGGGTGTTGCAATCACATCGTCTATTGGCGATGTATCAACTGTTGCTGGAGCAAATATTGCCTTAACGGGCGTAGAAATAACCGTGTCGGTTGGCATACCTTTGGTATGGGGAGAATTAAATCCTGACCAAACGCCGAGTTACGCTACAATAAACTCTGATCAAACGCCAGGTTACGCTACAATAAACTCTAGCCAAACGCCAGGTTACGCTACAATAAACTCTGATCAAACGCCAGGTTACGCTACAATAGATGAGAGCCAGACACCAGCCTATGAAGAAATTAACGCTGGCCGAGATGCGGCATAAAAAAGTTTGCTATACTGCAAATGACGGAGATATAAAATATGGCAACGTATGTAAATAATTTGCGATTAAAAGAGATCGGCACCGGAGAGTCAAGTGGAACTTGGGGATCGGAAACAAACACCAACCTTGAATTAATTGGGGAAGCTTTAGGCTATGGCACAGAGGCCGTGGCAGATGCTTCCACCCACACGATCACGATGGCTGATGGAGCCACAGACGGTTTCCGTTGTACATTCTTGAGACTTACGGGTGGTGGTCAGGCTTGCACGGTCACGCTGGCCCCTAACACACTGTCCCACACATGGATCATCAGAAACACAACAGGTTACGCGCTGACCTTTTCGCAAGGATCA
>Ga0209128_1002946_pt1 | contig 10729 bp, 8 predicted proteins | sample ETNvirnome_6_100_FD_184072 | JGI IMG/M metagenome (GOLD analysis project Ga0209128, IMG submission 184072) | Marine viral communities from the Pacific Ocean - ETNP_6_100 (SPAdes) (version 2) | ecosystem: Environmental > Aquatic > Marine > Oceanic | place: Pacific Ocean | collected 2013-06-19 | reverse complement strand
ATCAACTATCTCCTCCACTTTAGAATCTTCAGGCCATGATCTATCGAAGACAGCCTCTAAAATATCGTAAAGTTCCTTTATTGCTTGCTCTAATCTTACTATTCTTTCCGTGTTAGTCATCAACAAATACTCCATAAACTGATACAGTGTGTTTATCACTACCCGATGTCCCAGGACCAGCGTGGGTTAGCCCAACCTCCCCTACAGGATTAGAAGACCCCACAATAGAAGCTAAGGGAGAATCCATCGTGCCATGGTCATAAAAATGAAAATATGAATTAGTGGATGCGGTGGATCCAGCAGCCAAGGAATAGGTTGAATAACTACTATGTGCATCATCCACCCACGCTCTTAGTTTTATAGTAAATGTTGTAGTTCCTGCCGAGCTACCCGATTTACACCTACCATAAGCTGCTAAAATCTTTAATGTCATACCCGCTGGGATAACAAAGTTTGCATCTTGATCTGTTGTATTTAAGTAAAGGAATATTGTTTGACCAGCGGTAAAAGATCCGCTTCTGTAAGCAGTGTGGGCGAACATCCTACCAAACATGTCCATAGTAGCTAAAGCACCGTCCCCCGTTCCCGACACTCCGCTAACTGGTCCTGAAAAAGCCCTAGTACCTGCGGCCAAGGAATACTGTGTATGATCATCATCACCAAGACCCCCAAGACCACCGTGATCTATATCTGATTCTTGTATAAAAGACCCATCAATATAACCAGAATCATCCATTTTTATAGGAGATCCTGCTGCACCCTCTTCTCCCCCTCCTTCAGTTATAAACTCAGATTTTTGATAGTATCTAGCATCACCTCTTGTATCATTATGATATTGGGTATGGTCATCGTCACCTAGACCTTGCAAAGTTCCATGATCGCTACTAGTAAAGTTACCAGATACCTGATTCCACCTTACTAAGTGTGTAGCAAGAGTAGCATCTGCGTTGCAGGTAATTTGATCATCAGAGTGCAAGGTAGCCCCTATCCCTGAGGGCACTACCGCATTTGCATGAATATCCAAATCACCTACGATAAGAGAGGACAAGTAAGTAACACCTTCACCACTAGCTTCCACATGTCTAATACCAGAAGCACTCAATCCCCCAAAATTCACACCACCTGATGCTCCCGATAAATTTAACCCTACTACACCATCTCCAAGAATACCCTCTCCTAATACTACCTCTTGTTTAGCCGTATCGTAGGTAAAAACGGGTTTCTGCCACACAAGTGTGGCCCCGTCATCAGATAAAGCTAAAAATTTTGTAGCATTACCTGCCATTGCGGGAAAAGTTTTGGCTGATCCTAATCCCTCGCCATCATTAAAAAGACCCGAAGCATCGTATGCAGCGTCTGCTGCATTAGTGGACCACACCACCTCCCCACCTGCACCAACAGTAAGTACCTTACCTACGTCCCCCAAGGGTCCAAACAATGTGTTGAAGCATAAGGTTTTATCAGAAGGTTGCTCTACTAATTGATAGGTTCCATCGGGCATTCCTGAAACGACCACGGGAACCAAATTTGAATCACAGGCCATTAGTTTTTACTCTTCTTCTTCTTCTTCGTCCTCTTCGTCCTCTTCTTCAGGGGGAGAATCCCCTAGAAGAGCCTCTAAATCCGATAGTGCGTCCACAAATTTTTCCTTAGACATAGGCTCTTCTTTTTTTTTCTCTTCCCCAGATGGCTCTTCTTCCTCTTGAGAATCTTCCTCTTCTGAGGGCTCTTCAGCTTCGGCTTCTTCTGCCTCTTCCTTAACCTTCTTCTTTAGATTTTTTTCTGCCGTTTTTATCGAGTCATCTTCTTCGTCGCCTACGCAATCCTCACCAGCCTCATCCTCCTCAGCGTCTTTCTTGGATTTTTTATCCTCTGGGCTAAGTTCTTTTTCTGTATTCTTCTTATCTTTATCCAATAAAAGCTTTTCTTTTGTCTTCTCTAATAACTCTGTTACATTCGTTTCCTTTTGCAAAATATCATCGAAAGACATTTCTTCAATAAGGGTAAAGTCTCTACAGAAAGAAACATACCCACTCTCCTCAAAACATTCTTGAAGAATATCGTTAACATCAATAATTTCTACCCCATTCTTAGTATTAAGCATTTTACTTAGATTAGATAAAGTTTCTCTAATTATACTTCCTTTAGGTGCAAGACGAGTCAATGCTTCAAATATAACAACTTGGGTACTAGCTAAACCTTTAAAAGTTGCTGTATCCCTCATATTGAGAACATTAATTCCATATTTCTCATTTAGAAGATTAATAATAATCTTCTTTATAGGCTTTTTCATCTCAAATAACTTTGATACAAAAGTCTTTAGCTCTTTAGGGGAGATAGATATTTCTTCACTAAGACTAAAAGAGTTATTAATACTTTCTGACAATTGCTTCTTAGTTACTAAGGCAAGGAAGGGCACATCAATAACTGCTTCAACTAAGGCAGTAAGAATAGTCTCGTTTGATTCCTCAAAAACCATACTTGCTAGATTTCTAATCTTACTATTGGTGGCCCACATATCTTCAAAGTTTTTCTTAGATTCGTGCAATTCTTTATTTACAAGTTCTTGTTTACAAATAAGCTCGTATACGGACTTGTTTAAACCCTTTGAGATTACATAACTTCCGTCCTCTTCTAACTTAGAAAAGGATATTTTTGGGAAGTTAAATGCTTTTGATACGGAGTTAGATAATTTAATAGCATTCTCAATCTGCTGAACTTCCTGAATGACCTCTCTATTGTTCTCTAAGAAATTTAGGAATTGTGGCATTACTTCTAAGAATTGGCTAAATTGGTCAGTCCCTATAATTGTTTGATTTTCTGAAAAGAGGTTGGCCTTCTCTCGAAGCTTGTTCTTAACATTTTCAAATTTAATTCTATTTTCCCAAAGAGAAAGTATATCAGAGAAACTATTCTCTGCTGTTCCGTAGTCGTCAGAGTTTAAATTTCCCACAAAGGATGATACCTTCTCATTAACAAAGGAATCAAAAACCTCATTATCACTAAAGATATCGGTATCCTGAACCTTAATATTCTCAAAAGAGATATCCCCCCCAAGTCTGTACTGTCCTGACAGAACCTTACCACCTTCCGTTAGGTAGGCTACTTTCTTATTTTCACTATCAATAGAAAATATTTCTACGTTTTCCCTTAAAGACCTGCCTAAGCAGTCCCCCAACTTTAAAAGATTTGTAACAGTACTGTTTCTGTTTTCAAACAAATGATCAAACATATCTAACTCCTTAACTTATTATTTAGGCTATGGGTATATAGTAAAGCTAATTAGCCTCTTATTTAGCGATTTCCTGTATTTCTTGATATAATCTTATTAATAGAAGACAACTTTATATCTTTGTTATCCCCTGACTCCATGATAATTTTCTTTTTAATTCTATCTAAAGCTTGAGAGATTTTGGTATCCACGCCTTCTTTTTGTAATTCTTTGGCCCTATCGTGATCAGCTTGCTTGCCTTTTTCTTCTCTATCGGCATCCTTATCCTTATCTTCCTGACCCATTCCCATTTCAGTCGCTGCTTGGGCTGCTTGTTCTGCTGCTTCTTCTTCCTTCTCTTCCTTCATCTTCTCCATAGTATTTTGGATTTCTTGATCTGTCATATCATAGAACTCTTTATAGATTACAGATTTTGGAAAAAGACCAGTGCCTACAACTGCTTGGACAACACGAGCTTTCTGCTCATCAATTTCCATCTTACGCTTTGTAAAGACATCACTAGGATCTGGTAATAGTATCTTGAGTCCCTTGATTAAGGAGGGTGGATAGCCCACCAAAACTAAGTGTCTTCTAGCTATGGCCTCTAGACCCATCTCGACTTGTTGTTGTACTCTCCCTATAACCCTAGCAAACTTAGCATCTAATTGAGAAAGATTAGCTTTTCTTTCGGGAGATTTATCTTTCTCTACTATGTAATCCTTTGGGATTTTTAATGAAGCGAGAAGTTTATCCCTAAAATACCTAACGTCCTCTACCTCCCCCAAGTTAGAAGCTCCCTGTAGGGTGTCAATTTTTGTTCCTTGAGCACCTCTTGTTGGGACGAAGAAATCTTCATCTGCACTTAGTGGGTTATACCGAGAATCAATACTTCCCGTATTAGGGTCGTAGTATTTTTCTTTCTTGAACTTCTCTTTAACCTTCTCAATAAACATTTCTGCTTTAGTGGCTGGCATATTGGCAACATCAATATAGAAGATTCTTCGTTCAGGGGCTCTTGCTAATCGGTAGATAAGCATAGCATCTTCCATAAGTTTTAGAGATCTAAATACTCTGGTTGCCACTGCGGCTATTGATTTCCCATATGGGTAGTACGCAGGATCGGAAGTTCTTAACATAAAGTGAACAATTTGATTTCTATCAAGAGTAATATAAGAGCCACCTCCCATGTTCATGGAAGCACTGCCAAATGCTGCCCAGTCGTCCTTGTCAGGTATTTCTTGTAAGAAATCTGTTAGGTATCCGTATTCATTCTCTACCCTAATAATAAAATTAGGATTCAAAACCTTAATTCGCTGTAGCCCCTTTCTGGGGTTATTTACGTCTAAAATAGTCTCTACGAAACAATCTCCGTATTTAACTGTGTTTCTTATAATATCCCAGAAGTCTTTGTCTAAGTTAATCTCGTCGAACATAGTTTCTACTTCGTCTACGATTAGTTGGCTGTCACTTTGGATAGTCCATCGTTTGTTTCTTAAACTCTTTTGGGTCGAATCATCAGCATAAATATCAAAGGCTGCGCCAATTTCAGGATAATCATCCATTTCTTCAAATTTTTGATAACGCTCTCTTCTATTTTTTTCAAGATCTGGAAGTATAAGAGAGGTTCTATTTATAGCACCAACCGCTGGGAGGACATCTGATTGTACTGTCTCTGTATTTTGAACAGTATCACCTGCTAGGTTAGCTTGTGGGGTTGCTCCCGAATCTCCTTGCTTGCCCACATACGGGGCCGCTTTAGTTGCAAAAAATCTAGCTAGAAATTGACCTAAGCGGCCCGTAGGATAAAAATATGGACCTAATCTTTCCCCCGCGCCCCCTGCTCCAAATTTAGTATGCCCCATAGCATCTTCATTTAATTGGTCTTCATCTTTTTCTAACTTATCAACCATTTCATATCCTCTTCTAATTCTCTATTTTCACTATCGTGAAGAACTGCTCTTTTTGGTTCCAGAGGCTTTCTTTCAAATTCTTCATTTGCCACCATCTCCAAAGGATTACTATCCGACAAGATATGCATTAAAAATACTGCTATAGATAAGCTCATAATGAGATCATCATGTTTTCCGTCATCTGCTTTTATCTTACCATTATCATCTACAATAAAAGTTAAAAATTCATTAACTGTTCTCTTAGAATTAACTTTTATAAAATTATTACGAACATATTCTTCCATCCTTGCTAGAAGCTCTTCACGATTTCTGGTTGTAACTTGAATCCCAAAATCATTCTTATCATCTATCCAAAGGTTGTCATACTCATAATAATTAAACATCCAATCAATTAAGTTATTTCCTATAGTGTTGCGTTCGATAATAACAGATGCATTATTATATAGATTAGCTTCATTGGTTAAAATCTGAGCAAGTTCATTTATTGGGGTTTTATTTGAATAAAACTCAGCTACCTGCTCCCCAGTATACGAGTTAAATATGTGGAATGCGGAGTAATCTTGGCTCCTCCCCAGACTAACATCCACGCCTATAACATATTCATGCTCTGGTTGTGGCTCCTTCCACACCCTCATTTTATTATTATATTTAATCCAATATTCAGAATTTATCTCCTCTACAAGCCTTTGGAGCAAATATCCCTCAATATAAGTTTCTCCTGTACCTAGGAATTCACATTCATACTCCTGTAGCCATTGCTTCATAGGCATATTAGCTTTGGTAGTTGCTTCCCATGTGTCTACTTTTAAACCTTTTTTCTCCATCTCCTCATAAAGGTGGCTAAATCCTTCCTGTCTTTTATATTCAGGGTGAGATTCCCAATTAATATCTATGGGGTTAAAAGAGTTCTTCTTGCTTTTAGCATCATTATAAACATCGTAATACCAGTTACCAATACCATTAACTGTTGACAAAACGAAAGCTCGACCTCCTGTAGAGATGATAGGGTATACAGCAGCCCAAATAGTTTCTATATTTTCTATAAAAGCGGCCTCATCAATAATAAGAAGGGAACCCGCTAGGGATCTACCTGACTGCTTCCCTGATGGTCTAGACTTAATAGATGATCCTGTACTAAGCTTCATAGTATGTTTGTTATCTTCAGTCATGGTGGGTTTTAAAAACTGAGGAAGCTCCTCGTACATAATTTTAATTCTATCAAGAACTTCGGTAGACTCGGCATCACCTTTGGATAGGATTACAACTTGCTTATGTTTTTGAAAAATAATCATCCATAAGGAGTAGGCAGCAGAAATTGTAGTACATCCCGCCTGTCTAAATTTTCTTAGAATATTAAACCTGTGATCTTTAAGGGCTTCTAATATATCCTTTTGAAAAGGGTAAAGTTTAAACGGAACCAGCCCTCTGACTGGGTGAGTCACCTTAATGTAATTTGAAATAAAGTATATAGGATCATCTTTACATTTCTTAAATTCGGAAATTAGCTCTGATTTGTCCACACAAAACCCCTTTAATACTATTATAGTATATGAAGATGTACTCAATAATCTGTACTAGAGATAAAAATTTAAATCCCATAACTAAAAAGTTAGTCCATACCTTATCTAGCTTTGGGGTGGAAATTAAACTTTTAGTTAACCAAAAATCAATATTTGAAGCATATAAGCGGGGAATAGAGGTTTGTAACCCCAAAGATGGGGATATTATTATCTGCTGCCATGATGACCTTGATATACTGTGTACTAAACAAGAATTTATAGCAGGTATTGCTAAGTGCATAAATCCTGATTCGGGGTTTGTGGGACCCGCAGGGACTACTCTATTGGGCCAAGATTCAGTATGGTGGGACCAAACTAGATGGCAAGCAGGGTATCATAGAGGTATGGTTAAGCACCATGATAAGAATAACAACACTATACACAGTACCTCATATGGCCCCCACGGGCAAGTTGTTGCTTTAGATGGACTATTCTTAGCAGCCCGTAAGGAGGTTTGGGATGATGTGGGTGTTGAAAAGCCTGAATACTTTGAAGGTGATTGGGATTTTTACGACATCCATTTCACTACTACTGCCCACCAGAAGGGGTACAAAAACTATTCTATACCTATAGATTTAATTCATTATTCTAATGGGGAACTTGTTGGAAGAGAGTCTTGGCACAAAAATAGGGAAGCCTTTATTAATCATACAAAGTTGCCCATGTCATGTTAGTTTGGATTTTAGTTAACTTTGGGATAGCTTTTTCCATTACCCATAGCAAGATATTCTCACCATTCAGAGATTGGGTAGAGGATAGAAGTTTCTTTTTTCACGATTTGGTGAAGTGTCCAATGTGTGTTGGCTTCTGGTCTGGGGTAACACTTAGCCTCTTCTGGAGAAGTATTACTGGTAATTTTATACTGGATGGGTTCCTATCCCTATCATCGTGTTGGCTTTTGTTCTGTATATCTTGGAAACTAGCTCTTCACGACAATAGGGTATAGTCAGCAGCCGTTACTACAACGAGCGCACCTTGGAACCATAAAACGCTTAATACTCATAATACCTCTCCCTCCTTCTATAAATCAACTAATCCAGGATTAAATGTAGGACACTGATTAGATAACTGTTCTGTTATTTGAGCAAGTTTAGTATTTACAGAAGCAGAAGTATCAAAAAGATTATTATAGGCTCCTGGTTGTCTGTCTATGCTATAATTAGCAACTTGAGTACAAGTTCCTGTTGGGTCTAAGAAATTACCAGCAGCATCGGTTGTTGCTGCTTTTCTGATGTATCCCTGTAGGCTCGTATAGAAAGTTCCACTTTGGCCCAATCCACCGCTGGCTCCATTAGAAACTAAATTCATTTTTTGAGGAATCCATGCCTCGCCAGAAAAAGTAGCATTTTGCCATATTTGATCTGTTGTAGTGACGGTAGCTTGAGCATCAACATAGTTATAAGATACTTGTGGAGCGTTTAAAGTAGAACTTACATTAGAGTTTAATACTTGATTTCTAACATACATAATGGACACCAGTTGTTGGTGAGTTGCCCAATCTTGCGTTGTTCCGCTTGTTGATGGAGTTGAGGAAGTACCAGTTTGGACTATCCCTGAAGTTGATGGACTCATCAAAGGTAATGATGGTGCTGGTGTGTCTACTGGATCTGCCATTGTTATTCTCCTACTTTATTTAGTTATCCTACTAAACTTTATGGGCAATATTTATTTGTGTTTTCACAATCATTGGATAAGGAGATGCCTTCACCTCTAAGCATCTCTCGTAAAATTGATTTAATTCTTTTTTCTGTTTTTGCATCTAACAGTTTTTTTGCAGTACCTGTTGGTATAGGGTCTCTTGAATTATTTAAAACTGCAACTAAAATAGCTAAAAATTGTCTAGACGGAAGATCGTCTCTGAATATTTCCTCAACGGGCTGTCCTCTATCAGGTATCCAAACTCCAGAGGCATCTGCTAACCTAAAAGCAGATCCTATTGTTTCATAACCTATAGATGGGGGGAGGAGCGGTATAAAAGTACTTAACGACTTCTGAAAACCTTGCCCCGATTCTACATAACCACCACCCCTAACATTACAATGGCCGCATACAAAAATCATCATCCAATTCCCTGCCATCGTAATAGTTTTTGTACCAGTAGCGTCTGTTGTCACTTCCTTAGCTATTATAACGGGGGCAAAATCTGAACTGTCTGAGGGCTTGGTGTTCTCTTCACACTCTATACTATTGAACGCCTCCCAAGTATAGCTAGAAGAAACCAGCATACCTTGAACACCGTTTTGAACTTTTGGTTCAAGATACACTTCAATAAAAAAGTCTACCATTACTGTTCTATTGCATTTTCCGTTTTCTATATGGCCTCCGTGAAATTTAAACCCCATGTCCTTAAGATGTTTAAGTGCCTTAGCACGTTCTAAAGCTATAAGTTTTTTTATCTTATCTGGATCTCCCCCTCCTGCAAAGGGGACTGGTTCAAAATTTGTACTACCTAACTCTGGCACGGTATAATCTCCTGAATAATATGAACTTTATTTTATCTTCTTAAAGATCAATATAACTCATCCCCAGTGGAGATACCATCCCTCCTATCATTCCCACGTTGAGGTGCATCCCACTCATCACGGCAACACGAGTTTATGTTAGCCCAAGAAGCTGCCTTGCCACGCCACTGTGGAGGGGTAGGACCGATGGATCCTGTACCCCCAAACCACCAGTACGACATAGCTACCCTTTTAGCTTCAAGCTTCACCGCGTCAGTCACGGGTCCGTAGATTGTATAGCTCCCTTGCCCATCGACCAGATGCTGGCCCGAAGTAAAGGACCTGAAAATAGAAGGGCAATCAGGATTCGCACAACACCCAATCTTCGTCCACCTTTCTAATGTAAATACTAAAGGATTATGCATATCCAATCCAGTTCCCGTAATCACTGCATTTTTAGGATCATGTGCTTTATTGAAAGCGTCTATTGTCTTTTGGCAAACATTAGCATCCCAACCTTCCCCAGTACACGGCAAATCTACACAATCGCTCTCATAAATAGTGTTACACCCATGAGTGAGTTTTGCCATCGACATGTCAGGTACATAATCTAAGAACACGGTGAAACGGGCTGTCACCTTACCTATGCAGCAGTAGTCATTCGTATACGACTCCCCCCCAAAGGGGGTTGGTTCAAAATTTGTATTTCCTAATTCGGGCACGGCATAATCTCCTAAATTATATAGAGTTTAGTGTTTTCTATCTAAACTATATTCTTTTAAATTTTCTTAATTTAAGTTTAGGATTAGTCTTTAAAAGGGTTTCAACTGATTTACTAGTAATCACTCCCTTTTTGTTAGTATGTACAATTACCTTACTGTTGGAACCATAAACATGAACTCTTGCAATACCATCAACCTTTTCTAAGATCCCACGGATCTCAATACAAGAGGACTGTCAGCTCACGCCCATCACGGTAAGTTCGTACTTGTTCATCTTCTTAGGAAACTTCACAAGCTCTAACTTCTTAACTGTGACCTTTGGCTTTATCCCTGCAAGAACCTTATTTATAGATTCTTTTGTAGGCTTCAACTTCTTACGCATCCGTAAGTAACCTCTACCTGTAGTATCAAATACTACGGAACCAACACCCCTCATTTTTTCTAGAGTCGCACGGACCCTAATGGCTTTAGAAGCCGCCCCTCATCCTCCGATACCTTCGGTTTCGAGTTTCCACATCTTTACGGTGGGAACCTCTTGCTGTGCGCTAGCACACGTTAAAAATAAGGCCAAAAATAAGCCTGTAAATAATTGTTTCATAATAAAACCTTTCTATAGGATAGTTAGTATCTCTATGAGGCTCTCAGTTGGAGCCATGTAATTACTGTTCTCGTGAATCTTGCTTAATAGTGGGATGTCCTCTCGGTCCCCAAGATAGCCCAGAGCAACTGTAGCAAAAGCTCTAGTTACGTCCTGATTACCCTTTATGTTAGTTACCATATCTACCAAGGTAGGGATAGCTGTTTTATCTCCAATGTGTCCCATTGCGACCGTAGCTGATCCTAAGATAGCCTTGGAAGACTTAGAGTCCTTCATAACCTCTTTAAG
>Ga0209128_1002940_pt1 | contig 10743 bp, 1 predicted proteins | sample ETNvirnome_6_100_FD_184072 | JGI IMG/M metagenome (GOLD analysis project Ga0209128, IMG submission 184072) | Marine viral communities from the Pacific Ocean - ETNP_6_100 (SPAdes) (version 2) | ecosystem: Environmental > Aquatic > Marine > Oceanic | place: Pacific Ocean | collected 2013-06-19 | reverse complement strand
AATGAGAAAGATTTATAACAAGATAACGTTGGCTTGGAATTCAGAGACGAAGCGTTACGACAAGGTAGTCTACGAAGACTCCTTCATGCACGGAGGGGAGATAGCCGAAGCCATGCCAGCTGGGTGTGATAATTCGGCTGCGTACAACTACGATCCATTAGCAGACCCTCCCAATCCGGATCTGTGCATATACCCGTATTACATAAGAGCCACCGGTCAGCCATTGGTGCTGGACGCCGGAGGTACCATAGACGTGGAAGACTGTCCAAACGGATCCGATGAGGCCGGCGGTACCTGTTACGACTGTAACATGTTTCTCGAAGATAACGATGGAGACGGTAATTGGGAATTAATAACCGACTTTTACGACATGCAATCTCTTGCAGGAGAAGCGGATCTGATTGAGTGGACGTACGGGTGGCCCTGTTTGCAGTATACGTGGTACATAACATGTGTCCCTAACGACACATATCCGGACGATCTTCTGCCAGACGATAGTTCGCTTGGAATTCAATCTGAGACGTGTCCTAGTATAACGGTCACGTATCCTAATGGCGATACTTTTTACCCGGGCGGCTCGGGCAACTGGACGACTTGGAGCGCCGGCGGGACGGTAACGTTAACGGACTCGCACATGATAGAAATCACGGTAGGCGACTTAGCATATGGAGTCGTGTCTCCTATATCCGTCTGGTTCACCGTACAAGATCTCGGAACTGGAGGTCCTGCTGAAACATCGCCGGGCGATACGACGTGGATCGTAGCGGAAGGAGTGAATCACCCCGCGATCGTTACAGATACGAACCCGTTGACCGGTACGATATACGAGCAAGACGAGTATGTATTTTCTGCTTCAGTTACGGATCCCGATTCCCCGGATCTATCGAACCCAGGTCCTGGAATCGGTAATAAGATAGATCTGTATCACTGGGTGATCACGAACGAAGGTAGCTACACCGCCAATGCTTTTGTAAACGGAATCGACTGGGTTGCATGTAGGGACGAAATGGAGTTATCGCTTTCTCCGTATACGTTAAACAAGGAATGCTTACCGGAAGACGGAACCAATCCGAACTGCGCAAACTATAATCAAATGCCGGATACTTGCATAGTAACAGAAGGCTGCAAGTATCTCGAGTGGGGAGAACTCGCCGAGATAGAAATGAATTCAGGTGAATCACAAACTTTTGCGGTCGTTATGCCAGATATGCCACCCAGTGATACGGAAGTTTCTAATTGTACTTATTCGTATAGGTTCTACGCTATGGATTCCGGATTACTCCCGGATGACTGTCCTTCTGGTACTGAGTGCGTGACGGGGCAATCGTTTACGGTAAATGAGTACGGGACGCCTAGTTTGGATACAGATTATACACCCACTCTTAACGGTAATTCTGCCGGTGCCATCTATCCGAGTAAGTGTTACGAAGACGGAGATGCTGGTTCAGGTTATGATCCAATTTTCATTGAAGCCACGGCGAACAGTAACAATGGAGATAATCCAATCCTGGGCATATCCTTCGATTTCATAGAAGCAAATAATCATGTCGCTGCGGATTTTACATTGGATCCGTACGATGCAGATTACGGTACACAAGAAGTTCAGCAGCTCGCTGGAGGGTGTCCCAACAGTCCTACGATGTACACGGATGATTTTGGTGCTTCGTACACTTGTGGAGCTTTCAACATAGACGTCACGGCTTCAACTGAGTTTGAGGCTGATGTCTCGGTCTCCGATTCGATAGCTGCGAGGTGTTTACCGGTAGTACACATGCCATCCACGCTCAGCTTTGCAGAAGAAACTTCAGTCGATCTGGTGGTAAAAGTGCACTTAGGAAATAGTCACGATACTTGCAGCGGAATTCAGGCGGGATTCAACTTCAATAGCGAACTAATATCCGTCGCACCTAGCGGATGGTCACATAGCGGTGAAATATGCACGAAGACTCTCGTCGTACAGGGACTCAGTAATGTAAGTGATGTGTCCGGAACTGTAGAACTGACGAATTTCAAATACACGGTGGCAAGTTGGAACAATTTCGAACACACGGCGGACGCCGGAGTTTCCAATATGACGACAACGTACAACATAACAGACGTTGCAGAGAACCCGTACTTCGATTCGGCATTTAGGTTCATCGGGTATCAAAACGGCTCGCTTGAAACGACAGACTATACATGGGGCGCAGAAGACGTGAATGTCGACGAGGATCCGGTAAACTTCGATCCCACAAAGGATTACTTTGAAATCCAACTGAAAGCCAAACACCCGCTTCCGTGGCCGGAAACAGATGAGGTCACGTTCACAATAACTCAAACAGACGGAGATTTTCAGATATACAACGATGCCGGAAGTCTCGCGAGCTTTCCGATGACGTTGACGGCGACTAATGCTGTCTGGAATCCAACAGGTGGAGAGTTTACAGTGTCTGCTAAAATAGTTCCAAACGAGAACTTTAACACACAGATGCACGGACCTAATGATGGAGAAAAGTCCGTTTTTGGCCTCGAAGTGACTAGTCCCTTCGGAGGATCTAGCACGGAACAAGCAGGACAAGAGAATTTGACCATAGAGTTAACCGTGAACTCCGTGAACGATCCACCTGTTATAGGCTTGAGCGTTTCGTCAGACCCGATAGTCATATTAGGTGGTGGCGGTGCGGTATCTCCAGGTGGGTAATTTACGATGATAGTTTTCGACTTTAAAAGTGTCACGTATGAAAGTCTATGAAAGGATAACGGTAGGATGGAACGAAGAGACTGAATACTACGATAAGGTTATATGTGAAGATTCGTTCGATTATTACGGCGCACTAGACCTAGCGATGCCTGATCCAACGGCTCAGATGTCCATAACAGTGGGGAGTCTAGACTACGAAACGGTACCCACGCCGGTGACAAACGAGTACGAGTGGCCGACACAGTACGTGGACGAGAGTTCTCCAGGTGGATTTAACAGGTTACTATTTTCCGGAATAATGGAGACTCCTTCTGAACCGACATGCCAGGGCGTCCAAATAGGAAATCAGTGTTGGATGTCGGAGAATCTCACCGTGACCCATTACAGAAATGGCGAACCTATTCACCCGGATGGACTCGACGAGCCTGCTGCAGATGATGTCTGGATATCCACCACGGAAGGAGCTTACGGAGAACATCCAGATGTAGATCTCAATATTCAAGGGAGATTATACAATTGGCACGCAGTAAATGATCCAAGAGGAATATGTCCAGGAGGTTGGAGTGTACCAACTGATGGGGAGATTAAACAATTAGAGATGTATCTTGGTATGAGTCAGGAGGAGGCAGACGATGGGGGATGGAGAGGGACGAACGAAGGCAGTAAACTTGCAGGAAGGGCAGATTTATGGGTTGATGGCATCTTAGAGAACAATCCAGAATTTGGTACATCTGGTTTTGATTTCCTTCCTGGTGGTTACCGCAACAGCGGCAACGGCCAGTACAATCCCGGGCCAGGCACCGGCGGCCTCCTTTGGTCTTCTACAGAGGGTAGCAATGAATTCAATGCGTGGAATAGAAAACTGGGTTGGAATAACTCAGAAATCCGCCGGGACAGCAACTCCGCTCGGAATAATGGGATGTCTGTGCGGTGCATTGCATCTGTAACGTGCCAGGGCGTCCAAATAGGAAATCAGTGTTGGACGGCAGAAAATCTGAAGGTAACTCACTACAACAATGGCGAGCCTATTCACCCTAACGGACTCGACGAGCCTGCTTCCGATGATGTTTGGTCAGAGCCTAACACTGAGGGAGCTTATGGAGAATTTCCAGATCACGATGTAAACGTCTACGGTAGACTGTATAATTGGTACGCGGTAAACGATCCGAGAGGAATCTGTCCAGAAGGATTTCATGTTCCTTCCCATGAAGAGTGGGCTATTCTTGCTAGGTACGTGTGTGAAGAAGCAGGACATGTTCCACCTGTCGATTGTAATATAGAATTTCCAACTGATGAAACAGGATACAGCGAGTATCACGGTAGTGATGAGGGTAGCAGACTTGCAGGTAATGGAGATCTATGGTACGGCCCTGATTCGCATCCAGATAGCCCCGATGGCGCGTTAGAGGGACCCAGTTTCGGAGATTCAGGCTTAAATCTTATTCCCGGTGCATGTCGCGGATACAGCATTGGTGGGTACGGTGGACAATCGTGCCCTATAAATCAACGCGGCATGTTTTGGTCTTCTTCGGAGTACTCCGGTGATGTGCAACACATTACTGCGTGGAGCCGGGCACTCTGGTGGAATAATGCCGCCTTTTATAGAGCTTATACTCATAAAGGATTCGGGATGTCTGTGCGGTGTGTTACGAATATCAATCCTATACTTCCTTCCATCCCAGGAGAGTATTGGGCTTGCGATCATTTGAGACTGTACAACGCAGACGGCTGGAGCGATCCTCTTTCTGAGTCGTGTACAGAGGACATGACTAGTTTTTACATCCCACCCGGTGAATTTTCAACATCTGTGTATGCATCGTGTGATCCAGTTCATAGCGATGGAGAATCCGTAGATGTGCGAATGCATGGTATCTACCCAGATTATCCGGATGATATTAGTGATTATTGGGCTTGGTGTTCCGATAATATACATATTGGACAGCTTCAATACGGTTATACTGGAACTTGTCAACAGGCGTGTGGACATTTTGGATATAGTTGCGAGTATAGAGTTAACGCCGCCGGAGGAGGAGATCCTCCTTGGTGTGAACCACCTGATACGTATCAAACTGGTGAGTGCTCTGATATATTTGGTACTAGTTGGTCTTCTCGATGCAAGTGCGGCGGTTCTCTTGATTCTTCTGATTTTGATTGGTTATACACTACAGGAGACGAAGCCTGTGCTTCTCTTAACACTCCAAATCCTGAGGAAATCCCTACTTTACAGGGCATCCACACCGCCAATCAGTACTGTAGAGAAGTACTGGACGAGAGCTCTTTTCCCGATTTAGCACAGTCGGAGGCCATAGCGTACTCGGACGGTTATTGTACTCCGGAGTCAATGACATACTTTGGACCGGAATTCTGTGCAATGTTCGGAGGTTTTTGGACACATGGAGATTACGTTATAGATATACCAGAAGACTTAACGTACAACAGTTATCAATATACGTTCTACGAAGGAGGGAATTCCAATTTATACATTCAGCATTTTCCTAGTTTTTCAGATGGACAATACGATCAAGTTAACGGGTTGTGTTTGCGGCATTTTTCGTTACTTGTCAGTCAGACTTCTTATCTAGCAGAAAATGTTTTTGCTCCATTATTAGAGTATCCGAGTTTTCGTTACGTAACAACTAAGACTGCTTCAGACGGACTTATGGGTTTTTATTCGGGTACCACACCTGGTTCAGAAGAACCACCAGGCGTTGTCCAAATAGGAGATCAGTGCTGGATGGATAAGAATCTAGACGTTACTGAATATAATAATGGCGATCCGATACTAACGGGTTACAGTGGTTCAGAATGGGGTGCTATAGGTTCGGAAGGGACTCCTGCTTATGCGATTTACGATGATGATCCAGCTAACTCGGTGATATACGGAAACTTGTATAATGGATATGTTGTAGAAGATCCGAGAGGTATCTGTCCCGAAGGGTTCCATGTGCCATCAGAAGAAGAATGGGTGATACTCGAAGATTACATATCTAGTGATTCCGGTGGACAATATTCTGGATATGAAGGAGTTGCATTAAAAGACGAAGGATACCTATACGGCGATGGATATTGGAGTTACAGTGGCGATCCCAGTGAAGAGGGCCTCGATGTTTACGGTTGGACTGGGTTGCCGGCAGGCGAGAGATCTGTTTCATGGGGCGCTTATAATTATGGACCAGGATGGGGTACCCAAGCTCACTTTTGGTCTTCTACGGAGCAGGGAGCCGCGACATGGGAAATGTTTTTGAGTTATACTACCACTACAATGCATTACGGTTGGAGTAGTAAAGGTAACGGCTATTCTGTTCGTTGTATTTTTGATTTTTCGGCGTGTCCTCAAGTTTCGACCCTTCAGACCGTGACTCCTGGACTAGGTTACACTGTCGCGATGGAAGTTCCATTTGAAGAGTGCGGCGTTATAAGCGGTGACGAATCGTTTGTTCTGTATGAAGGAGAATTATTAGATTTGTCTTCAGGAGTGGATCTTTTGCACGAAGGGTCTAGTACGACGAATGTGTATAAACAGTGCGATAATGTAGAATCCATAACCCAATGGGAGGATCAAGGACTATTTAACGAAGGACAGCCGTATGAAAATATAGTCAAGATGGAACGTATTCCAAAAACCGCACTAGTGTACGAACCGTGTCATGGTTGTGGAGATGCAGAATATCGATATATATGTGGGAAAGGTGCCCCGGGTTCTAACATTAATTTTTCCGAATATGTCCTTGCAGAACACCCAGAATGGGATATCATTGGTCCTTGTGGAGACGAATTTTTGCAGTCGTATACGTTTGACGTAAGATCAATGTGGCCGTTAGATTTCGAGAACGAGATATACATACACGAGTGGCCACTTATGGACGGTTATTTATTATTATCAGGAGAACACGATCCGTGGTGGGCCACCGGTGGAGTAAACACATTTCCTATATCCCCTGGAGGAATTCATACTGCATTTCAATATTGTAAGGAGAACCATGGCGATAATTACATTGCAGTCATTCACCTAACAAATGTTGATGAGTATCCTCTTACTAGTGCTCTGTCTCACGTGAGATTTTATGATTCTCCGGAAGAATTTCAATCAGGGTGGCACGGTGAACAGTACGATCTCACGTACTTTAGATATTGGAGCTATGACCCTGAAAATAACGTTATTGGCTGGCAGGAAACTGGAATTAATCTACATACTCCGTATTTCTGGAGACAAATCACTTGTGCGCCGTACGGGTTACCTCTTAAAACTAATGCTGACGGATTTGGTGGAGAATTAGATACACTCGTGAATAGAACCTATGCGATAACGGTCGATGAAGACACGTTCGGTTTCGACTGGAATATGTGTCCTCAAAATATACAACCGGCTTATTTGAATCCTACCGAATGGCTGACGGGGAATTTATATGAGGGTGATATTTATATATGGAAGAGCTTAACTTGTTCGTCCACGGAAGATCAACCGGACTACGAGCCCATAACTATAGAACTCGATAATACGTCGTATTCTAACCCGGGTAGCGTAGGTATAGCGACTTCACATTGGGAGTTTGGAGACGGGAACGATTACACTTGTGATGGAGTGTGTAGTCCTCCGCTCGACGAATCTGGAGGAGTGTACGAGTATGCAGTTGGATTCTGGGGTCAAACGACGGTTTGTTTAATTGTGACAGATTTAAACGGGGACGTAAATTCCGTTTGTAGAGTTATAGGTTTGGACAATCCGTACATTAACGATCCCCCTGTAACACGTTTAGAAGTGAGTTAATTTAATGGTGACTAAGACAAAGAGTAAATATGCAATATAATTTTTCAGAAGGTTGGAATTTCGTTAGCCTCCCGTGCGAGGTGAGCGATAATCACTTTCAGAGTGTCTTTCCTGATGCGGCTTCGAATTCTTTATATTCTTTTGATGGCGCATATAGTGTAGAGACCTATATGACTCCCGGGACGGGTTACTGGTTGAGATTCGATAACGACACTTCAGGTGAAATAGAGTGCATCGAGAATATAACAAATTTGACAGTTCATTATTATTCAGATGGTTGGCAATTGATAGGCAGCCTTTCCGGTCCAGTAGATTCAAGCGGCGTTATAGATCCAAACGGCATCATAGAAGCACTTAATCCGGCCGATGATTTCTTATTTGAATTTGATGTAACATACAATGCAGTTTCAGTTATAGAACCTACGAAGGCGTATTGGATAAGACTCTCTGATGCTGGTCCAATTATTTTACAGAGTCAGGATTCTCCGCCTTTGCTTACATTTCAAGACGGAGAAGACGTACCTTATATCATAATGCCAGGAGGATTGTTGACATTAGATGCAGGGAGTACTAGAGATTTAGAGAGTTGTCCTAATGGCACGTACAATAACGGCGGTCCGTGTCTGTCATGCTTAGCGACAGGTGGAGAACCTCCGTGTTTGAATTACAATTGGACCGTGTCACAACCGTCCGAAGGATTGTCACTTAGTTCGTACACGGATCACGCCGTAGAAGCGACCGTTCCTTATAATCCGGATAACATGGAGTATGTTGTACAATTAACCGTTACAGATTCTGGAGGACTTTCTTCGAGTCACTCTATGAGTATACAAGTTTCAGACGATCCGGTGGGCTGTATGAACCCGGACGCGTGTAACTATGATCCGAGTGCAACGATAGACGATGGGAGTTGTTGGAATATAGGAGAGTTCATATGTCCGGATCCGCCATTAGGAGATCAACAGTGTTGCGATTGTATCGGTAACGTAGACGATGGATGCGGAGTGTGCGGAGGTCCAGGACCGCAATACGAGTGTTGGAACGAAGATATTCTTTGTTCGGAAAACGAGTGTCCGGACGAATCTATATTCGGATGTACTGATCAGAACGCGTGTAATTACGATCCTAATGTGACGGAAGATGACGGTTCTTGTGTGGACGTCTTAGTAGTCTCGTGTTGGGACGACGTGAACGAAGACGGATATTACGATGACGAGATATCAGATGTCAGCCTCTGTCCAGGTGTTTCGAATAACCAATTCGAACATCCGACTAGTTGTGGAGAGCTAGACTGTACACCTGGACCTTGTCAGTCTGATCCGTCTTATCCTCCTGCAGATTGTATGGATCCGAACGCGTGTAATTATAATCCGGACGCGACGGAAGACGATGGTAGCTGTGTGTACGACTTAGGATGCGGGTGCAATCATCCTGATATCTCTCCGGACGACACGACATACACGTGTTACGACGATCCTACTTCACCCGGGTGTTATAATGCAACGGTCTCCCTAACGGGGTGTCCAGGTCTCACATGTGACGGATTTGGATACGTAGACGAATACGGACTAGGATGTGTGTCTGGTTGCACGGATCCGAATGCTTGTGATTACAATCCGAATGCAGACGGAGGCGGTAGAAATCGTTCAGTGCACGACTGGCCGACACAGGAAGTGATGTGTGGAGATCCTGGTACTACTGTGGAACCCCATCCACTGTATTGTTGCGAAGGATCAACTATCCCGATATCAGCTGATACTAATACGTATATCGCTTGGGAAGGCCTGGATGAAGAGTATGAATATCAAATAGGTAGTGCTACTGCTGCAAGGTATTGTTACAATATCAACGGCACCGAAAGCTATAACGAGGGTGAATCGATAAGACTTTTAGTTAATAACGATACGTTTCCAAACGATTGGAATGGTACCGTTCCGTTCGACGATGAATGCTGGCTCCCTTCATGGGCTGAACCAGATCCGGCGTTTGCAATTTGGAAAGTACAGTACATGTGGGCAGAGAGCAGCGATTCAGGGGACCCAGGCTGGACTTGGCACATAGATTGGGTTCCAGTTTACGATTCTGAAATGCCTCCACATTGGAATCCACCCCAAGGTCAGGAGAGTCGAGTTTGGGCTAGAATAGTGTGCGGCAGTGGAGGTGGTGCTTGGCCTTGCGAAAATTGGTGGACCCCTGAAATTTGCGAAGATAACGGATGTGTGTGGTACGACGGAGAATGTGTTTCTGAACCAGATTATCCTTATAATCCTGAGTGTACTTATCCTGAAAATTACCCGAACAATGTCGAGGACTGTTTAGGGCAGTGTTGCGACGGAACCGAACCCGAGTGTGTTGGAGCATATCCTCCAGATTGTTTTTCTGAATGCGGCGGTTCTGCTTATACAAATGCGTGCGATGATTGTGGCGATCCTCCACCGGAGCCAAATGGCGATTGTCCAGACGAGAACGGTGATCAGTGTTTGACGCTTCCGGAAGCTTGCGGAGATCCTGGTGGGTCGGGATTTATAGGTAGCATTGTAATTGGCGACTATTGCTTATGCCCGGTTAATTTCGGTGGAGAGTGTATCGTTGTCGACGATTGCGGAGTCTGTGGAGGATTCGGATTCGACGATCAGGGTTGCTGTTCAGATCCAATACAGCCATATTATACTGGGCCAGGAGATTGTTGGGGAGAGTGCGGCGGATCTGCTTATCTAGACGAGTGTGGAGTGTGCGGCAGTCCGCCACCAGGAGCACAGGGAACGTGTCCAGACTCAGAACACAACATGGCTTTGTGTCTAGAAGTACACGAGACGTGCGGAGGACCTGGGTCTCTCGATCCGATGTATTTGTCTGATCCTGAAAACTGGGGTATAGGTTATTATTGTAATTGTGAGTGTCAGATAGTGGACGAGTGCGGAGTGTGCGGAGGTTCTGGAGTCGAAGAGGGATTAGGCTGTACGTGCGAATCCCCTGATATAATAGGAACGTGTTTTATTGGCGGCGAGCCGTTCTGTCAGGGTAACGATAATTCCGGTGAAACACCTGATCCTGCGAGCTTGTGTCCTGCGAGAATATTGGGCTGTAATGATCCGTATGCACTAAATTATGATCCAAATGTTAATGATCCCGTGTGGCCAACATTAGATCCTTCGTGTCTCTATCGCGAAGGAGTAGCTTCTCTTGAAGACGTGCTTGACAAGATAGCAATGGCTCTTATAACGGAGTTCGATGCAGTGGCCGAGGAATTAGGAATAGACGAGTTGTCCGAACAGCAGAAGGCGATAAGCGAAGA
>Ga0209128_1002939_pt1 | contig 10743 bp, 10 predicted proteins | sample ETNvirnome_6_100_FD_184072 | JGI IMG/M metagenome (GOLD analysis project Ga0209128, IMG submission 184072) | Marine viral communities from the Pacific Ocean - ETNP_6_100 (SPAdes) (version 2) | ecosystem: Environmental > Aquatic > Marine > Oceanic | place: Pacific Ocean | collected 2013-06-19 | reverse complement strand
CGCCCGGCTAACTCTCATATTTCCCGTATTTCTATTATTTCTAGGCATATCGATTCTCCTATTTATTCTTATTCTTGCCCCAACTAAATGGGTTTAAATTTAATTCTTTTTCATACCAACCTAATTGTTCTTGTAAATCTGCTAAGTTCTGTGCTGATTCTAATTTTCTTTCATCTTCTATCACTAAAAGTTGAGTCATAGCAGATTCTAAATTATCCTCCAGTTGACCAATCCTATCTTCTAATTTCCAAAATCCATACACAGCTATACCAACAACTACTATCAGTTGAATCAGCCACTTAAAATTTATTGTGACGGACATTGAATCTCCGATCACTTGTGTTTTGTATGACCTGGCCCCGTCTGCATTTGCCATTATCGTTTACTCCTAACAAACTCTACTAATAGTTTAATGTCTGATTTAATCTCGGCCATAGATATCTTCAACTCAGCCATTGACTTAGCATTATCTTCGTGTCTTTTACCAAATTCATTCTTCACTTCATATAGGCTAAATACTAAAAATCTATATAAAGCATAAATAGCACCAAGTAATAAAATTAATGGTAAACCATATTGTTCAATTAATCCTAAAATTCCATTAAGTTCCATTGTTATTTACTTCTCCTTCTCCCCCGGATGTTGATAATAAGTACATCTACTTTTAGCTTGTTCTATCAGTCTTTGTTGTTCTCTATCTCTCTCATCTTTCAAGAAATCAACAAGAGTTTCAGTATTGGATGACCATTCTTTTAAATTCAACTGCATCAGTTTTTGCTGGTCAATTAATTTTACTAATATTCCCGTCAAATATTCAAATTTGGTATTCATCATTACAGTATGTTGACCGGTTATATATTTGATAAGATAGAAGCATCCCCACATCATAGCAAGTGACATGGCGATTGGTACACCCAATTCAGAGATTAGTCCCTGTACGTCTAACATTTCATTTCTCCTGTTCGCATTGTATGTTAACGCAACCATTCAAATAACTCCTATTTTATTCCCGCCTTTTTAAGTTTAAATTGATCTTGAACCCAGTGTTGTCCTATTGGATTTTTTATAGGTTCAGTAGACCATTGTTGTATATAATTTTTAGCTAAGCCATCAAATTTACGTTTGGCTTCATCTGCATCTAAATATTGAGAATTATCAACCAATGCAAAATTTCCACTAAATAATGATTTATACCCACCTAAATTTTTTCTTGTATCTTCCCACGATTTTTTTAATATCTTTTCTGGTAAAACTCTATCTCTTTCTTTATTTCGTGCTTGGGCAACTTCTAAACTTGTATTTACAAATACCATATAAGTGTCATACCCAGCCGCTTCCAATTCTTTCTTTTCTGCTTTAACTTTTTGAAACTTATGACCAGTTCCATCTATAATCATTCCTAACTTACCACTCATATATCCTTTCTTTCTCTGTGTAGCTAGTTCTTTTGTAAATCCCCTCATCTCATCTGATATATGATTAAATACATCTTCAGGATATGTATCCAACCACTCTGGATCAAATCCATGTTTCTTTAATAGAAATTTATATTCCTTATCTTGATTTATCATTTTCATACCAGACATAGAAATATTAAATTTCTCTGGAATACCAAATATTTGTTTTGCTACATAAGATTTTCCACTACCAGGGCCACCAGCCAAGAAGACGGCTTTAAAAATACCACTATCGTGAACTCCTTCTGTTAGTAAGTCCATTAGTTTGAGCATGGGTTTCTCCATATTTATACAATTATTCATATATAAATATTAAAAAATTAAAGAATTAGGATTATTTTATACTCCGTTTACTTTTGAAATGTTGGCTGTTGCTACGCCATTTACAGCTGAAATATTTGCACTTGCTACTCCCATTACTGTATGACTATATCCTTCTTCCTCTTCCTCTTCCACAGCAACAACTGCAGGTGGAAAGAAAAATCCAACAACATCTTCAACTGGTTGACCATGTTGAAAATATTCAAAATGTCCAGATGCAGATAATGGAGTTATATGAAATAATTCTCCATGTTTATAAAAACTACCAGATACTATATTATCATAATTAATTGGCATTATTATTCACCATCAGTACTTCGTTGTAATATAATATCATCACTTCCTGTAGAAAATAGTATCATAAAATGATCATGTAAACTAGATTGACGAAGTTCATATGATGACTTCATATGATATTGATATTCAGATCCACTTTTATATTCTGGAGGTATTTTGGAAGGTTCAAAATTGGTTTCTACTATACCTTCATTGTAATCAAAAGACATTGATGTTATCGTAAATGTAATACTACCAGATTCGGTTGATAATATAATAGAACTACTTAAACTACTACTATAAGTAGACATACCATCATATAATTCTTGCATTCTATCCATTTCCATTTTAACTGATGAACTTATCGATATATTATTTTGAAAATTCATATTTTTTTCAATTTGTGTTCCATTATTATATACAAATTGTATTGTTGTATCAATTAATCTTCCATTATCTTCAGTATTTAAAATTTTAAATCCCATAAAAAACTCCTATACAAAACTCGCACTTATATGATCTAAAGCAGCCTGACCAGCACTCCCACTACATAAAAAATGACATTCTAAAATAGTATTATTTTTTACAGGTGGTGAAGTAGTTGAATATTCTGCCCAAGATGTAGTTAATATACTTTGACTTACAGATCCTGTAGCCTTGTTCCCATTACCAGTAAATACTTGTCCAAACCATCCATCAAAAGAACTATCTTTTTTAGCCTGAAATGTAACTTTTAAAGCATCTCCATCACTTACTGGAAATTTTGTTATTAAATCTATAGCCAATGGTGGTATTTCATCACCATATTGTCCGGAAAATGCTAGTCTTTTATATTGTTCGTCGCGGGATACATCACCACCCACTCCAGGTAAGACATTATCAGTTGCATCACCAAATTTTGGATAAAATGCTATTGCATTACCACTAGAACCAACTCCACTGCCACTCTTTTCGTAATAACTAATTTCTGAATCATTACCAGTGTTATCTGTAGTATTAAAATAAACTCTATGAAATTCATCATTTGAACCACTTGTAATAGAAAGCATTGGATTACCATCCATTTCATATTTTTGATTATAAGTATTATACCGATTACAATAAACAGTAGCCGCATATACTCCGTGTGTAGAACCAGCTGGATTATTTCCAAAACCTGATGGTTGATAAACTCTTATACCTGTACCAGCTAGATGATTATCAGAACCCCACGGACCATAACTAGTTGTACTACCACCACTATATGGGTTTGGAAAACTTGGTTTATTGAATACTACCTCACCACAACCCCATTTTATATAAACTCCGTTTCGATAAGCACCTGCGAATAAATATCTATCAAAATAACTATTTGTAGTGGTATATAATTGCATACCGTTCATTGCTGTACTATTTGGCTGCGAAGATCCTATTACAATAAATCTTGCAGCATATACTTGACTACATTGACCATTAACCTGAAGTCCAGCAACTGTACAATGAGTATGTACATGATCTATTAGTTTCATCATTCTTCCCTGTGAAAGCCAAAAACCATAATAACACGCTGAAGATTTTATTTTATTAAATTCACAAACATAAGAACTTGCTGGATAAAAAGCACGATTAAAATTAAAAGCTGTTAATCTTTCCATATAAAGACTATATTCACTCTGCATCTTAAACAGAGTACCTTTACCATTAGTAGTTCCAGAAGAAAAATTATATGTATTTCTAAAAACAGATTCTTCATCGGAATCATCTGCTGGAGCTGTCCAAGTTGAATCCCCATCATATGCATATCCACCAAGCATTTGCCATTCTTCATCAACACTTTGAAAACCAGTACTATCACTAGTAGACGTAGTAGAAGTACTCACATCAAAACTACCACTCATCCAAACTGCAGTTTCTGTTATAGTGGGTGTATCTTCTCTTGGTGAATACCATTTTTCATTTAAATATATAATACCATTATATGCTGATTTTACTCCAAACCACATTGATTGTGAGTAAGGTTGATCTGGCAAGTCGAAATCATATCTACTTGATATAAAATCCAACGCAAAAGTATTTGAATAATCCCAAATAGAATCATCAAAGGATGTATCTGTTGATGGTGATCCAGCAGCTACCGAAGCACTTGTATAAACATAAACAGTTGCACTACTATTTGTAAATTTTACATATGCTGGATCTCCACTACTATCCATTATAGTAGGTTTTTCTGTTTTTTGATAAATTATACGATCACCATCTGCTATTTTAGCATCCACAGCAGCTACAGAAGCAAGTGGGGCATCAACTGCTCCACTGTTTGAATCATTACCATATTGCCAAGATACATAATAAGTTGCCTGTGCCATTTATAAATCTCCTATGCTGTTACCTTAACCCAAGTTGAATCTGGATTGAAATACATTGTATCATTTGCATTTAAAACATATCCAACAATTCTAACTATTTCATTATTACTACTCGGTGCTGTTTCTGTAACATCGCCAGCTGTAGTACTTATATATAATGCTCTACCAACATTAGTTAAACCACTAATTCCTGTTACATTTACAACACCTCTTAATAACACACCATTAGATGTAGCACTTGAACCCAACGCAATTCCTAATAATTCATCTGCACCTGCTGTATTATCAGATGCATCAGCAGCTGTCCAAGTTCCATTTGTAGCTAAATAATACAATGTTCCAGTGGTTAATGAACCTGCACCAAAATATACAATGTCTGCACCTGAATTATTTCCCACAGCAGTAATAGAACCAGTTTCAAATGTTCTACTTCCATAATAACCACCACTTGCACTTATGTCGCCTGTAGTTGTAAAACTATTCATAGAACCGGAATAAAATCCACCCATTGAAGCTGAATCAACTGATATAGTTCCTGTTGAAGTAATTGTTCCGCCATTTAATCCATCACCAGCTACAATTTGGGTAACTGTACCAGAACCTCCTCCACCTCCTCCGGCTGCTAATGATGCAGATGTGAATGTTCCACCACCGAGAACTAACTTTCCACTACCAGATATATTCACTACATCTAAATCACCACTTGCACTTATGTCGCCTGCTACGGTTAGGGTTTTTGGTGGAGCTGCTGCATGTCCAGTACCTATTCCAAGTTTATTTGAGTCCCAATATAAATTTGATGAATCTAAGAAACCAGATCCACCATCTGAAGCGTATGGGATATAGTTATCATTCAAAGGTCCACCATCTCCAGAAAGTAACTGTACACTCCAAACCCTCGAATCTATTTCATCTGTTTTAAATGTTCCATCTGAATCCAATATAACAACAGAATCATCAACTCCGGCTCCTATGCTTGGAGCATATATGTTTGCACTAGCACTAACAGTAACTACATCTAAATGACCACTTGCACTTATGTCGCCAGCAGTTGTAAAACTATTCATAGAACCCGAATAAAATCCACCCATTGAAGCAGAGTCAACTGATATTGCATCAGCTGCAACTGATATACCATCACCACCAACTACTGTAAAGGTTCTATTTGAAGATATATCACCACCACCAGTCATACCATCACCCGCAGTTAAAGTTACTGAAGTATGGTCTATATGTTCATTTGCTACAAATCCACTTAAATTATCATGAACAATATCCCCATCAGTAGTTGTTATCTCATTAGCGTTTGCAGTTATACCTGTTCCACCAATTACATTTAAAACACCACTTGTGGCAGTCATTCCTGCTCCTGCTAATCCTGTGGCTACACCATCAGATAGATGAGCATCGTCTACCGCACCGGCGGCCAACTCATCACTATCAACCGCATCATCTGCCAAATGTTCATTGTCAATAGAACCAGCTGCATAATGTTCTGAATTAATTTCATCATCACCAATCATTGCGTTAACAACTTCACCCGTACCGATAGATATTGTTACTGCTCCAGTTGCACCACTTACATCAATACCACTTCCTGCTACTGCTGAAGTAACACCAGATTCTCCACCAGCTGCTAATGAAGCTGATGTAAAGTTTCCACCACCAACCATAAGATGTCCAAATGAACCAGTTGATGTTGATGAACCACTTATATTACCACTTGCGGTTATGTTTCCTTCTACTGTTAAAGTTGTATCACCACTTCCACTTAATATCAAAGAACCGGTTATTTGTGCATCACCATCACGAGTTCCGTCCCATTCTGTTACAAGAGCAGATACGTTTGTTAAACCACTACCATCACCTTTAAATGTTGTAGCTTCAACTCTTCCGAATGAACCAGTTGAGGTTGATGAGCCAGAAATTTTAGTTGTAGTTAATTGTAATACATCTTCAGTACCAGCAACTTTAAATGTTGTTACAGCGTTATTTGCATCAAATCGAATCCAAGAATAATCACCATCATTATAATTAGAAAAACCTATTGTCCCTTTACCAGTAGCAGTTGATACCAATGTCATTCCAGTACTAGAGCCACCGTCTATTACTAAATCATTAGCAAATCCTTCTATACCTGAAAATGTCATACCTGCTGCATGTTCATCACCAACCCAAAGTTTTCCACCGACTTCAACATCACCTGCAAGATTTGCCACATAAGGCCATACCCCAGCAGTAGGATCTGCTGAATTTATAGATAGCTTTCCAAACGAACCAGTTGATATTGATGAACCACTTATGTTTCCACCATAATTATCTGCAGTTATTGTTCCACTTGCACTTATGTTTCCACTTGCGGTTATGTGACCCATAGTAGAACCAGATACATGAATATTACCATGAACATTGAAAGCTTGGTCTGGACTCGTAGTACCAACACCAAGCGGTCCAATAAACCAACTAGGATAAGTACTTGTTCCTCCAGCATTAAGTGAAACATTTACATCACCCCCATCTTTATATAATTCTAACTTACCTGAATTATATAACGTATCATGTGCCCCTAAAATACCAAGTAAATAATTTCCCTCTACCTTTAAAGCATCTGTATTCGTGTTGGTGTTCATTGTAGTTTTTACATGAAGAGGTGCAGATGGACTCGCCATCCCGATGCCAACGCGTCCAAACGAACCAGTTGATGTTGCTGAACCACTTATGTTTCCACTTGCGGTTATGTGTCCAGCAATTATACTACCATTAAATGTATGAGTATCACTTGTAGCATCACCAAATATATTTGAGCCTTCTGTATAAAGTATTGATGAAGTTACAATTGATGATGTTATTGATGTAGCAGTAAGTGAACCTACAGTTATATCAGGCGTTCCAGTTAAACCAGTAGATGTACCTGTTAATGTTCCAACAAATGAATTAGCAGTTATTGTTCCACTTGCACTTATGTCGCCACTTGCAGTTATTGCGGAACTAAATGTTTTATTTCCACTAAATGTTTGGTCAGTTGTTAAATGAGCTGTATCAGAATCCAAATATGCACTCGCTACTACAGTTCCATTCCAAACACCAGTCGCTATAGTTCCAAGTATTGTTATACCAGTACTTGAACCAACGTCTAAATGTACAGGTGCTCCAGCTCCATCAGCGATTACTATCTTACCATCAGTTTCACCAACAAGTTCTGTACCACCATATCCCAACCCAACTTCTGTACCTTGCCAGGTTCCTGTTCCAATTGTTCCAACCGAAGTTATATTTGTCTGTGCCGCTGTTACCAATGTTCCTTCTATATTTGTTGCTTCAACTCTTCCAAACGAACCAGTTGAGGTTGATGAACCACTAAAGACATTACTTCCAGAACGATTAAATTCCCAAGGGTTGTTTCCAGCATCATCTGATATTATTGCAGTACCACTTGAACCTGATCTTTGAACTCGGAAACCATAACCTGTAACTGTATTTGTTCCTATTGATAATCCATAATCATCATCGGTAAATAAAAACTTATGTCCTTGTTTCCCTTGAAATTGTAGTGTGCTACTATCTCTTTTTATCGAACCATTGGAATCATAGAAATATAATCCTGTTCCACTTGCAAGGGTAAACCTATTGTTGTTATCACTATGACCGTGACCAGTAACTAATCCTATTACATTAAGATTAACCTCATTGTTAGCACCATTAATAAACAACTTATTAGCAACATCTACTTGACCAAATGAACCAGTTGAAGTTAATGAACCACTTATGTTACCCAACACTTCAAGTAAAGCAGTTCCACTTCCACTTATTTCTAAATTTCCTTGACTTGCACTTACATAAGCACCACCAACATTTCCAATATATAAAGCTGCACTTGAACTTACAACTTCAGTAGTTGGGAAACTTACTCCTCCACCACCAGCAGCCAATGAAGCTGATGTGAAATTACCACCTTCAACCATGAGATGTCCAAATGAACCAGTTGATGTTGCTGAACCACTTATATCACCACTTGCGGTTATATGATTGAGAGATGCATTACTACCACTAGTAATGACTCTTTTCCAGTTTGGCATGTATCCCCCCTAACTACGGTTGGTTACTACAAAGTGTGTAGCCCACTTCCCATCATCTGCCATAGAGATGGGCCAATAATTACTTATTTTTTTCTTCGATATCTGAAACCCGTTTATATTCTTCTTGTAATTTCATTGTAATAACAACTAAATTTTCCATTTCTTCACCTGTAAATGTACACTTTTTTAATATTGTCAACAAATATCTTATTTCGTCTGCCGATAATGGATGATGATGTTCAACACCACCTATTTTAAATCCACCATTAAAATTTACTGCCATTGATACCTCTTATTATGATGTTCTTATATAAATTGTTCCAACTCCTGCTCCGTCATCTTCGTTTGTATCAACCCACATAGAACCAATACCCACACCATCACCTGATGGTGAACTAGTTGATGTAGCTACAGTGGTTATAAATTGTGTTGAACCAACAGCAGCTGTTTGATTTTTTGCAATACTGTCAGCAATTGACCATCTTTGGTCTGAGTTATCAAAATAAAGAGCTGAACCAGAACCTGCAGCAGAACCACTTTGAACTATGATACCAGCATCTACATTACTTCCTTGTGAACCACTAGCCAAGAATAAAAATTGGTCTTTCATTTCAGTATTGGTTGTTGCAATTGTAGTTGTTGTACCATTTACAGTTAAATCACCACCAACGGTAATAGCACCTGTTGTTGTTATGGTATCAATATAAGCATCTTTCCAACGAACTGATGTAGTACCTAAATCAACATCACTATCGGATTCTGGACCAAAAACATTATCAATTAAACTTACTTGGTTAATATTGTTTGCTCTAAATATAATTTTATTATCAGTTGTAGCAAAGTCAACTAAGTTTTGTGTATCTCTACCAAGTTTTAAACTAGTATTGTATATTGTTTGTGGTATTGTAAGAGCAGTAGGAAGTTGAATAGTAGCCGAATAATCTCCACTTGTCGTGTTTGTTTCACTAGCAATAGTAATACCACCACCTTGACCAGTTAAATCAACTCCAGTTATGTCTCCTTCATTAGCAACCGCAGCTGCTAATGAAGCTGATGTGAAATTACCACCTTCAACCATGAGATGTCCAAATGAACCAGTTGATGTTGATGAACCACTTATATTTCCACTTGCACTTATGGCAGCGAATAAAACATTATCAGTTGTACCAACTCCGATTGAAGTTCTTAACGTTGCTCCACTCTCCGCGACTGGGTCTGTACTTCCATCACCAACTATCATTTCACCATCGGCGAGAACTGCCATTGCAGTTATGGCTCCTGTACCACTACCTAATAGAACTCCACCATCTGTGAATGTTCCAGCACCAGTACCACCGTGTTCTACACCAACATCAGTTCCTTCCCATACACCCGTATCTATTGTTCCAACAGTTGTGATACCTAAACTATTTATTGATGCTTGGTCTTCATCACCAGTATTTGTTCCAGATTGATCAACTAAATATGTTTGATTGATTGCAGTACCTTGCCAAGTTCCAGTTCCAATAGTACCAACAGATGTCAAACCAGTCATTGTAGTAACAGTATTTTGTGTTACGGTATCAATTGTTCCACTAATACCATCACTTGCTGTTATTTGATTTAAGTCAGCATTACTACCACTCGTTATTATTTTTTTCCAATTTGCCATTTTAATGTCTCCCTATGTGTCTATAGCCATATATATATACATATATGGAAATTTAATTTTTAGTTATTTTTTCCAAGATAAAATTCATCATCAGTATCATTATAATAAATTCCACCTGAAACTGCTGTTGGAGTGAATGTAAATCCACCCAACCGTAATACACCTTCATTATTTACCTTTAATGTATTCAAACTACCCGATTTCAATAAAAAGAAATCATCTGTTGCATTTACAGCATTTAATTCTAAACTACTTGCACTTATGTTTCCACTCGCGGTTATATGTTGAACACCATAAATGTCATTACCACCTAAATTTAAATCTTGTGTAGCGGTGTGATTTCCTAAATTATCACCACCAGCAACTGCCGCGGCTAATGAAGATGAAACATCGCTGAAATTTCCAAGTTTTAATGTTCCATCAATATCAACATTACCACTTGCGGTTATATTATTGGTTGTTATATCACCACTTGCACTTATGTCTCCTTCTACGGTTAGGGTTTTTGGTGGAGCTGCTGCATGTCCAGTACCTATTCCAAGTTTATTTGAGTCCCAATATAAATTTGATGAATCTAAGAAACCAGATCCACCATCTGAAGCGTATGGGATATAGTT
>Ga0209128_1002937_pt1 | contig 10746 bp, 14 predicted proteins | sample ETNvirnome_6_100_FD_184072 | JGI IMG/M metagenome (GOLD analysis project Ga0209128, IMG submission 184072) | Marine viral communities from the Pacific Ocean - ETNP_6_100 (SPAdes) (version 2) | ecosystem: Environmental > Aquatic > Marine > Oceanic | place: Pacific Ocean | collected 2013-06-19 | reverse complement strand
TTGCTGTTCAGCTAACGGTTCCCGCTATCAGGGTCCGTAGGGGACTTTCACCCCCAAGTCATCCTGTGAGGCACCACCCTCAGGAATAGCGCCAGTCAAGGCGCTGCGCGCCATGCCTGGCGCACAACAAAAAAGCCCACCGCCGTTAAGCGGTGGGCTCTATTCACGGCTGCAGAAATTAGGCAGCGGTGTTTTTCAGTGTCGCCATATCGATCACGAAGCGGTAGCGCACGTCGCCTTTTTCCATGCGCTCAAAACCTTCGTTAATCTTGTTGATACCGAGCATTTCAATATCGCAGGTGATGTTCTGTTCGGCGCACAGCTTGAGCAGCTCTTCAGTTTCAGCAATACCGCCGATCAAAGAACCCGCCACTACGCGACGCTTAAACACGAGATTGAACGCTTCGATGGCCGGTTCGATAGGCTCCAGCAGCCCGACCAGGATGTGCGTGCCATCGTACTTCAGCGATGTCAGGTAGGGGTTCAAGTCATGCTGAACCGGAACGGTGTCGAGCATGAAATCGAAGGTTTCAGCAACGGCATCCATCTGCGCTTGGTCGCTTGATACCACTACATGATCAGCACCGTTACGCTTGGCTTCTTCTACCTTGGCTTCAGAACGGGTAAACACGGTCACTTCGGCACCCAGCGCTTTGGCCAGTTTGACGCCCATGTGACCTAAGCCGCCCATACCAATAATGCCCACTTTATGGCCTTTACCCACGCCGTGGTGCTTCAGCGGCGAGTAGGTGGTGATACCGGCACACAGGATCGGCGCGGCAGATGCCAGGTCGATACCATCGGGCATTTGCAGGACAAAGTGCTCGCTGACCACGATAGAATCAGAATAGCCGCCCTGGGTTAGGGTGCCGTCTTGGCGGTCCGGGCTGCCGTAGGTCATGGTGAAACCTTCCAGGCAGTACTGTTCTACGCCATCTTTGCAGGCGGAGCAGGTGCGGCAAGAGTCGACCATGCAGCCAACACCGACTAAATCACCGGCTTTAAAACGGCTCACGTCGCTGCCCACGGCAGTGACACGGCCAACAATTTCGTGGCCCGGCACAACAGGGTACTGGCTCATGCCCCAGTCGTTGCGAGCAAAGTGCAGGTCGCTGTGGCATACGCCGCAGTAAAGGATTTCAATGGCAACATCGTCAGGGCGCGGCTCACGACGATCAAAGGTAAACGGCGCGAGCGGCTTATCAGCGGAAAACGCGGCGTAAGATTTTGCTTGGCTCATGAAAACTCCTTTTTAATGCATCCCGCAGGTGCGGAAAGGTGTTTCTATTATTGGCTGCTTAGCGGGAGATAGCGATGAACGAAGCTACGTTTTTTTTGCTTATTTCTCTATTCATGTGCAATAAAATAACAAAAATAGTCAGAAAAACGTCATAATTCTCGTAACCGATAAGAATCATCTCGCGTAAGGAGAATCCAGTGGCCAGTACCGCGCATGTCGGCAATGCCCTTGCCGACCTGATTATCCCGCTCGTGAAGGGCGATGGCCCAAGCGCTTCTCGCTTGGAACGTGTCAGCCTACTCTGCCTGGGCAGACACCAAGTGCGTACGCCGCTAATGTACGAGCCAAGCCTCATCATCATCGCCCAAGGGCGCAAAGTGGGTTACCTGGGCGACCGCGAGATTCACTACAACCCGGGGCACTATCTGGTGCAAACACTGCCGCTGCCCTTTGAGTGTGAAACCCACGGCTCGCCAGAGGCACCGCTTCTCGGCGTTTCCGTCAAGTTCGACCCCGCGCTGCTTAGCGAGATGGTCACCGCCATGGGGGATATACACCAGCCGCAAACGTCACCCATGCCGATGGCCTCGGTGGCGATGAATGACGGCATGCAAGCAGCCGTCCTGCGCTTGGCACGCACGCTGCATGACGACGTAGAGTGCAGCACAATGGGGGATGCAAGGATACGTGATGTGGTGTTTGAAGCGCTGAAAGGCGAGCAAGGCCCTGCCCTGAGGGCGCTCGTGAAAGGCCACGGCAACTACTCACGCATTGTGCAGGTGCTCTCTCAACTGCACACCCACTTTGCGGAAGACTTCTCTGTGGAACAGTTGGCGCAGCAGGCCAATATGAGCGTCTCGACTTTTCACCAGCATTTTAAGCAGATTACCCGTGCCTCTCCTGCCCAGTACCTAAAACGGCTGCGCTTAATTAAAGCGCAGCAGCTGCTGTTGCAGGATAGCCACAATGTGAACCAAGCGGCGCTGGCGGTTGGCTACCGCAGCGTGCCGCAGTTCAGCCGGGACTATAAGCGCTACTTTGGCGAGTCGCCGCTGCAGCATCGCCGCCAGGAGCAGGCGCTGCGCGCCTGATGGCTCCTGGCGAGCCAAGCTTATTTAGCGAAGATCTGACTCTTATCTTGGAAGGCTTTGAACTCTAGTGCATTACCGCAAGGGTCGAGCAGGAACATGGTGGCCTGCTCGCCCACTTCGCCTTTAAAGCGGATGTAAGGCTCAATGATAAAGTCGGTATCGCGCTCTTTTAGACGCGCGGCCAGGGCTTCCCACTCATCCCACTCAAGAATTACCCCGAAGTGCGGTACCGGCACGTTGTGACCATCCACCGGGTTGGTGTGGGCGCTCTCTTGGCCCGGCGTTTTGGGGTGCTCATGAATCACCAGCTGATGGCCGAAGAAGTTGAAGTCTACCCAATGGTCGCTGGAGCGGCCCTCTTCCAGACCAAACACATCATTGTAAAAAGTACGCGCCAAGGCAACGTCGTACACCGGAATCGCTAAGTGGAAAGGGGAAAGGCTCATGGAAATCTCCTGGTGTGTTGCTGTTGTTAGGGAATGTCGCTGGGAATGTCGTTGGAAATGTATTTGTGAATGGCTAGCGCGTTGCGCTACCACCGTGTCACTATCCTAAAAGGCGTGATGCAAAAATAAAATCAATTGTTTTTTTGATCTATTCATAACTTTTATTGATTAATTTAAAGACCCATCGACCATGATTCGCGAACTTAAAACGCTCATCGCCGTGGCTCAGCACGGCACCTTTGCCGCCGCAGGCCAGCGCATTGGCCTAACGCAAGCCGCCGTCAGCGCACAGATGAAGCGTTTGGAAGCGGAGCTGGGTGTGGCCCTGTTTGAACGCAGCGGCCGTGCGGCAGTACTTACCCAGCGCGGGCAAGAGACGCTGCAGCAGGCGCAGGCACTGCTAGCGTTGTACGGCACCTTGGGGGCGTCATCCGCCGGGCAGGAGGTCGCTACTCGCGTCACCTTAGGGGCGATTGCTTCCATTCAGCGCTCGCTTTTGCCAAACGTATTGGCGCGCTTTCACCGCCAGTTTTCCGAGTGCCGCACCCGGGTAGTGCCGGGGCTTTCGCTTGCGCTAATGAATCAGGTAGATGCGGGGGAGCTGGATATGGCGGTGATCATTCGGCCGCCTTTTTCGCTGCACAGCGACCTACGCTGGCAGCCCCTTGCCCATGAGCCGTTTCGGTTACTGGTGCCCCGGCAAATGGCCAGTGATGATTGGCGAGAGCTACTCTCCAGCCAGCCGTTTGTGCGCTATGACCGCGCATCGTTTGGCGGCCGTCAGGTTGATCGATTTTTAAGAGATAACCACTGCCAAGTGCGGGACGTGTGTGAGGTAGACGAACTAGAAGCGATCGTGCAGCTGGTGACCAACGGCGTGGGGGTGGCGCTGGTGCCGCAGCCAAGCGCCATCCGGCGCTGGCCTGCCGGAGTGCGCGCCATCGATTTGAAAGAGCACACCTTCCATCGCGATATCGGCATCGTTCACCGCGCCAGCGGCCAGCTAAGTGAACCGGCTCTGGCACTGGCCGCCCTGCTGACGCAAGTAGCTACCGCTACACACTAAAACGCCAGCCCGGTGGCTGGCGTTGGAAAGCACATCACACGCATGGCTTACGCCTCGGTGGTGCTCTCTTCTTCCGTGGTGCTGGACGCTTCTTTAGGCTGTTCATTGGCCTCTGCTTCGTCTTGAACATCGCTCTGCTCAACGCTATCGGCAGGCAGATTCATAGGCTCATCCAACTGTAGCGTTTCTGCCGTGTAGGCACGCACGTCGTTCAGCAGCTCAGCCTGTTCGGAGGTGGGGTAGAACCGTTCTTTGTAGGCACGCTTTGTCATGCTGTATAAACATCAGGGTAGTGAGGCGAAATCAATCCGGCACCGCTACGCGGTGCGCGCTTGTATCCCCGCCCAACTGGGCGATGCTTTACGCGCTGCTTGGTAAAAAAATTCGACTAAAGTCTAACAAAGAACCACGATGACGGGAACATAAAAGAAATCTTAAATGAGAATGAAAGGAATTAACGCATGAAACCAGAAGATTTGGAGACCTTGGTGACGCGAAAGATGCCCTTTGGCAAATATGAAGGCTGGATTATTGCTGATTTGCCGGGCCCCTACCTGAACTGGTTTGCCCGGGAAGGCTTTCCCAACGGGGAGATTGGTCAACTGCTGCAACTGATGCACGAAATTGACCATAACGGTTTAAGCGACCTGTTAATACCGCTGCGCCAGAGCTAGCAAAAGTGAGTCCCGCGCCTGCTAGCGGGCACGCAGCGCCTGCTCGCGCTCTTCAGTATAGCGGGCGCTATGCTGGGCTAGGTCGTTTGGAAACCGGCCTAGTGCAACGGCTTTTTCAAAAAAGCCGCTGGCCGGTAAATCCTCTCCTCGACGGCTGATAACCAGCGCGGCGATCATTGGCCGTCCGGCGGCTACATCCTCTTCCATTAACTGTTCAAGCGCTTGGGCCACACGTGCAATAGTTCGCGGTGGCGTCAGCCCTAATGTGTTAGCAACCTGCTGATAGGTCATAGGCAGCGCGCTGGCCGGGGCCTGCGTTAACAGTGCGCGTATGGGAGCCGCTAAGGGCGAAGTGACATGGGGATGGCTCATCGGAGTGACTCTTGCGTTCGGGTATCGGGCCGGAAAGATAGCCACGCTACCATATCGCTGGCTATGCTGTGGCCTGTACATGTTATTTCAAGAGTTATGGTGATTTCTGGTGTATGGAAGCAGGCTGAAAGGATGGCGTATCCTGTTGGTTGATCACCACCAAGATCACAACCAACAGAGGATGGATACGCCATGTCCAAGTCTAACCTGCATGCTCTTTCACAACCAGAGGCGACCACGAACGATCCCTTGCACGATCTGATCCGACAGGGTGCCCGTGACCTGATTGCGCGGGCTGTCGAGTCTGAGCTTCAGGGGCTACTGGATCAGTATGCCGATGTATTGACACCCGATGGTCGCAAGGCGGTAGTCCGAAACGGTCATTTACCAAAGCGAACCATTCAGACAGGCGTTGGAGATGTTGACGTTCAGGTGCCCAAGGTCCGGGACCGCAGCGGCTCCGGCATTCGCTTCAACAGTCAGCTCCTGCCACCGTATTTGAAGCGGGCCCAGAGTCTGGATGAACTCATCCCCTGGCTCTACCTGCGCGGTGTCTCCTCTGGCAATTTCCAGGAGGCCCTGAGTGCCTTGGTCGGCGAGCAGGCCAAGGGCCTGTCCGCCAACACGGTGTCACGGCTCAAGGCACGGTGGCTGAAGGAGCACGAGGATTGGCGTCGCCGTGACCTGGGCCAGAAGCGCTACGTCTACTGGTGGGCAGACGGTGTCTACAGCAATGTTCGTCTGGATGATCGACTTTGCCTGCTGGTGATTATCGGGGTCACAGAGCATGGCCACAAGGAGCTGGTCGCGGTGGAAGATGGCCACCGCGAGTCCGAAGCCAGCTGGCGAGAGCTGCTCACCGGCTTGCGTGAACGTGGCCTGGACAATGCGCCCAAGCTGGCCGTAGGCGACGGGGCTTTGGGCTTCTGGAAAGCGCTGAGCAAGGTGTTTCCGGATACCCGGCACCAGAGGTGCTGGGTTCACAAGACTGCCAACGTGCTGGACAAGCTGCCCAAGTCCGTACAGCCGAAGGTGAAGTCAGACCTGCATGAGATCTATCTGGCGGAGACCCGTGATGGCGCTCACAAAGCCTTTGACAGCACGTTAAGGCGATTCCGGGACAAGTACCCGAAGGCCATGGAAAACCTCGAAAAAGACCGGGATGAACTGCTGGCCTTTTACGATTTCCCGGCAGCGCACTGGATTCACTTGAGGACCACGAATCCCATTGAGTCCACCTTCGCCACAGTCAGGCTGAGGACCAAGCGAAGCCGGTCCTGTGGCAACCGCGACACTACGTTATCGATGGTATTTAAATTGCTCCAATCCGCCCAGAAACGCTGGAAGCGGATCAAGGGGTTTAACCAACTGAAGCTGGTCGTGAATAACGTTCAGTTTCGGGATGGAGAACGGGTGGATGATCAATCCGGCAGAGACGCCGCCTGATGCTCATACACCAGATTTGACAATAACTCTTATTTCAAACGGTAGTCATAAAAACGCAAGGGGAAATATGGCCGATAGACTCAACCAGCAACGCCCTAAAAGCCGCTGGCCTAAGGTGCTGGCGTGGTTCAGTGTGCTGGCGTTAGTGGCAGCGCGCCCAGCAGGCCCCGGTGCTTCATGACATCACCACCGACACCCAAACCCGCCAGCATTTATTGCGCTGCGCGAGCGGTTGGAGTAACCGCAACATACCGACACTAGTGAACGTGTTTTTTATGCAGCGCGCGCTCACTCAAAGTGATATCACGCAACGTGCTTTCACGGGAAAGAATTTTCTGCGCATCCAGCTCGCCGATGGGCACTGTCACGCTTGGCGGTATATCGCCGCTGAGCTGTAGGGCTTGGTAGCGCAATGCGCATACGCGCAAAAACGACGTGAAATTTCCCAAGTCGTGCCCGGCATCAATCGACTCATGGTAAAGCCGGGTGATCATTTGCGCGGTGTTCATACCATCGCGCTGGGCGATTTCTTCTAGCAGCCGCCAGAAGTAGTTCTCCATTCGCACGCTGGTCACCATCCCGTCGATGCGCAGCGAGTGCGTAGCGCTTCGCCACAGCTCTGGGTCAGCATCAATAAACAGTTTGCACATAACGCCCCCTTGCACTTACTTGCGCCCATTGTATGAGCTCAGCATAGCGGTTGATGTAATGCGCGCCCAACAAGCGGGCGCGCTCCTTCGCTTTACTTGTTCAATAGCGCCATAAACTGCGCCAGCCAAGCTGGATGGGCGGGCCATGCGGGTGCAGTCACAAGATTGCCATCGGTAACGGCATCGGTGACTTCCAAGTTGGCGAACTGCCCGCCAGCAAGCTCGACTTCCGGCTGGCATGCGGGATAAGCCGAGCACTGTTTGCCCTCCAGCACCTTGGCAGCGGCCAGCAGCTGGGCGCCATGACAGATGGCAGCGACCGGTTTTTGGGTATCAAAGAAGTGCCTCACCATGGCGAGCACTTCTTGATTGAGCCGCAGATACTCAGGTGCCCTGCCACCGGGCACGACCAGGGCGTCGTAATCGGCCGGATTGATGCTGGCGAAATCTGCGTTTAGCGCAAACCGGTGCCCGGGTTTCTCGCTGTAGGTCTGGTCGCCTTCGAAATCGTGGATCGCAGTGGCAACCGTATCCCCCGAGGCTTTACCGGGGCATACCGCATCGACTTGGTGCCCCACCGCCATCAGCGCCTGAAAGGGCACCATGGTTTCGTAATCTTCTGTGAAATCACCGGTAATCATTAAAATACGTTTGCTGCTCATCTCCGTTCTCCTTGTGATTGTGTCGAGGTGGAGCACACGCAATGGGCGTGTTTATTGAGACTAGCAAGCGCTGTGCTCAGTCGGGTAGTACGCCCTTACTACACCTAGCAATGATTTCACTCAGCACAAAAAAAGCCCGTTGAGAACCAGCGGGCTTATGACCACTTAGCGCTAAAACAACTAGCGCTACAACAGCGCGTCGATAGGCCGCTGGCCATGATATAGCGCGACAGCCCGTGCTGGTTGGCAATGTCCGCCGCACGAATCGCTCCAAATAGATCGATCATCAGCGTTTTATCTGGCCCGGTAAGGGGCCAGAACCGGCGGTAAAGACGACTTGATCACAGCCCTCAAAGGCGTGCTCAAACTCACCTTCAAGATCGCCCACCACGGTTTGAATACCCCGCTCCTGGAACCAAGCGGCCTGCTCCTCACTGCGAATCATGGCTTTAATAGGCGTGCCAGACTGCTTAGCTAGCTCGCAAAACTGTTTACCGATTTGACCATTGGCACCAATCACTAGGGTTGTCATATTGCCTCTTTGTCAGTCGCATTTCTCTTATCAGTGTAGGCAATACGTCTAAAGTTCAACCGCTTACTAAAAACAGCGAACACCTTCCGGTGTTCGCTGCTAGCTATCGGTAAAGGTTCAAGCTTTCGATCAGGTCAGGCGGGCGGTATCCTGCTTCGCAGGCAGCGCAGCCTGATGCTGTCCAGGGCTGTGACTCACGTGGAAGCGGCTGACCAGCGTGTGCATATCGCCTGCGCGATCGTCCAAGGTCTGACTAGCTGTAGAGGCTTCTTGTACCAAGCGGGCATTTTGGTGCGTGACCTGATCCAACTGCGAGATCGCTTGGTTAATCTGGTCGATACCCGCCGACTGCTCTTTGGTCGCTCCGGCAATTTCCGTTACGTAGCGAGTCACTTCGGATAGGCTGTCGATGATCTCCTGCAAGTGGTGGCTGGAGGCATTTACCAGTTGTTCGCCTTCACTCACTTTTTTCACGCTGTCATCTACTAGGTGGCGAATTTGCGCCGCCTCTTCCGCACTGCGCCCTGCTAGTTTACGTACTTCCTGGGCAACCACCGCGAAACCACGCCCCTGCTCTCCTGCCCGGGCGGCTTCTACCGAAGCGTTCAATGCCAGAAGGTTCGTTTGGAAGGCGATATCATCAATGGCTTTGATAATAGAGGTAATCTTTTCGCTCGCCTGCCGGATATCGCTCATGGCAGCAGTGGTGCGCTTGGCAACATCGCCCGCTGAACGCGCTCGCTCATCCACACTACCGCTGACACCTTTAGCTTGGTCGGCGTAGTCAGCGGTCTGTTTTACCGTGGCGGTTATCTGTTCCAGGCTAGAGGCCGTTTCAGCCAGCGATGCCGCCTGCTGATCGGTCCGCTGGGAAAGGTTTTCATTACCGGCGGCAATCTGACGGCTGCTCGCGGCAATGGCTTCGGCGCTTTCACGAATTCTCGCCACCATGCCTTCAAAGGTATCCATCATTCGGTTAAATGCCTGGGCCGCTTGCCCGACCTCATCATTACGCTCTAGGGCTAAGCGCATGGATAAGTCGGCATTCTCACCAGCAGCGCCGCTGATGTTCTCCATCTGACGGCGCATTGCCACCAGCGGGCCGAGTACGCGCACCAATGTCCGCCAGCCAAAGATCGCCAGCACCCCGATGACGCCCGCCGTGACCAACAACAGTAGCGTTCGGCCAGCATTAGCCAAGGTTTGGGCTTCCTCACTGGCGCTGCTTGCCTGGGCAACGGTATAGGCTTCAATATCACCTAGCGCAGCACGCATCTGGCTCATCGCAGTGGCTACGTTGGCCAGTGCGGCCTGCACTTGGGCACCGAGGTCCAACTGCTGCTGGCGCAGCGCATAAACCGAGTCGGCGTCTTCCACCATGATGCCGTTGAGTTCGACAATCACCGCATCGAGTTCGCTAATCAGTGCACGCTGCTCGACTGTGGTGCTGGAGGCATCAGCAATCGCTGCCAGGGACTGGCGGGCCAGCGACACTTGTTGAGAAATCTCATTGCTGCGCAGATTCACCAACGCATCAATGCTATCCACTTGCATCATTTGACGCCCTAGGTCTGCAAGAGTGGCAACCGCCATACGCGCGTTGCTACTTAGCCGCCCGACATCCGCCTGCGCACTAAAGATGTCATCTAATAACCGCGTCGGCAGTGTAGTTGTTCCCTCCTGCCGCCAAGCTTCTACTAGCTCACGCTGGATGCGCGCTTCACGCACTTGAGCCAGCGCTGTGCGGCCAGCAATATCTTCGGCGATGTGCATCACATTGGTAATAGCAGCTTCCATTTGAGCAATCTGTTCGGCCATTTTCACCTGCAGATTCAGCGCATCGCATCGCGGCGCACACCTTCCAGCGCCGCATCGCCCGTCAACAGCGCCTGGAAGTGGTTATCCAAAGCAGACAGCTGCCCAGCGGCACCGGTTTCCTCAATATCCGCAAGCCCCTCTCGAGCCTGAGCATAGCGCTCTTCTAATGCGCTGCGGGGAGTGATGTCCGCCAACGCTTGCGTATCATCAGTCGCCAGTAAATCAGCATGCCGCTGTCCAAAAGCGCCCATGGTAAGCACTATGCTGCGGCTAGCGTCCTGCAGCGGCAGCACCTCGTCGATAATGAGGTGCTGAACGTTAATTAAACACTGGTTGGTCATTCAGCCCGTTCCTGCTAGCACAATGGCACCCAGTACAGCGGCGACAAAGAGGCTAATCAGCATAGCGCGGATACTTATGGTCTTTTTCATTAGAGTAGTTCGCCGTGTCAGAGAGAATACAAACAGGAGAGTTACTGAGCTACGTTGGCCCAATCCAACGGCTCGAACTGGCCGTTTCGGATAACCGTAGGCCAAACAGCATCGCTTGCCTGATGGTCATTCGGGCCAAGGGTGAGCGGCTCCCCAACGCCTATATCAATACTGCCAAGGCTTAATAAGCCGTAACTGTTTAGCTCACGCCGCCTGGTCCAGCTCTTCCCGCCGCATGAAGGCGGGCACCTCATCGGCAAACAGCTGCTCCAGTGCCGTGTGCGCCGCCAGGCCCTGTTTGACCGCGGTCGAGAGGAA
>Ga0209128_1002933_pt1 | contig 10753 bp, 17 predicted proteins | sample ETNvirnome_6_100_FD_184072 | JGI IMG/M metagenome (GOLD analysis project Ga0209128, IMG submission 184072) | Marine viral communities from the Pacific Ocean - ETNP_6_100 (SPAdes) (version 2) | ecosystem: Environmental > Aquatic > Marine > Oceanic | place: Pacific Ocean | collected 2013-06-19 | reverse complement strand
AAGTATGCAGAAAAAAGTGTTCAAAAAATGTCCCGCAATATTAGCTTAACTGCTCCGTAAGCCTAATAGAAGTGTCATAGACACCATAAGCCACTTCTTTAAATCTTAAACTATCATCACTCATACGCACATAGTAATAGGCAGAATCATCATAATATAAAAATTTATCGTGTGGGCCATATAGGGCAGTTCTCATTGTTTCCAAACTTGTTTTGTAACTGGAACTAACAAACTTTAAATTAAAATTCCAAAACTTCTTACCATCATGTCTTTTATTCGAATACTCTACACCACCTTGACTAGTGAGTATCTTATTCCCATGTATCTTGCCCTCTGTTCCAGACAATTCTACATTGGTTAAATTTAATTTTGTACCAAAGATCACTTGCGTAACAGTAGATACTGCCCCCTCATAAGCATACATATACCAAAATCTCTCGGAATTATCAGCAGTAAGAGCAGCGTTTACATTCCATCCTGCGGTTACGGCTGTAGCTTCCCACTGAAAGCTTGCGGTTGCAGAATCACTAGCACTATTTGTATAAAACTTAAACCCATCACTATCTGCGGCAGTTGAATAGAAAGCTATAGAATCAATAACATCTATTGATCCACTTCCTTTATCAGTTCTCACAACTGCACTACTGCTTGTAAAATTAGCAGCAGCCCCAAGATTCCCATCAACTAATCTTTCTGGGTTGGTCACTTGACTCCCAGTAGCAAAATCGTTACTTCCACCACTAAAAGTTCCACTTGCTACAGATGCGGATGTTTCGCGGCCATCGGTTGGATAAATAAAATACTTTGCCATAATTATACCTCTTTAAGAAATAGCGCCTACTTCCCTTACTTTAATTTTTAGTTTACCTGGAGTGCGTGATAAATAGATAACCATAAAAGCTTTATTAGTCCACGCAGAACCAAAGGCTTTCTCTGGATACATATCACTATTATCAAAAGTGACTATATCCCCTACTTCGATTCCAATGTGCGCTGGATTTACAATGGTTGCTTCAATGACAAGATTAACATTAGAAACTAAATGCCCATAATAATCTGCAAAGCCATCATTCGGATCCCCTCCAGTAAGATCAGTAGCACCTACTGTGCCAGCACCATTTTGCACAATATAATCAAGATTGACTTGAGCAATGTTCTCCTTTGCTGCAATATTGTAATTTGTTCTCGTAGTTCCATTAGTGCAAGTCTGAGAATTAATGTAAGTGCTATTACTGGGGTTTCTTTCATAATTGACAATAAACTTACTTGATAGGTCTGCAATGGGAGTATTGCTAACGACAATACTTGAAAGATCATCCTTTGCAAAAGTGTAATTAATATCCCCCGAAGAATAGGAATCTTTGATATAAAGATATTGTGGCCCATCATCTGCTTTAAACCTAAAGGCAAATCCACCTTCAAACTGTAGCTTTGCTAATGTTTCCTTTAATGTTTTTGGCTCTAACTGCCAAAATCTTGCATACCATTCCTTATTGGATTGTGAACGAGCCGTATTTAAGTCCGAATAATTTGTTGGTGTTGCAGTAGTGACTCCAGCATATCGTATAAGCATATCTCGATGAATATCATGGACATAAGTAATTGCTGAAGAATCCCAAGAATTAATTAAGCCGTCATTACCTGAGTAAACTGTATCTAAACTCACTTCCCGTAAATCTGCTGCATTTGGCTCATTAGTATAATCTTCAGCAACATTAAGAACCAAATAAACATCTTTTATTGTACAAGTTGCTTCGGTTCCATCTTCAAGACTTGATAACTGAAAACGTAAAACATAATCATCTGGAAGTCGATTACTACTATTTTGTATATCAGATAGAATATTTCTGGTTCCAGATGCCTCTGTAGTGGTTCCATTCGAGGATCTTGAAATTAATGTCGTATTTGCACCAAAGGAGCGATCATATATTACTGCTTCTGAAGTGCCGTTAAGATTAGACACCACTATTACTGCTGAATAATATAAATAAGCGCTAGTAAGTTTTCCAGTTATCGAAGGAAGTTCAAGTGTAAGATCTGCAGTTTGCGCGTTACTAGCAGCAGTAAAAGACTGCGTTGCTCCATCTGAAGTGTTTGTGTTAATTGCATACCCAGGGTTTGTAAACCCAGTTCCACTTGTGGTCGCTGGCGGTCTAAACTTATAAGTTCTATTTACTTTCCCCTTAACCTCAAAAGCATCCTTTCCATCCCTGGTTTGAGTAGCGGCATTATTAAGCTCAAGATAAGCAAACATATCAGCGCGAGAATCATAGTAATTAACTACTGAGCCACTACCTTCGCTTTTAGCAGATAAAAAGTATATATTTTGTCCAGAGTTACTGGTTCTTGGCGCAGGATATAAGGCTTTCCCTGTCATAAAATCTGTAGGACCATGTCCTGTATAATTACCATATATAACAGGAACATAAACTCCTGTTGTGCTTTTGTCAGTAGGTAATTCAATGTTATCCCAGGGTCTTTTCGCTGCTAACTGCATTGTAATCTGATCACCATCGTAGCTAATGTCTAAGATACGAAATGTTCCAACCACCACTGGGTTATCTGAGCCAATCTTAATGGATGCAGATACGCTTCTATTTATATAATGATTAGATCCACCAAAGAATTCCTGAGAGATCGGACTGCCATTATATTCAAAATCTGCTATCTTTAAAGTAACATTAGTTGTATTTGCCTTAGACCGAACCAGATCAAGGCTTTCTCTGATACTTGGATTATTTGTGATCGCTCCATAATAAAAGTTTGAGCTGTAAGTCACATCCGCTAATGCTAAATAAAGGTTTCCCCCTGAGTGTGTAATATTAAAAAGCCAATTCTCTTCGATACCATGAGAATTTTGAGAACCATTAAAAGTTAAACTCATGCGAGGTCAAACCTCGCAGCTTTCTCAATCGCAGGAATAATATGATCTACAACAGTTTCATCAATCATTGGTGCTGAGATATTAACTGTGAGATTATTTGATTGGCCTGTCTGATTCATTTGATGCAGTTGATCTAATCCAATATTTTGCACCGCTTCTCTTCGCATGATAAACTCTCCAGCCTGGGCTAAGATAGGGACATCATCTCTACCGCGCACCGTGCCGCCACCGGCAAAAGCTTGTACACCATTCTGTGTAATTGCGCCGCTCACTATTCCACCGCTGGAAAAAGTTTGAACACCTTTCTTTGTTACTGCACCGCCAGAGTGACCGATACCAAAAGACTTAGCTAAAAAATCACCGAACCCAAATCCAATCGATGCTGGGGCAAAGAAAGTTTTCATAAGCCCAAATACCACAGCCTGCGATAATATTTCTGCTGCTATGGATTTTAGGGCAGTGTTTACAGCATCCCCCATATTTTGACCGTGAATCCCAGCTTGAACAAACGTATCGGATAACTTTTGTGTCATGCCTATTGCTGTTTTTTGTGTGCTATCTAAAACTTTGAATGCATTTGTAACTGGATCAAGAGGTTTAAGTTCTTTTACTTGCTCTAATTTCGTAAGGTGCAAATTTTCTACTGCGACTACATTCTCAATAGAATCCACTAATTTTTGATACACTTGTGCTTGATACTCTAAAGCTGTGTTTTTATACTCCATCGCTGCAAGTTCATTAAGAATCGTAGTAGTTTGTTCAAGTATCCTTTCTTTATTCGTTTGTAAAAGATTATTTTTAGTAACTATCGCACTATTTTCTTTAATTAAAGAAGCTTGTAATTCTGGAGATGCCCCTACATAATCCTTATTAGCGCTATATAAGGCACTAGACCCTGCCATTGCCATATCGAGTGCATCCCCTAAGTCCAACGATGCCTGGGTCACTGGATCCATCGCTTTAGTGTTTAGGATAAATTGTCCTTCTAATATCTCTAATTCATCTACTAATTTTTCTGCTCTCGTTCTTGTGTCACCTTCAATAATCTTAATTGTACCTTCTGCGAGGTTTGTTAAGCTTTTTATAGTAGCATCGGTGGTAGGCTTTAATTTATCTCCAATAACGACAGCTAATCGAGTATAAGCATCACCCATATTAGAGACTGCGCCTGTTGTGGTTTTAGATAATCTCTCGGTACTTCCTTCTATTCCTATAGTTGGATCTTGGATTGAGGATATTAAAGCTTCACGAAACTCAGGTAAAGTTGTCTTGGATAAATCTTTTAAACCCTGAGAGGATTTTATTAAGTTAAGAATACCCCTCTCTCGTAAAATATCAGCAGCACCAGCACCGCCAGCAAAGGCTCTACCAAAAGAGTTAGCAGCCTCGGTAGCAGTCGTACCCATAAATGCTGCAAGGTCAGTAATCGGTTTAATTAAGGCTTCTGCATCTGCACCAAACGCTTTTAACTGCGCTCCAGCATTAACCACATCATCTAAACTAAAAGGTGTAGTAGCTGCGACTTGATTAAAAACATCAAATGCTTTGTTAGCTTTTTCAACGCTACCAGTTAATCCAACCAATCGTGTTTTAACTGCTTCAAATTTTGCCGATGAACTTACAAGCGTTCCAATAGCTCTAACTGCTGCTGTAAGGGCAAATGTATACAATAGAACACTATTACGAACTAAAGCAATGGTTTTTCTCATGCCAGAAGCGTGCTTCCCAGCTCTCTGACTTTTTTTGCCAAATCTGTCCATCGCACCATTGGCTTTATTTAACTGACCTTCAAGGTTCGTAAACCCTTTAGCTCTGACTTCAATTACAAATTTATTTGCCATTATTCATTTCCCTTGATCGTTTCTCACAAGCACTAATCTCTTCACTAATAAGGCGAAAGATGTCAATGGTTTTGGCATCAGCTTCGTGAAGGGTTTGTGATAGAGGTAAATTGAATTTGGTTGATACAAAATAATCTTCTACATATCCCTCTATCTCATTGTCAATAAAGAACTTAGGGTTACAGAAGAAATTGAGGTTATAGTATAAGTTCTGGCCCAATGAGAATTTATTGTGTTTATCTTCAGCTATGATGCGCTGACATTCAGCCCAAATCTCATCTTCGGTGAATGTGATCACCTTTGATAAGGTCGGGCTTTGGGCTTCGTAAGATTTGAATTTAACAGGGAAAAGACTATTTCCCCATCCGAAGAAGTTACACCAGGTAGCTATCCTGACTTTGGTTTCTTTTTTTTTGACAAACCTTTATACTCTAAATAGACATCATTAAGCACTTCGTCTATCTGTGCATCATCCAGGTCTTTTAGGGTTTCTTCGGGGTTTTGGAAGGCTTTTTTCATACACCAGTTTAAAAGGTCAAAGTAGGCATCGCGCTCTATTTCTTCATCCCAAAACACTTTCATTTCCAAACGGTGTAATTCTCTACGTTCACCAAAGGTGATTGGGCGAATGTCAAATTCGCCATGTGGGGTTTTTATCATAATTCTTTATGTTCTAACAGCCAACATCGCATTTGCTCCAGATGCACCAAACTTGACCGATACATCATACATCATCGCATTGGCTTCGTTATATGCTACATTAGTGATCTTACCATAACTGCCTATAAAGGCAAAGCTACTTGCACTTGCTATCGTTGCGTGATTAGCAAGGTTTGAGATCACTGTAGTTCCAGCTTTCATTGTGGTTGGCAATTCTGCTGTCTGATTATCATATTTTACAGTAGCATCTAAGGTTGCACTCAATTCTGGCACAGCTCTGACAATCGACTCTGGATTACCACTACCATCTCCTTGGCCTAGATATTCAGAGGGATTCTCTAAATTCAGGGAAAAGCTTTGGATGACACAATCTTCAGCACCAGCAATCGTTTTCTTTGCTGTTCCTGCTAAAGTTGCCAAAGAATAGAAACTTGTGCCGTATGCGGTGGGGGTTGATGGTGCAGCTTGAGTAAAGCTACTAATGTATCCTGTGCGTGCTGTCGCTGTAAATTTTAGTCTACCTGATTCATTCGCCATATCTCCAGAAATCGATAAAGAAGTAATCGTACAGCCTGGGAATATAATAGAGCGATTTCCACCAGAAGTGGCTGGTGAGATCACAGCTATGGTGACTGTATCTGCAATCGTAATTGAAGAGGCATCTCCAGTTTCAAGTTCTGGCGGTGTATAGGCGGCAGGGATAGTTACTACATCACTTGCCTCTGCAAGTCCAATGCAATTTTGCACTAACAATGGCGCAATAGTTGTATCAAACACACCAGAAAAAGTGATTTCCTTTGTAACGCCTTTCTCGTCAATGAGCGCATCGTCCACATCGAATACTCGTCCACTTGACCCACTGCGAACATCTAGGACTTGGGTTAAATTAAAATTAGGCATCTCAATACTGTCAATATTAACAAGTTGCATTGAGCTTACATTTGCTTGGCCTATGGTTGATTCAGCTACTAACGCTAACTGAAACTCTTTCGGTGAATATGCTGCGCCGTCTAAAGCCATTACTTGGACTCCTTCTTACTGGAATATACTTTTTCTAAAAAATCTTTTGCTGCGTTTGGCACTTCATCAAGTTCGACTTCCTCTCCTCGGTTAAAAGCTGCCCAGTCTTCTTTCTTTAAACCTTTGTAACTGTCGAATTGACTCATAAATTTATTTGATCTATATTTTGCCATCATTAATACCTTAATCGTTTACGCATATGCCTCTTCCACTAAACATTTAAACTCTACAGTTGCAGTTAAGTAAGAGGGGTGTTCACTTTCTAAATCATAGTTTACAGAATCTAATCTCGCATTATGCCATTCGTAGCTTTGCGCCCCTGGATATACTGTAAACGATAACCCATTCGAGGTTATAAAGAATTGATCTGTACTGGTTATCAGGATTGGCCTTTTGACCAAGCGCACCTGATCTCCGTCACTTGTTAAAAAGTATTTACCAGCAGAGGTGACATAATTAGAGAATTCATCAATACTGGCTACATTAACCCTTAAAACCTCTTTCAGTCGCTCAATAACATCAATCCGAGTATCTAAACTGCGTTTTTTGGTGTACCTACCACGTTCTTTTTCATTATAGGTTAGAAGTATCGAGTATTCACGAATAGCCCCATTAGAGCGTAATTCTACAATCTCGTCCCTCTGGGGGCTTAATTGGAAGAAAGCATTACCACGATATATCTTATCATAACGAATAGGAACATTTCGAAACTCTTGTGCCATAATCAGACTCAAGTTATCCAACACATTCTCGTTATATGTCTTATCGTAAGTGATCATATTAGCACATTGCAGTTGAACATGATGTCTGCGACTTGATAGTTCATCTCATCATCTTCTAATTCTGGTTCATAATTAACAAAGGTGATTACCGCATCATTCCACTTATAGGTAGATGATGGGCTATAATTTGAATTGTTTCCAATCAAACGCTTAACACGGTCTGCATAATTCATTAATTGTTCAAGATTGTTACGCCTGCTGAATACACCCGGTGTTCTTCGGTATAATCTTAAAAGAATACCATAGATCCTGATCTGATCTTCAGTAGTCGGTTGGTCTAGTTCATCCTGGACAGGGATAAATCTAAGGAAGAAATTGCCCCTGTTTTTAAAATCTTTATCGTAGTGTACTGGAAGTTTATCGAACTCACCTTTGATCAAGGACTCTAACGGTTCTATGACATTAGCACGGAGAACGGAAGTGTATTGTGTAGCCAGATGCTACCTCCTGCTTACTTGCTCAGATTTTACCGAGCCATGTTCTTCAGGCATACCCATGACAATTATGCTCCATTCATCGTTGGTTGTATAGACACCTTCACCGAATCGGATATACATACCATAGGCCATTCCCTGGTAATCACCATTCAGCTCTTCACTTTGGATTACCTCATTAATGGCTAACCCAGTGTCATTCTTTACATAAACTGAATACTTAACAGAAGTATTAGCTGTACCAGAAGTAAAGGTCCCCCCAGCGGTTATCTTGACACGCACATCATCATAATCTACAGATGGAAGGGATGTAATTTTAGTATCAAGTATCCCACCAGTAGTAGAACCGTTAACACTCACTGGTCTGACCCGACCCTCATTTTTCTCGTAGGTGGATTCGTGCCAAAGCGCATACTCGCCTTTTTTAAGCAAGTCTAACATACCATCGCCATCAGGCGAGATATAGCGCTCTTCGATGTCCTGGGCTCTCTCTGGGTCTACAGATCGCATTAAATCTGCACAGGCAAGCCCTGCATTACTGTTAATTAATACAAAATCATACTCACGGCTGGATGCACCCTGATCTTCTGCTTTACTGCGTTTAAATATTGGTCGATTGATATAAGAGCGAATACGATCCGCTTGTTCATTCACGACTCTTTGTTTGACTGTAGCCCAATCCTCTGCTGCTTCATACACTAGATTATCAGGGTCTACTGAGCTGTAGACATATAAAGCATCTGCTGCTGAATCGTAATAAGCATCATCAGTACTGTCCACATCGTTTACCGATGATTGCATATTCATCTCTTTGCCGTCTACATAACTCTGAGACACATAGCCACTGTTATAAGCAGCCCATGTGTTGGTTCCGTAAGAAGCGAAGTTTTGCACTAATTTCTTACGGTCATAGTTGTCTATGTTTGGTTCTACCCCCATCAGGTCGGTAGTTGTATTACAAAATGATTCTAAATATGTTGCCATTATGCTTGTCCACTTTGGGTGTCATTAAGATATTCCATCATGCCCACCTCTTCAAATTGGCAGACTATATCAGGGATCTGAAGTCCTTCTATCATAATCATTAGATTTGCAATCTTCTTCACGCAATCGACTGATATATCATTTTCCATATCCTTGGTAATGCTTTTAGTTAACAGCTTAATCGCCCTCATTTCATCCATCATGGATTGCATCTGTTCAGATAGTGTCATCACTTACTCCCTTTTCGGTTACTTTTCATATATCTCAAAATGCACCAAATCTTGAAACTTCTGATCCGATACTACCGTCTCGTCTCTATCCCAGTCTCCCCCATATCTTAAATCTACTCCCAGGCGGTCTGCTTCTTGCATTACTCTGCCAGCCATATAGATAAATTGATAGGTATCTTCCCAGTTTGGTACAGGATAAGGGGCTATATCTACAGCCTTTCCCTCAAGATGTTTGCTTTTCATCGTTTTGGATGCGCCCTTTCTCACCAGCTCATGCTGGCGCTCTTCAGACCGCTTTCCTTCCAAGACCGTAATATCATAGTGTTTTACTACTTCATTTAAAACACTAACAAGCCTGGCATCCACGCCCCTCAATCTTCTTCGTGAACGGCTACCAAATCTCGGCATTAAAAGTTATCTTCAATGAATGGCTTTACGACCATTTCCCATACCTCATCATCGGACTCTTTTTTGGACTGCTTTACCGCCCAGTCACCGATCATAATCAGCAGACCCTTCATGCCGTGTTTTTTGACTAATCTTCCTATCATTCTTTTTAGCATCTTATTTTCCTGCTACTTTATATATTGCTTTTTTTACCGATGTCCATAAAAGATCATCCCAGGTACTGGGAGATAGGGCGACTGCTTTATCAATCGCAAGAATAGCGATTATGACATATTCCCATCTTTCTACTAAAATCTTTACAAATTCTTCCATTTAATTAGCTCCCTTAATCCATGCAATTAGACTACTGAATACGAATGTTACCGCAGCAAGTAATCCAGCGAACCACTGCTGTTTGTTCTCTAAAGAACGCACCCTGCCATTTTGTGACTTCACATCTACTCGGATCTCTTTTGTCACCTCGAAGTGGGCCTGATGCTTCTCTTCCAACCTTGCCATGCGCTCTAACATTTCAACCCTGTAATCATCTATTGCTGCTTTGTTCATTTAATTCTTTCCATTAATACGTGATACTGATCCCTTGATCTCCATAACTATATCCCCAAGATCATTTAGCTCTTCCACTAGCTTTTCATGCCTTCTATCTCGAACCTCATCACTGCGATTCCAGCGATCTATTAATTTGATGGAAATATTAAATACTTCCACCAGCTTTCGCATGAGCGTTTTTTGGAGAAACATGATTTGACCAGCGAATAGCGTGATCAACACTCCAACGATACCCCACTCTTGCACATTGAAATCTGCCATGCTTCTCCTTAAACGCTTTTAAGCTTCAGCTTCTGGTTCTTCCAGAGATGCCTTTAAGCTATTTACAAACCCCTGCCGCCCAATCTCCATCTGCTGAAGATTGAACCTGGCGCTATCGACCTTACGGTTAAGGTCATTGATATGTGCGACCATTAACTTTTGGTCATCCCCAAGGTCATTGATGTTGTACTCTTTATCATCAAGGACAAGAGTCGGTTCGTTTTGTTTTTCTTTTTTTGACATTTGAACTCCTGTTGTTTACGGTTATCATAATAGTTAGCGATTAATGCAATCGGCCCTATCAAAAGGCCAGTCCAAAAAAGGATGATTGCAAATTCTAACATTAATACTTATTCCCCATCTAATTTCTAATAACCTTTTAAAACCACCGAATGCCAATTAATAGCTTTTCGGACTTGGTCTGTTGTTAATTCTAAATTCCCATCGAAATCTGCTTTCCATACTTTCGCCTTCTTCCCATCTTTAAACAAAACCACACTTGGAAAATTTCTTAATCTTAGTTTTCTCACAACATCGGGAACTTTTTTAACTGGCAATATCATCATTTGTGTCCCCATATATGCAGAATCCCCCGATATTATAAAATCCCCCCGATAAAAGTTGCTTCCATCTTCCGATGACCAATCAGAAGTAAACCTCACTAAATGCATTCCTTTGTAGATAGCACCATAAAAATTCG
>Ga0209128_1002930_pt1 | contig 10757 bp, 12 predicted proteins | sample ETNvirnome_6_100_FD_184072 | JGI IMG/M metagenome (GOLD analysis project Ga0209128, IMG submission 184072) | Marine viral communities from the Pacific Ocean - ETNP_6_100 (SPAdes) (version 2) | ecosystem: Environmental > Aquatic > Marine > Oceanic | place: Pacific Ocean | collected 2013-06-19 | reverse complement strand
ATGACAGAGGCTTTTTAGTACCGGGCACGCAGAGAGCTTACGACTCCTGATCTTCGGCGTCTGCTTCTGCGCGGCGCTTGCGGACCAAGCGGCCAAAGAGCAAACCAACCTCATATAAAAGATACATAGGGATCGCTAGCAGGCTTTGGGATATGACATCCGGCGGTGTCAGTAGCATACCCACCACAAAGCAGCCTAAAACAATGTAAGGTCGCTTTTTGGAGAGACTCTCAACGGTTGTGGCACCAGATAAAATCAGCAGGAAGGTGGCAATGGGAATCTCAAAGGCCACCCCAAACGCAAAGAACAGCTTCAGTACAAAGTTGAGGTACTGGTTGATGTCGGTCATTACCGCAACGTTTTCCGGGCCGGTTTGGGTGAAAAACTCAAACAGCAACGGAAACACCACGTAGTAAGCAAAGGCCGCACCGGCATAAAACAACGCCACGCTGGATACTAAAATCGGTATGGCCAACATTTTTTCGTTGTCGTAAAGCCCTGGCGCGACGAAGGCCCAGGCCTGATGCAGCACAAAGGGGATAGCAATAAAGACCGCCACCACCAGGGTGAGCTTGAACGGCGCTAAGAAGGGAGAAGCCACCTCGGTGGCAATCATCTGCGAGCCTTCCGGCAGTAGCGCCATCAGCGGCTCTGCCACAAAGCTGTAGATGTCGTTAGCAAACGAGTAGAGCCCCAGAAAAACCACCAATATCACTACAATCGCCTTCATTAAGCGCGAACGCAGTTCGATGAGGTGCTCAATGAGAGGCGCTTGGCTTTGGTCGTTATGCGGCTCCGGGGAATCGCCAGACATACTCATTGGTGGTTGCTATCCTTTTGATGATCGGCCTTGTCAGTGGGGGCTGGGGTATCTTCACGCACCGTTTGCAGCGCGTCGTCTAGCCGGGCACTGGCGCTTGCTACTCGCTGCTCGGTCGCTTGCTGATTAGCGGTCGCATTGCTGCTGGGCGAGGGAGACTCGGCAATGCTCTCCACGTCCTGCTTGGCTTTCTTCAAGCTATCGTCGAGCTTCTTCTGCTGCTCGTTCAGCTTTTGCCGCAGCTCTTCCGCTTCCAGTTGGGCGCTGATCTCACGCTGCATGCCGGATACCGTACGCTTGATCTTGCCGATCCATAGCCCTGCCGTGCGTGCCGCTTTGGGCAGCCGTTCAGGGCCGAGCACCAGTAGCGCCACGATGCCAATGAGCATGAGTTCAAGAAAGCCGATATCCAGCATGGCTTATTTGCGCTCTTCGTTACGGTCAGCAGCAGCGCGTTTCTCTTCCGCCTGTACGTCGTAGGTATTGCCGGCTTCTTCGTGGCTCACTTTCGCTTGAGGCTGGTCGGCGTCTTTCTTATCGCCCTCTTTTTCCTCTTCGTGCATGGCTTTCTTAAAGCCCTTCACTGCACCGCCAAGGTCGGTGCCCACGTTACGCAGTTTTTTAGTGCCGAAAATCAGGATGATAATGCCCAGAACAATCAGCAACTGCCAAATACTGATACCACCTAACATATGCATTTCCTCATTGGAGCAGGGTTAACGTTATGATCGGGACGCTTTTTCGTCGTGACCAGAAATACCGAACCGCCGGGCGAGTTCATCAAGTACTCGCTGATGGTCAAGATCCAGATGCGACAGCATGACAAGGCTATGAAACCACAGGTCGGCCGTTTCGGCGATCAACGCTTCACGGTCCTGTTCGCTGCCGTGCTCGGCGTCTTTGGCTGCCAGCAGCGTTTCGGTGGCTTCTTCGCCGACTTTTTCGAGTATCGTGTTCAAACCCTTATGATGCAAGGAGGCAACATAAGAATCTTCTGGATTAGCGTGGCGGCGCTGCTTTAAAACCTCAGCAAGGGCGTCAAGCACAGGAACATGGTTAGCGTCGGTCATGGTGTTCTCTTTATCAATCGGCGGCGTCGTTTCGTCAAGTGATTGCATCGTATCAGTGCCAGAGCAGCAGTATTAAGCCGGCACCGGCAGCCGCGAGTATCGGCCAATCCTGAGTGGCAGCCCAACTACTGAGTGGCTGCCAAACCAGCGCAATAGCGACGAGGGCCAAGCCAATGCGCAGCCGATGCTGGCGCTTACCTTGCTGACTCATTTGACGGCGCATCTGGCTGATCGCTGTCACTTGCTGATGGCGCTGACGGTGCTCATGCTCCATGCGGCTAAGCGCCTGATGGGCAAGCACCGGTAGCTCGGGCAGTTGATGAGAAAGCGCCGGCGCTTGGCGCTTGAGGGACTCCCACAACCCACCAATGCCTGCCCGCTCTTTCATCCACTTTTCTAGGTAGGGCTTGGCGGTGCTCCATAAGTCCAGCTCTGGATAGAGCTGGCGGCCCAGGCCTTCAATATTGAGTAGCGTCTTTTGCAGCAGCACCAATTGGGGCTGCACTTCCATATTAAAACGCCGAGCGGTCTGGAAAAGCCCGAGCAGCACCTGTCCAAAAGAGATGTCCTTGAGCGGCTTCTCTAAAATGGGCTCGCAAACTGTGCGGATAGCGGCGGCAAATTCGTTGGCGCGGGTGTTTTCACCTACCCAGCCCGATTCAATGTGCAGCGCAGCGACCTCGTAGTAATCCTGATGGAAAAATGCCAGCAGGTTACGGGCAAGGTAGTCCTGATCTTCCCGGGTGAGGCTGCCGACAATGCCGCAGTCGATCGCAATATATTGCGGGTCTTCCGGGTCATCGCAGTTCACAAAGATGTTGCCGGGGTGCATATCCGCATGGAAGAAGTTATCGCGGAACACCTGGGTGAAGAAAATTTCCACCCCGCGCTCGGCGAGCTTCTTCAAATTTGTGCCCCGTGCGATCAGGGTGTCCAAATCGGCGACCGGCACGCCGCGAATGCGCTCCTGCACCATGACGTGGCGTCGAGTGTAGGGCCAGTAAATGGTCGGCACAAACAGCAGCGGTGAGTCTTTGAAATTACGCTTGAGCTGCGAGGTATTGGCGGCCTCCTTGTAGAGGTCCAGCTCGTCGAACAGTGTCGCCTCGTAATCGCGGATTACTTCGACCGGCCGTAAGCGCCTAGCTTCCGGCACTTTGGAAAGCAGTTTGGCGACCTGATACATCAAGCCCATGTCTTGACGCATGATGCGGTCAATGCTGGGGCGGATGATCTTGACCACCACGTCTTCGCCGCTGTGAAGTGTAGCGGCGTGGACTTGGGCAATTGATGCCGATGCCAATGGCACGCGATCAAAGGCGGCAAAGGCTTCTGCCAGCGTCATCTCCAGCTCGTTTTCTATCCGCGCGGCGGCTAGTTCGCCAGGGAAGGGCGGCACCTGATCCTGTAGGCGCTTCAGCTCGTCGGCGATATCTTCGGGCAGCAAGTCCCGGCGGGTAGAGAGCATTTGACCAAATTTAATAAAAATCGGCCCCAGCGCCTCTAGCGCCAAACGCAAACGCTCGCCGCGGCTACGCTGGCCCAGGGGCACTAGCTGCAGCGGCGACAGCTTCAGCAGCAAGCGCATCCATAGCGGTAGGCGTTCAGCGGGAATCAAAGTGTCTAAACGGTGCCGCGTGACGACCCAGACAATTTTAAACAGCCGCAGGCTCATCCGCGCTGCTCCTTAGGCGTTGATGGTTCCGCTGGCTGCGTGAGTCGCTTATGGAGACGGTTAAGTCGCGCTTCCAGACGGTCGGTGGCGATCTCAAGCTCGGTCAGGTGGTCGCGGAGCACGTCGCGCTGTTGGCGGCCGGGAAGCAGGCGAGCTTCCTCAAACACGTACTCCGATACGTCCTGCAGCAGCTCGTCTTTGGCACGCAGTCCCCAGCGGGCCGCACGTCGAATACCTTCCGCCAGTGAGTGAGCAGGCATATCGCCTAGCCAGCGCGCCAGCTCGCTCTCCCAATCAATATCCAGATCGAACAGCAGATCGCGGGTTGCTTCCAATAGGTGGATACGCCCGCGTACGGCCAGTTTCCCGTCGAACATCAGCCGCTCAATGGAAGCGCCGCTCAGCCATTCGGAGAGCGTTTCAGGCGTCAGTTCCACCACGGCATCAACGTCGGTCTCTTCCACCTCATCGCCATGTTGCAGATCAACGCCTGTCGCGTGGTAGCACAGAAGAAGCGCCAAATGAGGTTTCTCAAGCCGAACCAGCAGTCGACTGCCCGCTAGCGCCGCCAGCCGCGCAGGTGCGGCTGGATCGCGGGCAAGTAGAGCATTTAACGTGCGTTCACATCCGGCCAGCAGCAGGGTCGGGGTGATTAGCATGCTGACCTCTGGTGCCAGAGGATGATTGCTTGATGCTGCTGTGTCATAACTTGATGCCGCGGTGAAGGGCGACGATACCGCCGGTCAGGTTGGTGTACTCGACCCGCTCAAGGCCCGCGGCTTCCATCATGCCTTTCAGGGTTTCTTGATCCGGATGCATGCGAATTGATTCGGCTAAGTAGCGATAGCTTTCGCCGTCACCCGCCACCAGCTCGCCCATTTTGGGCAGCAGGCGGAAAGAGTACTCATCGTAGGCCTTGGAGAGCAGCGGGTTGTTGGGCTTGGAGAACTCCAGCACCAGCAGGCGGCCGCCTGGCTTGAGTACCCGTGCCATAGAACGCAGCGCGGCATCTTTATCGGTGACGTTACGCAAGCCGAAGGCAATGGTAATACAGTCGAAGCTGTTATCCGGGAAGGGTAGGCACTCGGCGTTGGCTTGAACGTACTCCACGTTGCCACCTACGCCGTTATCCATCAGCTTGTCGCGGCCAACGCGTAACATGGAGGCATTGATGTCGGCCAAAACGACTTTGCCACGCGGGCCAACTAAGCGGGAGAACTTTAGGGTGAGATCGCCCGTGCCGCCAGCGATGTCCAGCACATGGTGCCCTGGGCGAACGCCTGCACGCTCAATGGTGAGTCGTTTCCAGATCCGGTGAATGCCCATGGACATCAGGTCGTTCATCACGTCATAGCGGGCGGCCACTGAGTGGAATACATCGGCCACGCGAGAGGCTTTCTCGTCGACCGGCACTTCTTGGTAGCCGAAATGGGTAGTGCGTTTTTCGGTGGGGCTCATGGGGCTTTAGCTCCCGAGTTCGAGGCGGTAGTTGTCGACCGTTAGGTCATCGCAATAAGTAGTTGGCAACATTGTAGCCTTCCCGACCCCGGCTTGTCTGCGCTTCACCTGGGCACCGCGTCACAGCTGCTTGAATTGAATGCCCGCAGGCTCGCGGGAGGCCCCTGCCTCTTCCAAGCGTTTGAGATAGTTCTGCCAATAGGCATCTTGATGTGTGGCAAGGTCAAACAGGTAGTTCCAGCTAAACAAGCCGCTGTCGTGACCGTCATCAAAGTGCAGTTTGAGCGCGTAGTTACCGGCCTGGGTAATATTTTGCAGGCCGACTTCCTTTTTACCGACTTGCAGAACGGCCGTGTCACCGCCGTGGCCGCGCACTTCGGCAGAAGGGGAGTAAACCCTTAACAACTCAACGGGCAGACGGTAGGTGTCACCGCTGGCATAGCCAAGCTCTAGCTCGCGAGCCTGTTTATGGTAGTGAACCCGTGTGGGCGTCGGGGCGTTCATAAATACGGGAACCTCGTGACGATAAGTAGCAAAAGCAGCCTGCCCGCAAAGCGGGCAAGCTGCCGGTGGCTATACCGATAGTAGCGCTTACAGAATATAGCGCGACAGGTCTTCGTCGACCGCCAGTTCGCCTAGCTGAGCGTTGACGTAGTCAGCGTCGATCACCAAGGGGCTATCCATATCACCACCCTTGAACGAAGCCTCTTCCAATAGGCGCTCCAGCACGGTGTGCAGGCGGCGCGCACCGATGTTCTCGGTACCTTCGTTCACTTGCCAGGAGATTTCGGCAATACGCTCAATACCGTCTGGGGTGAACTCAAGGTCTAGCCCTTCGGTCGCCAGCAGCGCTTGGTACTGCTTGGTCAGTGAGGCAGAAGGCTCGGTGAGAATCCGCTTGAAGTCGCCCGGCGTTAGCGCATCCAGCTCAACGCGAATCGGCAGGCGGCCCTGCAGTTCCGGAATGAGGTCTGAAGGGCGCGACAGGTGGAAAGCACCGGAAGCGATGAACAGAATGTGGTCGGTTTTGACCATGCCGTACTTGGTCGACACCGTCGAGCCTTCAATCAGCGGCAGCAGGTCACGCTGCACACCTTCCCGGGACACTTCGCCGCCGCTTGACTGGCCGCTGCCCTTGGCGACCTTGTCGATCTCGTCCAGGAACACGATGCCGTGCTGCTCGACGGCTTCCACGGCGCGGGCTTTGATCTCTTCTTCGTTGACCAGTTTGCCGGCCTCTTCATCACGTAGTAGCACCAGCGCTTCTTTCACGGTCACCCGGCGCTGCTCACGCTTCTGCTGGCCCATGTTGGAGAACAGGCTCTGCAGTTGGCTGGTCATCTCTTCCATACCCGGAGGGGTCATGATGTCGATGCCCTGGCCGTGGGAGGAGATCTCAATATCGATCTCTTTATCGTCAAGCTGGCCTTCACGCAGCTTTTTGCGGAAGGTCTGGCGGGTGCTGCTATCTTCGCGGGGCTTATCTTCCTGGCCTCGGGGCGGCGGCAGCAGGGCGTCGAGTACACGGTCTTCAGCGGCGTCTGCGGCGCGGTGGCCAACTTCTTCTTTGGCATACTCGCGGACCATCTTGATCGCCGCTTCCATCAGGTCGCGGATAATCGACTCGACGTCGCGGCCCACGTAGCCCACTTCGGTGAACTTGGTGGCTTCTACCTTGATAAACGGCGCACGGGCCAGCTTCGCCAACCGGCGGGCAATTTCGGTTTTACCCACGCCGGTGGGGCCAATCATCAGAATGTTTTTCGGCGTAACTTCCGGGCGCAGCTCGTCGTCGAGCTGCATACGACGCCAGCGGTTACGCAGGGCAATAGCCACTGCGCGCTTGGCATCTTGCTGGCCGATAATGTACTGATCCAGCGCATGGACGATTTCGCGGGGTGTCATCTGGGTCATTAAAGTGGCCTCAACGTTCGTTGATGTTCAGCTCTTCGAGCGTCACGTGGTGATTGGTGAATACGCAGATGTCACCAGCGATGGCGAGGGATTTTTCGGTAATCTCGCGAGCAGACAGCTCAGTATTTTCGAGCAGCGCGCGGGCGCTGGCCTGGGCAAAGTTGCCGCCTGAGCCAATCGCAATAATGCCGCGCTCTGGCTCAACCACATCGCCGTTACCGGTAATAATCAGCGAGGCGCTGTGGTCGGCCACGGCCAACAGGGCTTCTAAGCGGCGCAGTGCGCGGTCGGTGCGCCAATCTTTGGCAAGCTCAACTGCTGCCTTGGTTAAATGGCCCTGATACTTTTCAAGCTGCGCTTCAAAACGCTCAAATAGGGTAAACGCATCAGCGGTGCCACCGGCGAAACCGGCCAGCACTTTGCCACGGTAAAGGCGGCGTACTTTGCTGGCATTGCCTTTCATCACGGTGTTGCCAAGCGAGACTTGGCCATCGCCTGCGAGGGCAACCTGGTTACCGCGGCGAACGGAAACAATTGTGGTCATGGAGATAACTCCTTGGGGGAGACGCGCTCCCGATGACTGATCGGCCGCCTGGGCGGCCGTATAAAAAGCGATTCCCAACAAAATGCGGGCGGCTGATAAAAAATCAACCGCCCGCAAGCGAAAGCCATCAGATAAAGCGTGCCAGGCGCAGCTCAGCACGCTGTTAGTTAGTTCTGTAGCTGTATCAGCAGCGGCTCAATGCCTTGTGTGCTCATTAAGTCCTGAGCGCGGTTGAGCTCGCGGGTGTCGTCGTAGGGGCCAACCTGAACCCGATGCCAGGTATCACCGTTGGCCTGCACTTCGCTGATCTGCGCTAGCAGGCTTAGGTTACGCAAACGACTGCGCAGCTGTTCGGCATCGCCAATCTCACGAAACGAAGCGGCTTGCAGCATATAGCGGCTGGGCGTGCTATTGCTGGCCGCGGGTGCCTGCTGAGCGGCAGCGGCCTGCTCGTTGGGGCGCGTGTTGGCGGCAATCACCTGAGCAATGGGGTCGTCAGCAGGCGTGCTGGTGGCGGTTTCTGTGCTATCGGTTGACGTATCGCTTGCGTCTGCATCACTGGCCGTTACGGTCGGGGGCGTGACGGTCGAGGGAATCGCTCCGCCGGGGGCGATGACTTCGGTTTCAGGCAGCAGCGTGTAGAACTCGAACGTAGGCATGGAGGGCTCGGTGGGCGTTTCGGTTTGCCGCGCTGCGCTGCGCTCATCGCTACCCGCGGGTTTTGGCAGTACCGTCGCCTGAGGAACCTCCTGCTGATCTTGCCAGGGAGCAGTGCCGTGCTGGTGCTGGGCGAGGAAAAAACCAGCGGCGACCCCGACAATCCCCCACAGCCAGCCGGGAATGCGTAGCCCGCCCCCAGAGCGGCGGGCGGACTTACGCTGCGACGTGGCTCCACGGCGGGTGGGCTTAGTGCGCGGACTGGCCATGAACTACATCTCCTCGGGTGCGCTAACACCCATAAGGTCCAGACCATTGCGCAGCACTTGGCGGGTTGCTAGGCCCAGGGCTAGGCGAGTGTTGCGCAGCGTGTCGTCATCGACCATCACTTTGACCGCGTTGTAGCAGGTGTGGAAGTCACCGGCCAAGTCCAGCAGGTACTGGGCGACTTGCTGCGGCTCGCGGTTCTTGGCGGCGTGTTCGACCACCTCCGGATAGCGGGCCAACCGGTTCAGCACCGCTTTCTCCTGATCGCTATCGAGCAGTGCCAAGTGGGCCGTGGCGATGCTGTGATCGAAGGGTTGGCCTGCCTCTTCGGCTTTGCGCAACATGCTGCACACCCGCGCGTGGGCATACTGAATGTAATACACCGGGTTGTCGTTGGACTGCGACCGGGCGAGGTCGATGTCAAAGGTCAACTGAGAGTCCGCGCGCCGTGCCGCCAGGAAGAAGCGCGTTGCATCACGGCCCACTTCATCAATCAAATCGCGAATAGTGACGTAGCTGCCCGCGCGTTTGGACAGTTTTACCTCAACGCCTGAGCGGGTCACCATGACCATTTGGTGCAGCACGTAATCGGGCCAGCCCTGTGGGATACCCACTTCCAGCGCCTGCAGGCCTGCGCGGACGCGCGTGACGGTGGAGTGGTGATCGGCGCCCTGCTCGTTGATCACGGTGGTGAAGCCGCGCTGCCACTTGTCGAGGTGGTACGCCACGTCGGGTAGGAAGTAGGTGTAGCCCCCTTCGCGCTTGCGCATCACACGGTCTTTGTCATCACCGAAGTCGGTGGTACGCAGCCACATGGCACCGTCTTCTTCATAGGTGTGGCCATTGGCGACCAGCTTTTCGACGGTGGCCTCGACCTTGCCATCCTCGTAGAGCGAGGACTCCAGGAAGTAAACGTCAAACTCGACGCCAAAGGCTTTGAGGTCTAGATCCTGCTCGCGGCGCAGCCAGGCAACGGCAAAGGCTTGAATGGCATCTAAATCATCCGCATCCGCTTTAGCCGTTACTTCGCGGTCATCGGCGGTGACCGTTTTGCCCGCCATATAGTCGTTGGCGACATCCACGATGTACTCGCCGCGATAGCCATCTTCCGGCCAGCTGGCATCGTCGGGGCCGAGGCCTTTAGCACGAGCCTGAACGGAAAGTGCTAAGTTCTTAATCTGAGCACCCGCGTCGTTGTAGTAGAACTCGCGGGTCACGTCGTAGCCCGTGGCTTCCAGCAGTCGGCAAAGGCTGTCGCCAATCGCCGCACCTCGGCCGTGGCCTACGTGGAGCGGGCCAGTGGGGTTGGCAGAGACAAACTCCACCTGCACTTTCTCGCCTTTACCGATTAGGCTGCGGCCAAAAGCATCGCCGCTATCCAGCACCTGAGCAACGATTTGTGCAGCGGCGTCCGCGGCGGCAAAGAAGTTGATAAACCCAGGACCCGCAATCTCAGTTTTTTGAATGGCATCGCTGGCGGGTAGGGCGGCGACGAGGGTATCGGCCAGCTCGCGTGGCTTCATGCCGGAAGGCTTGGCCAACATCAGTGCGAGGTTGGTGGCGTAGTCGCCGTGGGCCTTGTCTTTGGTAGGGTCCACTTTGATCGTGGGCGTTAAGTCGTTGGGCAGCACGCCTTGGTGCTTAAGCGCGTCAACCGCGCCTTCGAGCAGAGAAATAATCGTATCTTTCATGTAAATATCCGGATGTCGTCGGTGGCGGCGTGTGCAGGCGCCCAGGTAATGCAGCGGCAAAGCGGTCATTATCGGCAATTGGCGCGCAGTTTCAAAGCCGTATTCCCTTTAGGATAGGACTTGCGTTGGATACGAGCTCTTACGGCTAGGCCAGGGTTTGTGGGTCGATATCAATCGACCAGCGCACTTTGCGCGCCTCTCGGTTGGCTTCTAGCCACTGCACCAGCCAGTTAGCGGCGGCGTGGCGGTGGCTACGTTTGTCAGCGGTGATCATAACGTGGATGTGGTAGCGGTTTTGGCGACGCTCCATGGGGGCGGGTACGGGCCCCAGGCAGCGCACTGGCACATTGGCGTCCTTCAGCCACTGGCGTAGCGCCTGAGCGGCGTGCTGAGCCAGCGCAAGCGCCGCCTGCTCCTGTGGGCTTTCTACGCGTAGCAGCGCCATAAAGCAAAACGGCGGCAGCTTGGCGATGCGGCGCTCTTCCAGCAGGTTGCGGGCCAGTGCGCCGTAGCCATGTTCGGCCAGCTGGCCTAGGTGTGGGTCATCCGGGTGGAGGGTTTGCACCAGCACGCGGCCAGGGTGAGCGGCGCGGCCTGCGCGCCCCGCTACTTGCTCCAATAGCTGTGCGCTGTGCTCTAGGGCGCGAAAATCCGCCGCGTA
>Ga0209128_1002928_pt1 | contig 10762 bp, 9 predicted proteins | sample ETNvirnome_6_100_FD_184072 | JGI IMG/M metagenome (GOLD analysis project Ga0209128, IMG submission 184072) | Marine viral communities from the Pacific Ocean - ETNP_6_100 (SPAdes) (version 2) | ecosystem: Environmental > Aquatic > Marine > Oceanic | place: Pacific Ocean | collected 2013-06-19 | reverse complement strand
TGATGGTTCGACTGGTGGAGTTACTATTAGCGTTGATTACGGAGCAGTTACCATAGCGGCCGATAATGTCGGCGCATACTATATAATAGGGATAAGAGATTAATATGCCTATAAATCTAACAGATGGCAAGTGGGTTATAACAGCGCCCACAACAGCAACAGCGACTACAACCGGCGAAGCTTATAAAGCTGGTTCGACGGGTACCCGCTATATTCATAGAAATCCCGGAACTTTGTCTGGCAGTTGGGCGAGATCTCTATCAGAGTTCGCCGTTAGTGGCGCACAAATAGCTTAAAAAGGAGAAGAAACAATGGCGAGTACAGCACCAACGCTTACATGGCAAATGACGGCGAATCAGGTTCCGGTTGACACTGAATCTCCTGTATCAGTTTTATTAGCAATTTCGTCAAGTGTGTTAGCTTTGACCGGTTGGGAAGTCAAATCTTATGATTCCAGCGGGGGGACATCGGCTTACCTTGAAATTGGGCCAACGGGCAGTTCTAGAATATCTAGTTTTCGCAGTATAATTGCCTATGATGTTCATACCGATCAAGTGCTTTCTCCGCATGCTTCCGCCTCGAGCGATTTTATGCTGTATATGGGTATTGCACCGGATGGCGGCACAAGGGGGAATCCGTCAGGTTCTAGTGCCGTGTACGGCGCCGCCCGCTGGTCGGAGTATTGGAAAATATCCACAGACATTAAAGCCGGCGCTGGCAATCAAATTAACAATGTTTTTTGCATTGCCTCTGCAGAAGTTTTTTCTGTTTTCTTACATGAAAGTAGCGCAGAAGATTACTGGGGTGGTGTGTGCGGAGCCATTATTGATCCACCTACGGATGCAGACGGAGAAATGACAGGATCGTCTGCCGGCGGCGATTCAGGAAGAGTTTATGGTATGATGGTTGGCGGGGAACATACATTGAGTGCCATCTTCTGGGGAAGTACTACAGAATTTACTACCAGCGGCGTCGGCGGCGATGATCCCCAAATCGGCGCCTTTCTGCCGTATTCTAGTGGATCGTTTGCGATACTCGATCGCGCCACCACGTATTCTGGTCCAGCCGCGCCCAGATATACGACTAATGGCGGGACGCGGATAACGTTGCCGGTATTGTATCACGTCGCAGCTAGCCCGTACGTCGCTATTGGTATTTTGCGGCAAATGAGAAAAACACAGGACGGTAGAATGAGACAGATTATTCAAGATGGCGCCTCTGTCGATCAGAGTTATCAAGTTGCCGGCTCCAATTCAGTCGATGGCGATTGTTTATCTTTTGATAATGGATAATATTCACAGACAAAAAGGGTTTTTTAAAGTGCTGGTCCCTATTTATTGTGTAAAATTGGGAGAAATTTAATGCCTTCTTTGCTAGAACAAGCCATTGTGGACGCAAAAACACTACGAGAGGCCGCCCTTAAGAATGCCGAAACGGCGGTAGTTAATAAATATTCGAATGAAGTACGGGAAGCACTAGATAAGCTTCTTGAACGCGACGAATTGGGCATGGACACGGACTTTGAGGGCGAAGGCATGGGCTTTGAAGACGAAGGCATGGGCTTTGAAGACGAAGGCATGGGCTTTGAAGACGAAATGCCGGCCATGCCGGCCATGCCGGGCGAGGAGGGAGAGCTAGAAGTAGAAGACTCCATAGAGGGGGATGTGATGGAAGTTCCGTATGCCGCCACAGACGACTTCCGCAACATGAATGTGAATGGTAGAAATCTAAAAACTCTTCCGGCAGAGGGCGATGAGGTAGAGATTACTTTAGATTTGGGCGCCCTCCGAGAATCTCTTGAGGCCGCTAGCGCCGAAGATGAAGATATCGAAATAGACCTTACAGAAGGCGACGACGAAGACGACGACGCCTTCGAATTATATGAAGTGTTCGATGATGACGATGAAAATATCGAACTAAATGAACTATTTGGCGAAGAAGACGACGAGGACGACGATCTCGACCTCCTGCTTGGCGAAGACGAGCCTGAAGGGCAGTTCTCGGATGAATTCATCGAATCTATCGCAGAAAGACTAACAGTTGACATGGGATCATCACTGTCTGGCTGGGCCGGCCGCTCATCTTATGATAAAATTTATGAGATTGAGAAAGAATTAGCTAGCCGCCGCAGTACCGGTGTCGAAGAAGAATTAAAGACTTTAAAGAGCGCTCAAGAAGAGTTGACGTTTGAAAACAAACAACTTAGAGAGCATCTTGACAAATATAAGCAAGCGACAGTGGGACTTAAAGATACATTACAAAATATTAATCTTTCCAACGCCCGCTTGCTTTACACAAATCGTGTTTTGAGAAATACCTCCTTGAATGAGCGACAAAAAGACAGAATTGTCGAAGAAATTTCAAAAGCCGATTCCGCTGTAGAGGCAAAGACAATATTTAGAACGCTAGAAAGCACAGTGGAGGCTAAGCCGATGCGAAGCCCACAATCACTAAGCGAAGCGATCAGTCGTCCTTCTTCAGTACTTCGCGCGACTCATAGAGAAGTGCAAACAGCCGATCCGTTCGCAGAGCGAATGAAGAAATTGGCAGGCATTGTATAATCACAAATTTAAAGGAGGTATTAAAATGTCTAGTATAATTGAGAGATTGACAGAAGGGATTGTTAATCGTAATGTGCGCAGTGAGAACCACGCGCTATTGAAAAAGTGGGAAAAGACCGGACTTTTGGAAGGTCTTGATACCAAACGGAAGCGCGACACCATGGCGCGGCTTCTGGAAAACCAAGCCAAGGAGCTTCTGCGAGAAAGCACTAGCATGAGCGCGGGTGATGTCGAGGGCTTCGCGGCTGTCGCATTCCCCATCGTCCGTCGAGTGTTTGCTGGCCTAATCGCCAACGATCTTGTCAGTGTGCAGCCGATGAGTCTGCCGTCAGGACTCATCTTCTTCCTTGACTTTGTGTTCTCTCCCGACCTTGGGTCCACTACGGCCTCTGGTACCAGAATGGGCAACGCCTACGAAAAGTCCATTTATGGTACTAATCAGGTTGGTAGTCAGATTACTGGTGGTGTTAGCCTAGTTGGCTCACTGAAGCAGGATCGCGGTGGTCCTCGCACAGTTGGCGCTCGCGGCTATTCATATGCGTCTCCGACTGGTTCCGGCACTCCTGTGGCCGGCGACTGGAGTTTGCTGGCGGCCTTCTCTTTGACGGGATCCACCGAAGTCCAGAAGAGAGATTATCTGCAGTATGATCCTGATATCATGGCTCTTTCCGCTTCTGGAAACGAATATGGTGTCGCCGTATTTGCTATTGCTGGTAGCAGTATCTCTGGTTCTGTTGCGGGTCAGTCCGCAGACTTTGACAACCTGGGCGCCTTTGTAATGACTGCGAACGGTACGGAGTGTGCTGGTGTTACGTCAGGCGCGCGCCAGATTCGACGCCTAACCCAGCAGACTGGTTCCGGCGAATCTGCCAACGTACAGTTTGTTGTCTTCGGCGCTGATGATGCGTCCGCTGGAGTTGATATCAAGGGCGGGAGTGTTGCCGCCGGCGCCATCGCCCTGCAATTCCCCATTCGGGACACCATAGTCGCTAGCAATGCTATCGGAACTGTAGTTGGTACCGCACTCTGGGGCCTCGAGGGCTCTGAACAGATTCCCGAGATCGACATCAAGGTCGATTCCGTGGCGGTTACCGCGCAGACCAAGAAGCTGAAAGCTAAGTGGACGCCAGAGTTGGGGCAGGATCTTAATGCCTACCACAACCTTGATGCCGAAGTTGAGCTTACTGGTATTCTTTCTGAGCAGATCGCTCTAGAAATTGACCGCGAGATTCTAGCGGATCTTGTTAACGGCGCCACGGCTAGTACTCAGTACTGGTCACGCTCCCCGGGTCTGTTTGTGAACCGTACGACTGGTGCTGAAATTGGCGCCGGCGTTACGGCGCCCGACTTCACTGGTACTGTTTCCGAGTGGTATGAGACACTCATTGAAACTATCAATGATGTTTCAGCGCAGATTCACCGTAAGACTCTTCGCGGTGGTGCGAACTTCATCGTCTGTGGGCCTGAAATGGCCAACATTCTTGAGTTCACGTCTGGTTTCCGCGCGAGCGTTACTGCTGACGACGAAACCGGCTCAGTCGGCGCCGTCAAGACAGGGGCGATTTCTAAGAAGTTCGATGTTATTGTGGATCCTTACTTCCTTCGTAACGTCATCCTAGTCGGTAGACGCGGATCTAGCTTCCTAGAATCTGGATATGTGTATGCACCATACGTGCCGCTGCAGACCACGCCCACCATCTTTGGCCCGGAAGACTTCGTGCCCCGTAAGGGCGTGATGACTCGATATGCCAAAAAGATGGTCCGACCTGACCTGTATGGTCTGGTTGTCGTCCGTGGCCTAGTTGGTGAAACTGGCTCCTAAGTCAGCTAACTAAACTCGAGTGTCTAAAAGCCCCCGCAATTGCGGGGGCTTTTTCGATATCAAGAGACTATTTAATATATTAATAGCCAAGGAGTATTGAAGGTGAATCCCAGAAAACGTCGTTATTTGAAACTAAGAGCCCTGGCGGCTCTCGAGAGCCCTACCGAGGAAGCCCCACCGGCAGCAGCACCAGCACCGCCGGTAGAGCCAGCGCCAGTTAAGAAACCCAGAACTAACAAGAGAAGGAAGAGAAAGGTTGCGTCAAGCGAATAACTTAACTTATCCCTTTCGTAAAACCCCTGGCAACAGGGGTTTTTTGTTTTAGGAAAACTATTTATGATAAGGAACCACCCAAATGCCAACCAATCTTAACCCCATTTCAGCGACTAGCACCGTAATCTTGTCTGCGGCCGGCGTGCCCGGCGACGTTACGGCTGCAGTGCCTTTTGGAGTATATACGGATTCAACCGACTTCCTGAGTGGCGCCGCCCTGCAAGTTGATTATGTGTATAAAAAGCTTGGCGGGGATATTGTAGATATTGAACTTACACCGTCAAACGTTTACGCGGCATATGAAGAGTCTGTTTTGGAATATTCCTATATAATTAACCTGCATCAGAGTCAGAACATTATAGCCGATGTGCTTGGCATGACAACTGGCACTTTTGATCACAAGGGCCAGCGCAAGACCGGTCCTGAAAATGTAAACCTTCGGTACCCGCGCTTTCAGTACGCCCAGGCGCGCAAAATTGGAGATGCAGTCGCAACAGCCGGCGGCTACGGCGGCACTACTCCTATATATTCGGCGTCTTTCCTAACACGCCAAAACCAACAAGACTACGACTTGCAAACAATAATCGTTAATGCTTCTAGTACTGGCCTAGACGACGGCGGCACCCCCGTAAACTATGCTGGCGCCGTTGGTGACAAGCGAGTAATTATTACAAAAGTTTTTTATATATCCCCGCGCGCTATGTGGAGGTTCTATGGCTATTATGGTGGTATCGGGGTTGTTGGGAATTCTTCAACATACGGGCAGTTTGCCGATGATTCGACTTTTGAAGTTATTCCCACGTGGCAGAACAAGTTGCAAGCGGTAATGTACGAAGATTCTATAGGAACTAGAACCTCTCACTATTCCTACGAGCTTAGGAACAATATGTTGAGGCTATTTCCATCGCCGGATCATTACGGCTTCGGAGACGGTTTGAATGACCGTATGTGGGTTAATTTCTATGTTGATATGGGAGATGCCTGGGAAAAGAATTCCGCCTATAGCGACGGTGTGGAGGGCATTAATAACATAAGCACACTTCCATTCGATAATCTCCCGTACGCGAATATCAATGCTATAGGCAAGCAATGGATTCGCAAATATGCGCTAGCGCTTTGCAAAGAAATGCTGGGACAGGTTCGTGGAAAATTTACAACAATGCCAATCCCCGGGGAAAGTGTAACGCTAAACCATTCAGAGCTATTGTCGCAGGCGAAAGAAGAGCAACAGCAGCTTAGAGACAAATTGATAGAAATTCTCGACAAGGTTAATTACAACCAATTGGCCAAGAATGATGCAGAGATGGGAGAGGCTGCAGCACAGGCGTTTAAGCACTCCCCACTACCAATTTTCATAGGATAATCAGATGGCAGAGAATAAATGGGAAAGACCAGCGGCCCCACCTCCTCCATTGTTTTTGGGGGAGAAAGAGAGAAATCTTGTCAAGCAAGTCAATGACGAATTGGCAGAAAAGGTCATTGGCCAGCAAGTTATTTATTATCCCATCGACATAGAGAGAACAGATTTTCATGAACTATACGGGGAAGCTGTCGAAAAGACCTTTTTGCCTCCCGTACGAGTATACGCTCTTGTAGAATTCACAGAATACACCACCACCTACCTAGATAATATGGGAATTGACGCGTCATGGGAAATCAACATACACTTCCATAAGAGAAGACTAGAAGAGGATCAAGACATGTTTGTACGTGAAGGAGATTTTGTCTTATACTCAGATAGTTATTATGAGATTGTTAAGCTGTCCCAACCCAAACTCTTATTTGGCCAAGCGAATCAGTCCTTTGAAATATCTGCTAGGTGCAGGACTGCGCGGAAGGGGACGTTCGATGCTACCTGATAATTTTGATTTTGCTATGTTGCCGGCCGATACAACGGTTCGGCTAAAAGAGATCGGGATGTTGTCGTCAACAATAGAAACGATCGACTATGCCATCACCTCATGGCTAAAAAATGATTTATCCCTCAAGGCACGCACCAATACAGGCTGGAACGATGTGCCCGTACTGTGGCAAGCGCCCGAGAGAGCTTTCCAGATTAAAAATGAAAAATCTCTAAGAGATTCCGATGGCGCCCTTAAGTTGCCGCTGATTAGCATTGAGAGAACTAATATTACGAAAGACCCAGCCAAAAAGGGCTCCTATCAAGCCCACACGTACTCGCAAGATAAAAATGGTAGAACCGGTAGAATGGTCTTGGCTAGAAAGATCGTTCAAGATAAAACAAGAAACTTTGCAACGGTTGGGAATACGAGAACCGCAATTTACACTTCAGGACAAGCCCAAAGGTATTATCCGCGAGTAAATAAGAAAATAGTTATTAAAACGCTTTCAATACCGATACCTGTTTATATTAACGCCGAATACAAAATAAACATCAAGACTGAGTATCAACAGCAGATGAATGAACTTATCGCCCCCTTTATCGCAAGAACTGGTCAGATTAATGCTTTCGTTCTAAGAAGAAACGGGCACACGTATGAAGCCTTTATAGACCAGGGGTTCGCACACAATAACAACACATCAAATCTTGGTGAAGAAATGAGAAGTTTCTCAACAGATATTACTATTAGGGTTCTTGGTTATCTCATAGGAGAGGGGGAAAATGACGACAGGCCCATTGTCAGGATTGATGAGAATTTTGTCGAGATTTCATTTCCGAATGAGGGAATAGCCACCAAAGACGAGGAAGGCTTCTTTCAGATCAGTTCCTGAACTGGATGATGTTAATTTCCTATTTTGTCTCCTTTTGAGGGCTCACAATACTATTTAAAATTGGCTAGCACGTCGATTGGCCTAGTTTTTCAAGAGAGGGCGTCTTAATGTCAGTAAAGAATTTCAAATTTGTATCTCCTGGGGTATTTATCAACGAGATTGATAACTCCTACCTGCCCCGCAGTGCTCCAAACATTGGACCGGTCGTTATCGGCAGATCCTCGCGGGGCTTGGGTATGCAGCCAGTAACTGTTGAGTCATACTCTCGGTTTGTTGAAATGTACGGCGACACGGTTCCGGGTAATGGCGGCGGCGATATCTACAGGCGCGGAAACTACCAGTCCCCGATGTATGGCACTTATGCCAGCAAAGCCTTTTTAAACGCGAACGTAGCTCCCGTCACTTATATGCGCCTTCTTGGCCAGCAGTCCACCACCAACGATGGCGCTGCGGACGCTCAAGCCGGCTGGCGCCTTTATAACGCCGGCGGTTCCGGTGTAACACCGGCCACTGGCTCTGCAGCCGGCGGCGCCTTTGGCCTTTTTGTTGCGCCCTCTTCTTCTAACGGCGAGTTTACTGGCTCAGCAGCCGGCTTTCAATTGGCCGCCACGGTCTATCTGAGAAGTGGTTCAGTGATGCTTTCCGGCACTGTTGCAGGCCCAGATACCGCCCTGACTGCTCAAGCCTCTTCAACGCTCATTGAAAGCGATGCAGCCGGCGTCTTTCTTTTGGTTGTATCCGGTGCTACCGCTGGAGAAAAGAAGTTTAAAATTAATTTTAATGACAGCCATGAGAAATTTGCGCGCAAGGTTTTGAATACAAACCCTCAATTGACTTCGGATCAGGGTGTCTTCTACCCGGCGGCCTCTTACCAGGATTATTGGCTTGGGGAGACGTTCGAACAGGAGCTTCGTGAGCGCAATCTAGATGGAGCCTCCAGCGGGATCCTTGTGGGCTGCATCGCCGCGCTTAGCTCTGGTTCGGCGGTAGGCCCCTATAATATGAAGAATACCCCGTCACAAGAAGCTGTCGCTGGCTGGTTTATTGGACAAGACCTTGGTTCTGCGGCTTCCTTCGACGCCGCGAGCGCTTCAAAGTTGTTTCGCCTAATTGGTCGTGGCCATGGCGAGTGGCTTCATAAAAACATGAAAGTATCAATTGAGAGAGTCAGAGAATCCAATACAACCACTACCGATTACGGAACATTTTCAGTTGTCCTCCGTCAACTAAGCGACACCGATGGCGCGGTTGTATATATGGAGCGCTTTGACAGTTGCACTCTTGATCCGTCTTCGCCGGATTACGTCGCCAGAAAGATAGGCGATCGATTCGTTCGCTGGGATGTTGGCGAACGAAGACTTAAGCATTACGGGGATTATGATAACCAATCAAGATTTGTTCGCGTCGAAGTGAACGCCGACGTGGATGCGGGCGCCAGCGATCCGACGCTTCTGCCATTCGGTTATTTCGGGCCCCCGAAATTAAAAAACGTCGCCGGAGTTAACGCCGACGATGCCGCGTCTACTTTGGATAATCGATTCCTTATCCTTGGTGACACCTTGCCAGGATTCGCAGACGCCTCGGTACTTATATCCTCCTCCTTCGCCACTGCCGATATGTCAGCCAGCTTTCAGTTTCCTTCGGTTAGGTTGCGGAGTACTGCGGCCGAAGACGGCCTGTCAGATCCCACAAGGGCCTATTTTGGCATGCAAGTTACAAGAACGGCGACCGCAACCGTACCTGACGCTAGCGTGGCTGACCCTCATCGCCTGTGGCATGCTGATCTTGGACAGGCTAGCGGCGTTCCTGTTGACACGACAGGCGCCTCTTACAATACGTCAATTTCGGGGATCAGCGGATATGATTATATCTTCACCCTTGACGACGTTAGCTCTTCGGCCACCACTTATCAATATGTCTCCGGCTCCAGACTAGCCGGCAATAGTGTTACAGCCGGTGGCGACTATACAACGCTGTTGGATGCTAATTACAACCGCTTCACAGCGCCGTTTTGGGGCGGCTTCGATGGCTTCGACATTACCAAACCGGATCCTCTATACAATGCCGGCATTGCCGCCGGCGCGACTGAAGATAATTCTTCTGCCTACCATACCATAAAGAGGGCTGTTGATACAGTGGCAGATCCCGAATACATCAACATGAATCTACTTTGTATGCCCGGGTTAACCAACGAAAGTCTTACGACACACATGGTTAATGTTTGCGCCGAGCGCGCCGATGCGATGGCCATCATTGATTTGCCAAACATATATATTCCCTCTCATGAGACATATTACGCGGATAAGTCGAGTAGAATAGGCACAACGCCGGCCGCCGCCGCGACAGCGCTTAAGGGCCGCCGGCTAGACTCGAGCTATGGATGTACATTTTATCCGTGGGTGCAAAGCCGTGATGCTGTGACCGGAGCCCCAGTTTGGCTGCCACCGTCTGTTGCCATGCTGGGTGTTTTGGCCAGTTCAGAGGCGAGCAGCTTTCTTTGGTTCGCGCCGGCCGGCTTTAATCGCGGTGGCCTCTCGGATGGCGCCGCTGGGATCCCGATAAGCAACGTGTCTGAAAGGCTGATGTCTAGAGAGCGAGACACGCTCTACGAGGCGCGCATCAACCCAATTGCGAGTTTTCCAAGTACGGGCATCGTAGTCTTTGGCCAAAAAACCCTGCAGGAACGCCCATCAGCACTCGATCGAATTAATGTTAGGCGTTTGGTAATCTATCTCAAGAAGCAAATCTCAATCCTCTCGACACAGGTGCTGTTCGAACAGAATGTGCAGGGCACTTGGTCAAGATTTACAGATCTAATCGGACCCTTTTTGTCAAGTGTAAAAACTGATTTTGGCATCACCGAATATAAACTAATTCTCGATGAGTCTACCACCACACCAGATCTTGTTGACCAAAATATTCTTTATGCCAAAATCATGGTCAAGCCTGCCCGGGCAATCGAATATATCGCTATCGATTTTGTAATTGCTTCAACTGGAGCCTCTTTCGATGACTAAAAAATATTATACTTTACTATTTAATTTAAAGGAGACACAATAACATGCCATTCTGGTCACAAGATCTTCAGGGCAACCCGACCATACAAGATCCAAAAAGAAGCTTTCGGTTTCTTGTGCGATTTGGTGCAATCGCGGCCACCAACGGCGGGGCCGATCTTTGGTACGCCAAAACCGCCAACAAACCCTCCTTCTCAGTAGCGTCTGAGCCGCACAAATATCTTGGTCACACGTTTAATTATCCTGGTTCCGTAACCTGGGATGATGTAACCATCACACTAGTTGACCCCACTACCCCGGATATGTCAGCTACGCTTAGCGCTCTCATGGTTCACTCGGGCTACGAGCCTCCGTCA
>Ga0209128_1002926_pt1 | contig 10766 bp, 12 predicted proteins | sample ETNvirnome_6_100_FD_184072 | JGI IMG/M metagenome (GOLD analysis project Ga0209128, IMG submission 184072) | Marine viral communities from the Pacific Ocean - ETNP_6_100 (SPAdes) (version 2) | ecosystem: Environmental > Aquatic > Marine > Oceanic | place: Pacific Ocean | collected 2013-06-19 | reverse complement strand
CAGATAACGTAGAATTTGAAGACACTCAAGTAGATTCTTTGGGAGTAGGAACAGCCGCAAGCGGTACAACAGGAGAAATCAGAGCTACAAATGATGTTACTGCATATTATTCATCTGATGTAAGATTGAAGAAAAATATTAAACCTATTGACAATGCATTATTAAGGCTTGATAAAATTAATGGATATGAATTTGATTGGAAAAAAGGTAGACCCAAGAATATCCATTCTCATGAGGGGCATGCTATCGGGGTTTCAGCTCAAGAGATTATGGAGGTTTTACCCGAGGTTGTACAGAAAAGAGATAATGGCTATCTAGCAGTGGACTATCAAAAGATAGTAGCATTACTAATCAATGGAATAAAAGAGCTAAAGGCTGAAATTGAGGAGATAAAAGATGACTATAGAAAGTAGCGGTGCTATAAGTCTCGGGACAAAAGCTGGTACAGATAGAAGCATCTCGGCTGAATTTGGTGGTGATGCACCGCACTCTCTGAGCGAATACTACGACAAAGGAAACGCCCCCTCATCTGGTGAAATTCAAATGGGGGCAGATTTTCACGGGACAAGTGATTCCTCATCGGGGGGTTCGATAGTAACAAATGGATTAGTATGGCATTATGATGCATCTAATAGTTCGTCTTATCCAGGAAGTGGAACGACTTGGACTGATCTTGTATCCAGTATTGCAGGAACATTAACAAACTCACCCACATTTAACTCTGGCGTGGGGGGTTATTTTGATTTTGATGGTTCTAATGATTATGTGGTACTACCATCTCAAAGTATCTCGGCTGCAAAAACATTTTCAGTTTGGGTAAACACAGACTCTGATCATAATGGAATTTTTATAAGTGCTGATAGAGGAAACCCTGGGATGGATGAGAGACTTTTTCAATTTAAGAAAAAAAATACTGGAAAAATACAATTTATTGGTTTCTCGGATTATTGGACTTACGTGATGTTAAATACAACTAATGCTATATCAAATGGTGTTTGGATTAATGCAACTGTAGTTCATTCTTCCAGTGGAAGTTCAAAAATGTATATCAATGGTTCATTGGACAGTACAAGCACTGTGCCAACGATCACAGGTTCTCAGCCAATATATTTTGCAAAAAATGGATTTGGTAGTGCAAATCAATATAATGGCAAAATGGCAACGGTTTATTATTACAATAGAGAATTAACATCTGCTGAGGTATTAACTAACTTTGAAGCACTTAAAGATAGGTTTGGAGTATAAAAATAAAATGAATGGGCAAGTTCGGGTATATTATAATGACTAAAGAAAATAGAAAATTTGTAATATTTAATACAAGTGAAACAGGTTCAATTAATTTTTCACAAGTACTCGAAACAAGTGTAGAAACTTTAAGATTAAATGTTAGTGGAAGCAAAACATTTGTTAAATATGAGGGGAGCATGCCTTCATCATTAAGTGGATTAAGTACAAAATCAAAAGCATACACTTATTTAGAAATGACGAGTGAATTATCAAAAAGTGAGTGGATAATAGAAGATGATATTATTGACCCAGAAGAAGAAGCACTGGAGAACGAATGATAATCAACTGGTTATTAGCGGTGGTATTGGTAGCTGGGATAGCAGTCATAGCTGTATCCTTTGCTGAATGGCTTAGAGATGACTAAGGTAATAATACATTAGATGCAACATTCTGTCTTGACGTATCAGATCAATTAAATATAAAACCAACAATATTGCCGCAATTAAGAATAAAACATTTGAAGGAATTATTTATTTAGTTAATATTTATAATAGATAACATGGAGAATCCACATGGCTTTTAGAGTAGTAAAACAATTATTTCAAGCACCGAGTTCAAGTGTAAGTGCTAACGTAACTTTTAATGACCCAAATTGGGCTACAAGAAATGTTTATATTGCATCTTCAAGTGATATGCAATTATGGCAGTTTGAGTCTGAGGTTGATGCTTGGACTAAAGCTGCACAGTTAAGTGGATCAGATAGTACTGATAGAAAATACAAGGTTATTGAAATTTAAAAAATTTTTTATTTTACACAAAAAAAACAATACTTATTGAAGAAAACTATAATAGGAGAAGATAGTTATGGCTGAAGAAGCAAAAGTTATAAAAACTGCAGAAACTGCAGAAACTACAGATACGAAGTTTACTGATGAAGAACTTCAATCTTTACAACAGTTACAACAGAATTATCAGGATAAACAACTTCAGTTTGGTCAACTAAGAGTTCAAAAACTTCTTTTAGAGCAACAGATGGATGCTTTAGTAGAGAGAGAAACTCAGTTAGAAGAAGAATATAAGGCTACTCAACAAGAGGAACAAGATTTAGTTAATACATTAAATCAAAAGTATGGCCCAGGACAGTTAGACCCAACTACTGGAGTATTTACCCCACAAGATCAATAAAAGCTTCCTAAAGCATACGTTTTAGTAAATTTACTTTATATTTATGTTTAGTAAATTTAAATTAATTTAATAATTTAGGGAGAATAACAATGGCAGAAAGAATCGTTTCGCCAGGTGTATTTACACGTGAACAAGATCTTTCATTTTTACCCCAAGGCATTTCAGAAATAGGTGCAGCAATTATAGGCCCAACAAAGAAGGGGCCTGCATTTACACCTACTCAAGTAACATCTTTTCAAGATTTTGAGGCAATGTTTGGTGGAATGGATAGTAGATTTTACACACCTTACACCGTAGAACAATATTTAAAAAGTGCGGGAGTTGTAACAGTAGTTAGAGTTCTTGGACTTGGTGGTTATACAGTTGATACAGTAGCACTTGGTGCACATTTACCAACAGTAGGTGCAGCTACAATGTCACTTGCTATAATTGCACCATCTCGTGGTGGAAGTGGAACAGCTGATTTATCAGGTACTACTTTTATAGGTCAAGCATTTAATGCTGACGGTGCTACTCTTAGTGTAAGTGGAAGTTCAGGTTTTGATTCTGGTGCAGAAACTTATACTATTTCTTTTAATACAGGTAGTGAAGCAACTTATATCACAAAAGTTTTAAGTTCAGATCCACAAGTAACAAAAAAAGGTAGTTCAACACAGTCTATTTATGTTTATAAGAATTTTAAACAAAATCAACAGAGTGGTTCATGGTCAACTACTTCTGGTGATAATGTGGCAAACACCGCATCTGCAAGTGCAGTATTATCATCTAATGGTAATGATTTTGCTAGTGGTAATGCACCAACATATGATAGTAATGGTAATGCTACAACTGATTGGACAGGTAATGTAGATTACTGTTCAGCAAGAACGCCTTGGATTTCATCTCAAATGGTAGGTGGAACAAGACACAGATTATTTAGAGTATATACCCGTTCACACGGAACAGATGTTAATAAAGAATATAAATTAGCTATTTTGAATGTGAAAAGAGCGGCTGATATTGCAGGTTCTGATTATGGAACATTTTCACTTCAAGTTAGGTCTAATAATCCAAACAATGATGTAACACGAGCTGATGATAATACTATACTTGACCAATGGGAGAATTGTACATTTGATCCAAATTCTGTTAATTTCTTTGCAAAATTAATTGGTGATAGACATTTGGTAATTGATTCAAATGGTAAATTAACTTATTATGGTGATTATCCAAATCTAAGTAAACATATTAGAGTTGGTGATTATACTAATCCTGCAAACTCATCTGGTGGGACACATTTGGAATCATTACCAAAGAGTGTTGTACCAATGGGATTTGAAGCAGTATATAATACAGTAGCTGGAACAACCTTAGTACCACCGGCAATATTTAAAACAGCACAAAGTGGTTCAGGTGAAGGATATACTGGTACAAGTACTTTTGATTCAACTATTTTTTATGGTTGGGATTTTGATCATGAAGATAGTAAACAGTATTTAGGCCCAATACCTTCAAGTGCAAATATCGGTCTTAATGTAACAATGAGTCTTGAAAATGTGTATGGACACAATGATGCTTCAGCACTTGGTAGTACTTATGCGACTTCAACTGATTTAATATCATTATCTAATTCTGCAATTGGACAAAGAAAATTCTATGTTCCTTTCCAGTGGGGATTTGACGGATATAATCCAGCAACTCCATATTCTACAGGAAATGAAATTGCAACAACAAATACACAAGGATTTGATTGTGCAACTTCAACATCCAGTGGTTCAATAGCATATAAAAGAGCTATTAACGCTGTAAGTAATCCTGATGAGTTTGATATTAATTTGTTAGTAACACCAGGTATTATTCATAGATTACATTCAACTGTAACAAATCATGCTATTAATAAGGTAGAATCTCGAGCAGACGCCTTATATGTAATGGATTCAGCGGCATATGGTGATTCAGTACAGACTGTTACTAATACAGTTCAAGATATGGACACCAATTATGTAGCAACATATTACCCGTGGGTACAAGTACCAGATTCTACTCGTAATAATAAACCAGTTTGGGTGCCTACTTCTGTAGTGTTACCTGGTGTTATTGCGTTTAATGATAAGGTAGCCCATGAGTGGTTCGCTCCAGCGGGTCTGAATCGTGGTGGTTTAACAAATGTACTACAAGCAAAAACAAGGTTAACTCACGCTGAAAGAGATGAACTTTATGAAGGTAGAGTTAATCCAATAGCTTCATTTCCTGGTCAAGGTGCAGTGGTATTTGGACAGAAAACACTTCAGTCCAAACCATCAGCACTTGATAGGGTTAATGTACGTAGATTGTTAATTGCATTAAGGAAATTTATTGCAAGTACTTCAAGATATCTTGTCTTCGAACAGAATACAATGGCAACAAGAAATCGTTTCTTGAATGTTGTAAATCCATATCTTGAACAGGTACAACAGAATAGTGGATTATCCGCATTTAGAGTTGTAATGGATGATACAAATAACACACCTGATGTGATTGATAGAAATCAATTAGTTGGACAAATATTTATTCAACCTACAAGAACTGCAGAGTTTATTGTACTTGATTTCGTTGTTCAACCTACAGGTGCTACATTCCCTGAGTAATTTAGGAAATATACAATGACTAAAAGCCCCTCTATTGAGGGGTTTTTTGTTTTTTGTAAACTTTGATATTTATAAATGAAATTAAGAAAAACTTAATTGATTGATATTTATATTTGAGTAAGAAATTTATTAGGAGAATTAAAAGATGCCTACAATCGATCCTTCGGATATTATGTTCACACCATTTGAACCGAAAACAAAAAATCGGTTTATTATGTCTATTGAAGGTATTCCAGCATATTTAATTAAAACTGCGAATAGACCTCAAATACAATTTGAAGAAATTGTTTTAGACCATATTAACATTAAAAGATACATTAAAGGTAAAGGTGCATGGCAACCTATTGATATTACATTATATGATCCTGTTGTTCCTTCAGCGGCACAAGCTTGTATGGAATGGATTCGATTATCACATGAATCAGTAACAGGTAGGGATGGTTATTCAGATTTTTATAAAAAAGATGTAACTTTTAATGTATTAGGGCCAGTCGGAGATGTTGTTGAAGAGTGGACATTAAGAGGTACATACATTGAATCAGCTAATTTCGGGGATATGGATTTTGCATCAAGTGATCCAGCAGAGATTACTCTTACGCTGAAGTATGATTACGCAATCTTACAATTTTAATTGGAGAAACTAAAATGAGTGAATGGATAGTACAAAATTGGGAATGGCTACTTTTGGGTTTTTACACCATAGAAAAAATTGTCCGCCTTAGCCCGTCTAAAAAGGACGATGTTATTTTTGATATGGTATTGAAACCTGTTTGGGATGCCGTAACCAAGAAAAAGTAATATTTTTAAAATAAATTTTAATTAGTACAAAATTAGTTATATTTAATAATAAAGGTTATTGATTTTATATCAATACGTTAATTACATAGTGTAAAGGAGTTATTTATGGCAGAGGCTTATAAATTCCCTACAGAGATGGTAGATTTACCGTCTAAGGGGTATTTCTATCCTGATGGGCACCCGCTTACTTCAGGTAAAGTAGAAATAAAATATATGACAGCAAGAGAAGAGGATATTCTTACTTCTCAGAATTTGATACAACAAGGTACAGTTATAGATAAATTGTTGGAATCTTTAATTGTAGATAAATCAATTGATATTAATGATATGTTGATTGGTGATAAGAATGCAATTATGGTTTCTGCAAGAATTCTTGGTTATGGTAAAGAATATGAATTCACTTATGATGACGAGGAACATACAGCTGATTTATCAGTACTTGAACCTGTAGATTTAGATTTTTCAAAATTTACAAAAGGAGTAAATCAATTTACTTTAGATTTACCAAGTTCAAAGAGAACTATTACCTTTAAATTGTTGGTTGGTAGAGATGAGAAAGAAATTTCAAAAGAAATTGAAGCTCGTAAAAAAATAAATAAACAACATAGTTCAGAATTGACTACAAGATTAAAGAAAATGATATTATCAGTTGATGGTAACTCTGAAAAATCACATATAAATAATTTTGTAGACAATGAATTTTTATCGAGAGATTCTTTAGCATTTAGGGTATACTTAGCAAAAGTTACACCAGATGTTGATATGAACATAACAGTTGTGGATTCAACTGGAAAGGAGAATAAGGTGGCAATTCCAGTCACCATACGATTTTTTTGGCCTACCGCCGGAGTATAAACCGGAAATCCACGAACAAATATTTCAATTAATATTACATTCTAAAGGTGGCATTACTTTTAGTGATGCTTACAACCTACCTATCTATCTTCGTCATTTTTATCTTAGACGACTACAGACTTTTTATAAAAAAGAAGCTGAGGAATTAAGAAAAGAATTAGACAAACATAAAACTTCATTCCGAAAGTAAATTTTTACATATTTGATATTTATAATTGAGTTATAACATATTTAATTTAATTGGAGACTTAAATGCCTAAGTATATTATTAAAGAAGGAGTAATTGAAAAATTTCTTGGTTCAATATTTAAATCAATCTTAAAAAAGGCTGAATCGAAAGCTATAAAAGATTTAAAAAGAAAAGATCCAACTTTTGGTAGAAAATTAAAAGCGTTGGAAAAAGATAAAAAAGATATTGAAGACTATATTAAAAAGAATAAAAAAGAATTATCAGATGAATATGGATTTGATTTTTAATTTTAGGATATATTTATGGCATTAACAGACGCTGAAAAAAGATTAAAAACCGCCGGATTTCAACGAGCAAAAGCTGCTCAAGAAGAAGAAGGTGCAAAAAGACGATTACTTAGTATTGAACAAGAGTTAGCTACATTAGGTAAAGAACATTTTAAATCAGTTAGAGATCTTCTTGGAGTTACTGAAGATTTAGCTAAAATTGCAAAGTTTAGAAAAGATATTGAGAAAGGTGTTCATGAAGGTACACGAGATGAAGCAGAAGATCTTCTCAATGGAATGAAAGCTAGTGTAGAGAAGAGAAAAGCTATCATGCAAACAGCACCTGGTATGGTAAATATCGCCGCTGGAGCTAAGAAAACATTTAAGAATGTAAAAATGATGGCTACCTCATGGTTAGGAATTGGTTCTTTAATATTTGCCGCTTTTAAATATTTACTTGATTTTCAGAAGGCCGTTACTGATACGCGTAAGGATTTAGGTGTTTCATATGCATCTGCTGTAAGCCTTACAGTTCAAACTAAAGCTTTAGGTTTTGCAGCTAAAGCGTGGGGATTAGATCAGGCAGATATAGCTGCATCGGCAACAGCAATAAGACAAGAATTAGGTACAAGTGCACAAGAAGCGTTGAATTTAAGTTTGAACTTTGCAAGAACGGCTTCTGCAACAGGTCAAACTTATGAAGGAATGGCTAAAACTCTTTCAGTTATGGAATCAATATCATCTGCAAGTAGAGATGTATTAATTAATCAGATGAGAACAAATGCGGCGATGATTGAAGCCGCTGGTATTGCACCTGGTGATGTAATGAAAGATATAGCTTCTAATGCTGAGTATTTTGCTAAATTTGCTAAAGAGGGTGGTTCAAATTTAATTAATGCAGGAACAGCTGCAAGAAAGTTAGGATTGAATATGAGTCATGTATCATCAATTTCAAACTCGTTACTTGATTTTGAATCATCTATTGAAAAACAATTAGAAGTATCAATGTTACTTGGTAGACAAATCAACCTTGATAAAGCAAGACAATTAGCTTTTACTGGTAAACATAAAGAAATGATGGAAGAAGTTCTTAAACAAGTTGGTGGTGAAGCGGAATTTTCAAAAATGAATTATATACAAAGGGAGAAGTTAGCACAAAGTGTTGGTGTTGAAGTAGAACAACTTGCAAGACTTGTTAGAAATAATGCTTCCGCTGGTGTTGCTGGTGTTGGTGGAGCAGTTAGTGCAGCTATGGGAGATTTTCAGAAAGTTTCTGCGGAAAATTCTTCTAAATCAGTTGAATTACAAAGAGAAAGTAATAATATACAAAAAAAACAATTAGATGTGATGACTTAATATTATGGGAAAAGAACATACGCCTGACGGAAAACCAGAAGATAATAGTAGATTTGATGAATATGGCCGATGGAAGCCAGGAGAATTTGAAGCGGTTATAGAATCTCGTAAACTTGTTACACCAAAGTCAAATCTTGAGTGGGCCCACCGAGGAGAAGGTTTAGCTAGAATTGACCCACTAATTACAACACCAGAACTTAAATATGTAGATTATATTCAAAATTATTATGCAGATGGATTTACTCCAAATAGACTATATAGTAAAATAACTGAATTTAAAGGAGTGGGTGAGAATACACAAAAATTTGATCCTTTATATCGTACTACTACAGCAAATCCAAGTGTAGATTTTGAAGCTACAAAACGTTTTGAAAATTATCCTAAAAAAGTATTAGATGATTTACCATCCCCATTAGAAATATTACATACTAAGGGGTTAACTGATAGGAGCCCTCTTAGAAAAGACGCAGAACCAGGTTATTCATATACCCCTTTACCATTAGAATCTATGTATGCTAAAGGATTAAAAGTAGGAGATAGGTTATCATATAAACGAGGTAATGAAGTATTAGGTTTTGACCAACCATTTATTATCAGAGATATAGGAAATCAATGGGGAATAGATAAAGTTCCTTTAATGGAAGGTATTAAGGATGTTACATTAAAAAAGATTTTAACTATTGGAATAAATGCTATAGATGAAGTTGGAGGAGTGGTTCTTGGAAGACAACCAAGTGCTTTTATAGATAGATATTTAGCTGACATTACAAGAAATTTAAAATTTTTAGCGACACCAAAAGGGGCTGGATTTTTATTAAAACAAAAAGTTTTACATAGAAGAAATGCATTTGATAAAACAGGTGGATTAAAGTATAAATTAATTGGTGTTCCTACAAGTTTAGGTGATGCACTTTCACTTGGAAGAAATATGATTGATCCAAAATCATATAGTGTTCTTTCTTTAGGAAGTATACCTGGTGCATTTAATCTTCCACGATATGGACTGTATAATCCAGGGAATATAATAGAAGATGCAAAAGAAGGTGTAGCAAAATTTCTTAGTCGTGAAGCACTTAAATTAGTAAAACCAGTTGGTGAAGCGATTATTGATTTTACAATGAATGCTATTGGTGTACTTGGAGATACATTATATGATCTGGCACCAGCACCAATTCAAGGTGGATTAGATAAGTTAAGTCAAGGAATCGAAAGAACCAAAAACCAAGCCCAAGCTTGGCAAAAAGTAGCGTCCAAAGCGTATGGTGAAGTTAGCAAAGCTGTAACAGCAGAATTAGGGATGAATAAAGAGTTTGCAGATGTTGGGGCGGATAAAGTAAATTTAATTAGATATGGTGAAACAGCACATAGTGGAATGAACTATGATAAATTAGATTGGATTCCTTTTAAATTTCATGATGTAAATAATGATAAACCTATAGTATTTCGTGCAATTCTAAGCGGTATATCAGATACTTTCACACCAAATTATTCAGAAGAAAAATATATTGGAAGACCTGATAAAGTATATGTTTATCAAGGTACAGATAGAACAATAAGTTTTACATTTGATATTTACCCTAAATCAGATAAAGAATTAGTAACACTTTGGGAAAAAATGAATTATTTAGCGGGATTGACGTATCCTGAGTGGGCACCAAGTAGTGGTGGTATGGGATCTGGTATGATAGCACCATTCTGTAAGTTAACTATAGGACAAATGTTTACTGATACACCAGGTTATATATCTGCATTAACCTATACTGTACAAGATAATGGAACTTGGGAAACAACATTTGCGAAGTTACCTAAATATATACAAGCAAGTTGTACATTTGTTTATATTGGTAAAAGATTACCAAGTACTATTCAAAAACATTATGAACTACCCTGGGTTGGTGGAACAAAATATCAGATTGGTACAAATTCAAATATATTTATGGCAATGATGGATAATGTGGATATAGATATGGGTACTTTATTGAAACAAAGTCCTGACAGTTTAGACAAATGGGCAGCAAATAAATAAATGAAAAGATATTCTACAACAAGAGCAAAATTTGATAAAGCAGGATTTAGAGTTTATGGAACTACTTATTATCCTGAAATACCTATAGAGAATGGGGATAAATTTATTTATTCAAAATTTGGTGATAGATTTGATCTTTTAGCACATAAATTTTATGGTGATGTTACTTTATGGTGGGTTATAGCAAAAGCAAATGGAATTCGAGGTAAAGCCGCATTAGAACCAGGCACAGAATTAAGAATACCGAGTGATATAAC
>Ga0209128_1002922_pt1 | contig 10777 bp, 18 predicted proteins | sample ETNvirnome_6_100_FD_184072 | JGI IMG/M metagenome (GOLD analysis project Ga0209128, IMG submission 184072) | Marine viral communities from the Pacific Ocean - ETNP_6_100 (SPAdes) (version 2) | ecosystem: Environmental > Aquatic > Marine > Oceanic | place: Pacific Ocean | collected 2013-06-19 | reverse complement strand
GATAAAGAAACAGATGAAGAAAATGAAGATGACTGATGATAAGACTCATTCTATTTTCTTTGTTGCTAGTCGTAAGGCACCAGGTAAATTGCCATCGCGTCTTAGCCAACACTATCAAAGTTCTTCCGGAAAAACACTGGCTGATAAAATAAAGAATGAAACTATCAAGGCTCTTAATGCTACAGCACAGAAGAAGCCAGATGTTTTGGCACGGATGGATCTTAAAAAGGCTGAAAAAGAAATCCGTACACAAATTGCTTATGTAGCAACTGAATATATGAAGGTTATAGCAAGAGAAAATAAATGAAACTATCTGAAGCAGTAAGAAAGAAATCACAACAATTTGATGGCATAGATGGTATGCCTCAACTACAGAAGCTAATGAAAAAGTTGGGTGCTAAAGATAATAAAGTGCGTACTGTTAGTATAGACTTCGGCCGAGCATATGTATATACATACGACACGCCGTCAAAAATAAACTATAATGACTATGGCGATTCTCCTATGCAAGCTAAAGGTTATTGGAAAAAAGGAAAGATGATTCCTTTTGATAAAAAACTTATTGTTAAGTATCAAAGAAGTGGTGAGGGAAGCGATAGATGAAATTAACTGAAGTATTTACAAAACCTAAAGGCAAAATTAACTGGAAACGAAAGAGTGCTGCCGGCTGGGCCGGTGTCTTTAGCGTTGGTGACCGCGAGTTTCGGTTTATGGCCCAGAAAGGCGGAGTAGATGATTCTGAACTATTTCCTCACGAAGAGGAGGTAGATAAGAAAGAAGTGTGGTCTGTGGTCTTTGTTCAATCTAGAGTGGGGGGGAAAGCTAAGGCAAGCACTGATATTACTGGTGCTGGTAAACCTATTGAGGTTTTCAATAAAGCGTTGGCGGCAATGAAAGAGTTTGTCAAAGCAGCGAAACCAAAGTATATTTATTTTAGTGCTAAGGAACCAAGTAGAATGAAGCTTTATAATTTAATGGTAAAGAAGTTAGCGTCCGGTGCTGGATTTAAGGTAATAAATGCAAGTCAAGGAAATTACCTTTTGCAAAATAGGAAAGTAAAATGAAATTATATGATTTATTAATAGAAATTGAAGATCTTGGTGTTGGTTTGACAAGGGGAAGAATGTAATGAAATTAACTAATATTCTGGATTACTGGCTCGTCGGCGATATTATACACGAAGCCAAAGAAGATACTAGGCCTGGCGATGTTTATGTAGATAAAAGAGATGGTGAAATATTTCTTGTATTAAAATATATTAATACAAAGTTTGGGAAGAAGTGGGATGGTGTAGAATTTAATTTTAAGCCACGGTATGGAGATCCTTATATATCGGCAGGTTCCTCTACTACTGTTCCTGAGCCTAAAGCTTTTGAGGGACATAAGAAAACAAAACTTACAGCTAAACATAAAAAAGCTATTAAAAAAATGCTGAAAGATCCAGAAAATCTTGATCAATTAGATCGGGCTGGATCGAATGTTAAAGATATAGAAAGATATATAAGATAAAGATGAAGTTGCAAGAGGCAGTAAAATTTACTAACAAGAAAGGTTTTGTAAGCAAAGTGGCTTACAAGATGATAAATGATTGGAAAAAGATTTGGAAACCTGGAAAAAAAGTAGGATTAGATGTTGAGAGAATAGTAACGTACATGCAAGAACGTAATCCTGAGTTAATAAAAGGTGATATTGAATCTTGGGGTAGGAGACAATATAAAGATGTAGTAAAATTGGCCATTAGAGAAGCATATAATTTTTCGTTTAAGGATGAGCAACAAACCGCGGATTTTAATAACTATCTTAAAAAGATAATAAAAAAAGAAGGAATAAAATTTCCATGAAATTAATTAATATAATTAATGAAGCGAAGTATCCTCCTAATATTGATGGGTTAACTATGGGGTTTTTGTATACAGGGATAAACAGTGCTGCGGAAAAAATATTAAAAGGTATAGAAAAAAGAACAGGATCTAATGCTAACCCTATTTCTTTACAAGTTATAGAAGGTATTGGTTCAGTTAATAAACAGCTGATGAAGAAAAAGAAGTTAGAAGGCCAAGAAGCCCTTAGTTATTTTTTGAAAGTAGCCTTGAAAGAATTTAATACTGACGCTCCATTTATCAGTAGTTTGTTTAAAAGATATAGGCTTAAGGAAAGAGATTATCGTTAAAATTAAAATTGCACTTAACGTTAATTCTAGAGAGGATAAAAAATGAAAAATTTTAGACTTATTTTAGTAGGAGCTTTGTTAGCAACCACTTTTATTTTTACTACTGCACAAGATGGAGCCGCTCCCTCGCAGAGTTATGGTGGGTCTATAGAAGTAGAGAGGTTGGCTTCTCGTATGGAAAGATTTATGAAGATGCATGTTGAGGTGGTGCGTAATCAAATGCAGCTTAACACTGCATTACATAAACTTACTTTATTACAAATAGAGAATGCAAAGAATGGCCGCTTTGCTCATATTAGTGATAGCACTTATTTCGACACTAGGACGGCAGAAATATTTAAACGTCCCGCACCTTAGAAAAAAATATAATAGAAAGTAGATGACATAATGAAGCTTAAAGATATTATAGAAGCTCATAAGTATTCTAAGGACGACGGCCGAGACTATGAAAGAGAAAGGAAGTTTAATGATACACCCAAGGCCCGGGCCTATAGGGCTAAACTCAATAAATACAATAGAGATAAAGGAACGTATGGCAACGATGACGGCCAGGACGCAACGCATAAAGGTGAGGAAATTGTTGGCTTTGAGCCTTCATCAAAGAACAAGGGAAGAAGAGAGAAAAGTAGAAAGGCATCAAAAAAGTAACATTAGCGTCTATGCTTGATATTTATATAGCATTCACACGTTAATGGTTGTTCATTAATAGTTAATGTAAAATTTTAATACTCTATATGGAGAATATATATGGATTTCGGACCAGTGTTTGAAAACGTAGCTAGTGCATTTGCATTACTTATTGCTCTTTCAGTTGTTATTGAAAGAGGATTAGCAACCGTTTTCAATTGGAAGTATTACCAGAAATTGCTCGGTGGCAGGGGCCTTAAGGTACCTATCGCTTTGGGAGTTTCATATTTAATCGCTTCTGAGGTACCAGTTGATTTGGTAGCAATGTTGTTCAACGGAGACTCGTCGGTGTTAGGCCAGATCTTGACGGCTGGATTGCTAAGTGGCGGAAGTAAAAAGGTGGCTGAAACTTTTGGTGACATAAAGGCCGCGACTACGGGTTAAAAGACAACCCACAAAAATATGTGAGCTGCCTTCGGGCGGCTCACATAACTTATATAGAGACGATATGAAATTAAATACGGTGTTGTTAAATGAAAATAAATATTCTTTTTTACCAAAATATGATGGCGGCATAAGACAAGCAACAGCTGATTTCCGTGGTAACAAACCGCGTGTCAGTAAAATGAAAATCCCCGCAGCAGTATCTGTACATGGTGCAACTGAATTGATGGACCTTGATGAGTTTCCAACTAAAGAATCTTTTATGAAGTATTATAAAGTAGTAAAAAAGCAAGGCGGCGAGATAAGGATAATAAAATGAAATTAAATAAAGTACTGTTATCCGAGCAAGATATCCGCGAATTAATACAAAAATATATTTCTTCTATAAAGAAAAACAATCATGCTCGTCGAGAAAGATATAAATCTATGGTGTATGTCCGATTAGCAGATTTGGGATTTGATCGGCATCACATAACTAACATGATTAATGATTTATCCGATGTAGATACAGAAAAAGATGTAGATCAGTTTATGTCTCGCTACCGTCTATGGGGCGACGATTATGCTGATAGTTTTCGTGCGACTGAATCTTCTTTAATGGAGCAAGAAAGAGAAGAAGATGAAGATGGTGTAGAACAAAATATTCATACCTTCAAAATTATTTTACAAATTCCTTTTACTAACATAAAAAATAAAGATCAAAAATTACGCAAATTAAAGTTTGATTTTACGATACTTGATATTAAAATAAAGAGTGATAAAGCTATAGATGTCGCGAAGTTAAATCCTGAAGATCAACAAAACGCAGCTTTGGATTATGCTGTAATGTTAGAGGTGGAAACAGAAATGACTCGCACTGAATTAGAGAATGAAATAGAACCTGACTATAAGATTCTTAAAATAAAGGAAATCTAAATGGCTATCACCCCTGCCAATGAATTGAAAATAGAAGGTGCAATAGGTTCGTTAAATTTAATTCGTCTTCTTTATTCTAAAAAGAAAACTCCCAACAGAAAAATTACAGAGAGAGTAGTAAGAGTAGTTGAGCCTTATGAAATAAAGGATGGTTATCTTTATGCCTGGGACACTACAAGAGGTAAGACAACAAAAACTTTTATACTAGATAATATAAATAATGTTTTGGTGTTAGGTAGTAAGTTTAAGGATAGGTATCCAGATGCAGGCAAAGCTTTTCCGACTTATGACACTACTCCACCACCCGATGCACGGAGAATGAGGCCAGCAGTTAATACTACAGCTTTTGTATAGAGAGGTTTTTAAGTGAAATTAGAAGATATTGGTGTGGTTGTTTTAAGTCATGGCCGAAGAGATAAACTTGAAAAAAGTTTAAAGTCTTATGAAGAAAATGGTTTAACTGATATGGTTGGTGATAATTTTATTTTCTTTAATGAGATTGCTTCTGACGATATAAGTTTAATAGAAAATGATTATAAAAAGTTTGAATGGGGTGGCCACCCAATAAATTGTGGCATTGGTTGGGGAATGGTAAAAGGTATAACAGAGTGTAATACACAATATGTTTTATTTTTAGAAAATGATTTTGAATTAGCAACGAACAATAATGATATTTATAAACAGTTAGAATTAGGGTTGCGTAATCTAGAGACAAATGAGATAGATATTATAAAATATCGTCAAGTAAAAGATTACATAAATACTTCTAATGAAGCTCGACATTGGGTAGGTGAAGTAGATTTTACAGGTAATAACAGATCTGAAAAGGCACGTAAAGGTTGTGAGGAAAAAAACTGGTGGATCGGTTTTGCAGTGGAAGAAAAATTTGGAGATAATAATCCAGATATTTGTGAAAAAATAGATCAAGAAGATGAAAGTGTTTTGTGGCGTATGTCTTGTCAATATGCTAATTGGAGTAATAATCCGTTTTTGTGTAGTAAAGAATGGTTTTTGGAAGTGGCTTTTAAACTAGGTTTTAAAGAAATGACAAACCCTTCAAGTTCTAGAAGTCCAGATTTTGAGGAACAGATAGAGAAAAATAAGTGGTGGCAGAAACAAGATTATAGGGTAGGTATTTTATCTGGTTTATTTGTTCATCAACCATGAGAAAGTAAGAATGGAAAAAGAACAAGCAGAAGAATATGTAAAGTGTAGAAAAGATCCGGTTTACTTTATTAAAAAGTATGGTAAGATACGTCACCCTACTAAGGGCCTTTTGCCTTTTGAACTTTGGGATTTTCAAGAAGATACTGTACATAATTTTTTAGATAAATCATATAATATTATTTTAAAGGCTAGACAGTTAGGTATTTCTAGTTTATGTGCTGCCTATGCTGGATGGATGGCAACATTTTTTAAGAATAGAGAAATATATATTCTTGCAACGAAAAGAGATACGGCCACGAATTTAGTAGATAAAGTAAGAGTGTTTTTAGAAGCTGTTCCTTCATGGCTAAAATCAGAAATTGTAATTGATAATAGACAGAGCCTTGAAATGATTAACGGATCTAAAATTAAATCTGGTGCTACAGGTTCAAATGCTCAGGATGCTGCTCGTTCAGAAGCATTAAGTTTATTGATTATTGATGAAGCTGCGTTTATAAAATCTATGGATACTATTTGGACTGCTGCTCAACCAACATTAGCTACGGGTGGTGATTGTATTGTATTATCTTCACCTAATGGTATTGGAAACTGGTTTCATAAATCTTATATTGAAGCGCAAGCAGGCATCAGTGAAAGAGTAGGAACTAAAAATATATCCTTTAATGCTATTACTCTTCCTTGGAGTAGACATCCAGAACGTGATGATGAGTGGGCTAGAGATGAAAGAAAAAAGATTGGCGATCAAGCATTCGCACAAGAGCATGCTTGTGACTTTCTCCAGTCAGGTAATAATGTGATTAGCTTAAAGGCTTTAGCATGGTATGATCAACACCCCACCGAAGAAGAAGTAAGTGATGATGGTTTTCGCCCCTTCCTTAGAGAACCCGAAGAAAAAACTTGGATGGATAAAAACTTATGGATATGGAAATATCCCGATTATTCTAAACAATATTTGTTATGTGCTGATGTAGCACGTGGCGACGGCGATGATTATTCTGCTTTTCATCTTATCGATATTGAGAACTATGAGCAAGTAGCGGAATATAAAGGAAAAGTTAATACTGATGTTTATGCTCATCTTATTCATAATACTGCTGTTCAATACAACAACGCTCATATAGTTGTTGAAAATGCTTCGATGGGGCATCATGTGGTAATGAAGCTTATAGAGATGGAGTATAAAAATCTTTATTGGACAATAAAAGATCTTACTCGTATTCATGAAAGTAACGCTAATCAACTATATTATGATCCTTATAATGTTCCCAAGAATGCTGTAGCTGGATTTACTATGAGTATGAAAAGCCGCCCAGCATGTGTAGCTCGTATGGAAGAAGATTTAAGAACTCATGAGTTCATACTTCACTCTAAAAGAACTGTTGCAGAATTAGAAACTTTTATTTTTCATAACGGGAAACCTCAAGCTATGGATAGTTATAATGATGATTTGGTAATGTCGTTAGCCATAGGTATGTATGTCCGAGCTACGACGTTAAAGTTTAATAGTCAAAATGAAGATATTACTAAACAACTTTTAAGTGGGTTACATTTTTCCTCTACCCCTTATGAGTTTGGTATTTATAAGACAGATGACCAGAAAAAAGAGGAACAATTTACTTTTGACGTAGGCAATGGCCAACGCGAAGATTTACGATGGATGATGCAATAATGACACAAACAAATGGATGGAGTCAATATCAAAAATTGGTTGTGGATAAACTTGGTGATCATGATGAAAAGTTTACTTCTATAGAAGATAAATTAATGAAAATACAAGTTGATATTGCCACTTTAAAAGTAAAGGCTGGTGTATGGGGCGGCGTCGCTGGTCTTATTCCTGTAGTTATAGCTATTGTAATGTTTTATGCAACTCAAACTGGGGGTAAATAACAAAAAGTGAGAAAACCCAAATCCGGACGGACTCAATTTTTTGAGTTTAAGAAAAATGTTTATATAAGGATGAAAAAATATGGCAGATAGATTTGATATATTAAAGAAAATACTAAAAGGTGGCTCAGCGGCATACAAAATTCCTACGGAACGGCCTGGAATCCGTGCTCAAAAGCAAGCCTTTGATACTTTCCAAAGAGCATCCTCTGCACTCTATCAACAGTCTTTGGTTGGTGGTGTTGAGAGAATGGAACGGGTAAAAGATTATGAAGAGATGGATCATTACCCTGAGATTACCAGAGCATTAGATATATATGCTGATGACTCTATGACTTATGCAGAAGATGGCAAGATTTTACAAATTGTTTCGGATGACGATAAATTAATACACGAATTAGAAGAGTTACTTTATCAACGATTAGATTTGGATTTTCACCTTTGGACATGGATAAGAAACATGTGCAAGTATGGCGATATGTTTAACTTACTTGACATTGTTGATAAGGAAGGCGTGTTGGGTGCTATAGCAATGCCGGTGGGAGAGATTGAAAGAGAAGAAGGATATAATAATGATCCAAATAGTTTAAGGTTTAAGTGGACGGTTCAAGGTAATACAGTATTTGAAAACTATCAAGTTTCTCACCTTCGTATTTTAGGAGATGATAGGTTTTTACCTTATGGAAGATCTATATTAGATTCTTCTCGTAAAGTTTGGAAGCAATTGTTAATGGCTGAAGACGCGATGTTGATCTATCGTATTAGTAGGGCACCAGAACGCAGAGTATTTTATGTTGATGTAGGAAACATTCCGCCAAGAGATGTGGACTCTTACATGCAAAGCGCTAGAGATAAGTTAAAGAGAATAGCAGTAACAGCAGAAGCTACTGGTAATGTAGATTATAGATATAACCCTGAATCTATTCTTGAAGATTTCTTTATTCCGGTTCGTGGTGATAGAGGTAGTAGAATTGAAACTTTGCCGGGTGGTGAGAATGCAGCGGCAATTGAAGATATTGAATACTTACAGAATAAGTTGTTTATTTCTCTTGGAGTTCCAAAGTCTTATTTGACGGCTGAAGAAGATCTTTCGGGTAAATCTACGTTGGCACAAGAAGATATTAAATTTGCTCGTACCATTCAAAGAATCCAAAAGATTGTTGTTAGTGAATTGGCGAAGATATCACTTGTTCATCTTTATCTGCGTGGGTATGATGAATCTTCGATTTATAACTTTGATTTGAGATTGACTAATCCATCTACAGTTACTGAAATGATGCATCTTGAATTGATGGGTAGTCGTTTTAGTGCAGCCAACGATATGGCGGACTCTCCATTACTTTCTAAGATTTATATTCAGAAAGAAGTGCTCAAACTTTCTGATTCTGAAATAGCTGATATTAAATTGGAAAGTGAGCAAGAAGCTCAACAAGAGCATTTTATAGAGCAGTTAAAGGTGGGTGAACAACCGGATATGGGTGGTGGTGCTCCAATGGGTGGCGAAGAGACTGAAACAGAGACTGAAACAGAGACTGAAACAGAGACTGAACCTGATGATGATTCAGCTGAGGAAAATACTACAAGACAATATACAAAAGATGCAATGCCCTATGATCCTATTGGAACAAGAGAGATGCCTGGGTATCCAAAAAATTATTCGTTTAATGAAGATGGTGAGCAGCTAGAAGATAAGTTGAATGATCCAGAAAATGAAGAAATGAAAAAGACCCTTGATTTTATACGAAAGAAAAATAAAAATCGTAGATCAAAGACAGATATGTTTGATAGAACGATTGCTGATATTATGAAGTATGATCATGTAACAAATGATATGATGGGTAATCTTATCAAAGCTAATGAAGAAAAAAAATTAGAGGAGTCAACTTTCACTTCACTTAAAGAATTAAAAAATTAACTTTATTTGAGTGAGTATATATTTATTTTAAGGGATAATACACAATATTGGGGCTTAGTATGAAACATAAGAAACAAAGGAATGTAGGCATTTTATTTGAAGTGTTAAATCATGCTGTGTTGAATGAAATTGGAAAGAGCCATGATAAAACTGCAAAGGCTATTTTTAAGGTAATTAAGAAACATTTTATGGGCGAAACTCAAATTTCTAAAGCTTATAAAATATATTCTCAGTTGCTTTATAGCGAAGCACGTAACCCTTACTATGCATCACGCTTCTTTTCTAATTTGATGAAAGAATATCGTAGCAATGTTGATGCAGCATTTCTTTATAAAGAAAATACTCAACTTTTAGAAGATATTAGCAAAGTATGTGATCGTAAAAAAATAATGAGAATAAGTGTTCCTAATTATAAACTTTTTGCTAGTTTTAATATTTTAGTTAATGAAGATGATATTAGATATGGAGGCCAATATCTCACCAGTAGCGACAGAATGATTTGTGAAGAGAATGTTTATGAGCATTTGATTGACAATAAAGAAGCTAAGAGAATTAGAGAGGCAAATGCTCATCACGATAATAAATCACATGATAAAATTCAAACTGAAAAATTAGCACTTGGTATTGCTTTAAAAAACTTTGATAAGAAGTACGGAAAGCTTTTAACAACGGAACAAAAGGATTGTTTGGTTAAGTTTTATACAACCAAAGACAGCAGAGATTTCACTCAGTGGATGCGTAAGAGAATTGGATTTATTCTAGATGAAATTGCAGATCGGAAGAATAGAATAAATAATGATAAAATTCGTACTAAGATTGATTTGGTAGAAGATAAGTTAAAGCATATTGCTACTGAAGATACTCTTTCTACGAAGAGTTTAAAAGATGTATTGTTAAGTTTAGAAATGAAAGATAATTTAAAATTATTTTAGGGGAGTTTAAATGGGAATTTTAACTGATCAAATGGCGTTGAGCAATGCTACTGTTAATGCTAGAAAAATAAGTGTTGAGAAGGCGCGCTTCAGTAATTTGGCTCTCTCTCAAGTTCGGAACGGCCCCGATGGTAATTTATTAGCTGGATACTACTCTGGAACAATACAGGGGGGTGACCGACCGCCAAATATGTATCCGAATCAAAACCCTATTTATGTTTCTGTTGATTTCGACGAAGCTACTGGCAAAGAAAAGATAAAGGCTGCTGTGAAATATAGTATGAAGATGGAAACTGAGGCAGAAACTAGCTCCATACCGGATTGGGGCCGTGACATGATGTTCGGCTTTTAAAAAATGTTAAGGAGTATTAAATGAGTATAGTAACTGAACAGATAGAGATCAGTAAGGCAGTCGGCAACGGCAGAACAGTAAGAGCCCAGAGGGGCCAAGAGTGGGTGGCAACTAATTTAAATCTAACCCAAATACGAAATTCTGCTAAAATTTCAGATTTAGTAAATGGGTATTGGAGTGGTGCTGGAAATCTTGGTGCAGGCCGCACCGAGCATATGTATCCGGATAATCGTGCATTTTGGGGTAATGGAGTGGTTAGTACAAAAGATGATCAGCCAGAGTTTGAAAAAATAGGATTTAGTCTACAATTAGATCGCACGGATTGGAAGTATAAGGATACTCAAAGCGAAACTGGTTAACGTTTTCTG
>Ga0209128_1002919_pt1 | contig 10781 bp, 12 predicted proteins | sample ETNvirnome_6_100_FD_184072 | JGI IMG/M metagenome (GOLD analysis project Ga0209128, IMG submission 184072) | Marine viral communities from the Pacific Ocean - ETNP_6_100 (SPAdes) (version 2) | ecosystem: Environmental > Aquatic > Marine > Oceanic | place: Pacific Ocean | collected 2013-06-19 | reverse complement strand
CAACGCTGTAATACGGCTAGCCGTACAACATTTAGATAGGTTCAAGCAGACAGAAACCCGGCGCCACCCCGCCAAACTGCCGACGACCGACGACGATCCGAAAAAACGCATCCGGCGTGAATAAGATCGCCGGCCCGTTCGTCTAACAAATACACCGGCCTTAGCGCCCAAACCAAAGGAGAGAGAGTGTCATTGACAAATAATCAAAAAGAGAGAATCAAGGAGAACTGGACGTCCTATGTTGATGAAGCTTATAGAGGGATGCTAAAAGAGAACGACACAAGAGAATTAGGGAAGCTTCTAGCACAAGCTAATGAATATTTTCAAAGAGATTGGATTAATTTTAATACAAGCTTATATGTTACTGCAGAGACTCTAGGAAACGACAATGATAAGAACCGGTCAGGGTATGATCTACTTTCTTTAAATAAATTAAGAATTCAAAGTAAATTTCGCTCCAGCACACTTCACTTAGAGTGCACCAGAAGGATCAGCAAGAAAAACACAGGGTCAGCTTCCGCTAGTGGGCATGTAGCCTATGGTGTTGATGAGGCAGATGTATTTGTGTTCACTCGCCCCCATGGTAATTATGAAGATCCTGAAAATGCAGAGATCTTAGCGATTCCAGCTAAAGCATTAGAAGACCCAAAACACCCTGGCTTCTTGAAGAGAAACGTTCCGAAGAAAGTTTATAAAGATTATATCGGGAAAGCTAAAGAGGTTCTAGAAGAATTAGAACGGGAGAAGCAGAATGAAAGAAAATAGTTTTTTTGTAGGAGATTGCCTAGAAGCGATGAAGGGGCTAGAAGAAGAAAGTATTAGTATGGTCTATCTAGATCCTCCTTACAATACCGGTAGGAACTTTGGAGAGTTTGATGACAAGTTTGGATCTATGGCAGAGTATGCACAGGGGTTTTTAGCGCCAAGAATCAAAGAATGCCACAGGATCTTAAAGAAAGATGGCAACATTATTGTTCACGTAGAGCCAAAAAACAGCCACTATGTTCGTCTTGTTCTGGATGATGTTTTTGGTCAGAAACTATTCCGAAACGAAATAGCCTGGAAAAGTGGCGGAAATGCAAAAAACAAAAAGCAACTAGGAAGATATCACGATACAATAATCGTTTATTCGAAATCTAAAAAATCTATTTATAATCCCCTATATCTTCCGTATGATGAAAAATACAAGAAAAGGTCATCCGCAAAGAGATGTGAAAAAACAGGACGTTGGTTCGTTACGACAGCAATACATAATTCACAACCAGATGTAAACCCGAGAAAGAATTTGAGATATTCTTGGAATGGGCATCATAAGCAGTGGTATGTGTTAGAAGAGAAAATGAAACACCTTCATAATAATGAAAGGTTGGTTTACAATGCTAAGGGCATGCCTAGAATCAAAAGATACTTGGATGAGATGGACGGGATCCCAATAAAAGACTTGTGGTTAGACATTCCTCAAATACAAGGCAATGAGAAACTAGACTATCCAACACAAAAGCCCGTTAAACTATTAGAAAGGATTATCTATCTTTACAGCAATGAGGGAGACAGCGTGTTAGACCCCTTTGGAGGGTCAGGCACAACTGCCCGAGCCGCTTTAAACTTGGGTCGACAATATATGGTAATCGACGTCAACGAAAAAGCAAAAGAAGTTTTTCTAGAAAGTTTAGAACCACAACAAACAAAGAGGAAAAATGGCAGAACTAAATGACAGAATCGTGCGTGAATCAAGCTTGAATACACTTCGAAAGATGATGGACGCACCAAGAAAGAAGACAGAAAGAAAGAAGAATCTAAACAAACTGATTTCTGTTTTGATTAAAGAACTTAAACAAGACTTGGCAGAAGATGAAGAAATGAAGCTTTACTTTGCCTTGTCAAGAGCACCAATCTCAGAAATCAAGAAGACTCTCGTGTCAGGCGAGATTGCATAAAAGGAGAATATAATATGTTAAATGAACTAATTTTTTGCGCTGGACTACTTTTGGGTGGGACCGTTTGCCCTGCGACTATGGAAGCGCCAACAGAAGAGATATCCGGAGACTCTGTGTCTCATCACTCTCGCTCTAGGGCAATTGTTAGGATTGAGTTTCATCGCCGTCGCCCACGCCACGTATATCACGATCATCACGATCATCATACACCCCGTGTAACAATTAACTACTCGCATTCTGTAGCGCCATCGTATGATGTGGATCACGGGCGCTTGGAGTGTTATAACGCAGATCGCTACGGTGTAGACCATCATGGCTCTCAATACTGTGAATGGGACTGCGCCCGAACTGCCGGTTACAATGGCGGCGTTGATGGATATCGTGTAGAGCTTCATAGAGACCACCACCATTCAGGCCAAGTAACGGAACACTTTTCACGGCCATATTGCGGCTAAACCATTTTGCTTTATAAGCTATAGCACCACCACCACAAAGGAGAAGAATGAAAGAAAGAACTGAATCAAAACTTAAATTTGTAAATCTACACGGCCATTCTTGCGCAGGATCCCCATTCGACGCTCTAGGATATCCGGACGAACACATGGATTTCAGCTACAATAACGGGTGTGATGCGTTGGCGATCACTGATCATGGAAATATGAATGGGTTTTCACATCAGTTCCTTCATTGGAAGAAGATGAAGAACGAAGGAAAGGAGTTCAAGGCTGTATATGGGGTTGAAGCATACTTCCATCCTTCGATCAAGGAATGGAAAGAAGAAAAGCTTCGCATTGAAGAAGACAAGAAACTGGCAAAGAAGCTAGCTAAGACTGAAGGAATGTCGATCGAAGACGAAGGGTCGGCTCGATCAAGGAATTCTCCGATCAACCACCGGCGACACTTGGTGCTTTTGGCGCAGAACCAGACTGGCCTAAACAACTTGTTCTCGCTTGTTTCTAAGTCACACCAAGGAGATAACTATTATCGATTTCCCAGGATGGATTATGATCTTCTTCGTGAACATTCCGAAGGGGTTATTGTAACATCTGCATGCCTTGGTGGATATATCGCTAAGATTATGTGGCAGATGCTTGATCAATCCGATGAGGAGATTATCGAAGAGGCAGTGCAGCAATCTAAAGAAATGCTTGAGATCTTTGGAGAACGTTTCTTTTTGGAATTGCAGTGGAACTCTATCCCGGAGCAGCACAGACTAAATAAGATTATCATTGCCGTGGCGCAAAAGCTAGACATCAAGCTTGTGTCAACTGCCGATGCACACTATCCACGGCCAGAACTCTGGAAGGATCGGTTGCTTTACAGGAATCTTGGCTGGATGAATAGAAAGACCAACCCAGATTATGAAATTAGCATCCCCAGCACGCTAAAGGAGGTTGGATACGAACTATACCCCAAGAATGGCGATCAGATGTGGCAGGCCTATAAGGACTATTCGGCCGAGGTTGGAGAAACTTATGATGATGATCTAGTTCGTGGCAGCATTGAAAGAACCCACTGGATTACACACGAGCTTATTTCTGACTTTGAGCCAGATGTTGAAGTGCGCCTACCTGACTTTGTTGTGCCGGAAAACGAAACAGCAGACAGTCAGCTTACAAAACTGGCAACTGAAGGGATGGCTGAATTCGGTGTAGCTGATAGCGCAGAATATACTGCCAGACTTAATGAAGAATTAGAAGTAATCAAAGAGCGTGGCTTTGCAAAGTATTTCCTGACGATGAAGGCTATCACAGATAGGGCCAATAAGATGATGCTATCAGGCCCGGGCCGAGGCAGCGCCGCCGGATCGCTTTTGGCTTACGTACTTAAGATCACTCAGATCGATCCAATCAAACACGGATTACTGTTTTCTCGCTTCATGACAAAGGATGCGACGGATTACCCGGATATCGACTTTGACGTCTCGCATAACATGGAATTGAAAGAAGTGCTAGCAGAGGAGTGGGGCGAGGATTCGGTTGTGCCCATCTCAAACTTCAACACACTTAAGCTGCGCTCCCTGATCAAGGATCTGGGGAAGTTTTATGGGATCCCTTTCACAGAGGTGAACAAAGTAACTTCTGTCATGATCATGGAAGCAACGCCCCTTGCCAAATCGGAACACGGTATTACAGCCGGCATGTATGTTCCCACGTACGAAGAAACGCTTCGCTATTCAGAAAGCCTTCAAGGGTTCTTGGAAAAGTATCCCGACGTTGGCGAGCGCCTAAAAGCTTTGCTCGGACAGGTTCGTTCTGTTTCACGGCATGCCGGCGGTATTGTTGTTGGCGACGACCTGAAAAAAGCAATGCCTCTTATCTCTTCCGGTGGAGTTATTCAAACGCCCTGGTCGGAAGGTCAAAACTTGCGTCACTTGGAACCACTTGGCTTTATCAAGTTTGATGTCTTGGGACTGACTACTCTTTCTATTATGGAAGGCGCAATCTATCACATTCTCCGGAGACATCACGATATTGAAGAACCGACTTTTGACCAGATTCGAGAGTTCTATGACAAGAACCTCCACCCTGATGTGATCGATCTCGAAGATGGAGAGGTGTATAAAGACATTTTCCAAGCAGGAAAGTGGGCTGGTATTTTCCAATTTGCAAACGAAGGAGCACAAAAGCTTTGTTCAAATTCAAAGGTGGAGTCTATTATTGATCTTTCCGCCGTGACTTCTATCTATCGCCCTGGACCTCTTTCGGCCGGTGTTGATAAAGATTATATCGAAGCAAAGGAAAGTCCCCAATACATCAAGTATGATCATCCAATCATTCGTGAGATCTTGGAGCCAACATACGGCTTTATGATCTTCCAAGAGCAGATCGCCCGACTGGCTGCTGAACTTGGAAAGGGTCTTACGCTCGATGATGGAAACAAACTTCGCAAACTCCTTACGAAGAAGGGCCTTTCTGAAAAGAAGATGAGGCAAAAAGCAGATATTAAACAAAAGTTTTTGGAGGGTTGTCGTGAAAAAGGATTTAAGGGTGGAGAGGCACTTTGGAAGAAGTTTGAGTACTTCTCTGGTTATGGGTTTAATAAGTCTCACGCTGTTTGTTATTCTATCATTAGTTATCAGTGTGCTTGGCTTTATAAGTACTTTTCATCCGAATGGATGGCTGCTTTCCTTGATGCGGAACCAGATGCGAAGAAGGAAGCGGCAATCGCAAAAGCAAAAGGAGCAGGGTTTAATGTAGAGAAAATCAACATTAACTCTTCCGGCCGCCGTTGGGAGATCTCTCAAGATGGACAAACCCTCTACCAGCCACTGTCTTCTATTAAGGGACTTGGTGATGCCGCCATCGGTGAAATTATGACTAACCGGCCTTTCCACAAAGTGGAGGACCTTATCTTTTCAGAAGAAGTCTCATACTCCAAGTTGAACAAAAAGGCTCTAGATGTTTTGTGCAGGGCTCAGGCTCTGAACTCTTTGGTCGATGATCGGTTCACGGGCTTGAAGCATTTTTGGTCGGCTGTATGTGTTGACCGCCCAAAGATCTACAAGAACGTTCAAAAGTCACACGATAAGCTAGCTGAGAATATCAAAGAATACGCAGCCGAAGGATCCTTTAGCTCGGATGAAAAGATCGAGTATCTTTCAGATCTGACGGGAGTGTTCCCAATGTCACTAGTTGTCGATGACGACTTGATACAGGACTTAGAACACCAAGGAGTCCCGCCTATTTCAGAGTTCGATCCTGGACTTTTGGTTTGCTGGTTTATCCCAAGGGCGATTCAAGAACGAAAAACAAAGAAAGGGAAGCTCTATTGGATCGTCAATGTAACGGACAGCAACAGTGAGATGACGTCAATCAAGTGTTGGGGGGTTAAAGAAAACGATACCATCCACCTAAACCGACCATATGCAGCGAAACTTGATCATTCTGCCCAATGGGGTTTTTCAACACGCTCGATCAAATATCGTTTCAAGCTGTTGGCCTAAGAAGGTCGTGTCTGACTATTTAAGATAAAAGGAAAAAAGAAAATGGGTAAAATGAAACAAATTTTGAAAGAGTGGAGGGGGTTTAAACTTCTAAATGAATCCGGTTTAAGCAGGGTCTATAAGCATATTCAGGAGCACGATTGTGTTATTATCACAGCGTTTAGGGATGATGCCGAAGACGAGACAAACTGTACAGAAAAAGCAGTTCTAGGTGGCGACAACAAAGAAAGAAACAGAGATCTTAAAGCAACTTTACTTGGCCTAGGCTATGGCGTAACAAAAGTTGATGGTTCTTATGTTGAAGACTTTGGAGCAGAAACAGCAAAAGAAGTCAAAGAAGATAGTTTGTTCTGCGTCAATCTTAAAGATGAGCCGGGCTTTATTGAAACATTGGCTGAACTCGGTGAAAAGTTTTGTCAAGACTCTATCATTGTTTTTCCAAAAGGAGGAAAAAGCGTCTATCTTCGTGGGACAAACAGCGCAAGCTTCCCGGGTTATGGTAACGAGCAGGCTGTTGGCGACTTTGCAATTGGGCAAGAGGCAGAGTTTATGACGAGAGTTAAAGGTCGTCCTTTCACCACCAAAGAAAGCTTGGAACTTGAAACTTATGACAAACTTTCCAGGCTACAGAAGATGTCTGTAAGGGCATCGCAGAAGAAAGTGCTGGGCGGTTAACCATTAACTTTTAGCCGGCAACAAACAAATCATCAGTATTTTATTTAATGCCAGGGGCGCACGGGAAGCTTGACTCGCCCCCCGTTTCGTGGTATAATACGGATCTGCCGTGGAGACAGTAACGCTCGGAGGCGTATGAATAAGAGAATCAAGATCGGATCGCTCGTTGGCTGGAAAGGCCATAACTACTACGGGCTCGTCACCGGAGCGACCGAAGAACCACGTACCACGCATATGATTTGTGTCGAGTGGATTGGATCTAATGACGAAAATGGTTGTATGGTTAACAAACTTGACAGAAGATTATATTTGGTAAATGAATAAAACAATTAATATTACTAATAGGAGAAAAATGATTATCAATGATACAGTAGGATATATCCAGGGGAGTTCGTTCCTCGTTGGCACGGTCAGCGAAACAAAGAAGGAAAATGGCTGGCTCTTCGCAAAGGTCGAATGGGTTCCCACTGAGGCGTATCAAGACCTCAGAACCAACGTTGAAAATATGTTGGAGATTCGTCGACAAGAGTACGATCCAGAGACTGAATGGATTCGGTGTTCTAAACTGATTAACATCAACTCAGAGGCGCTCATCAAGGCACTTCGCCAGTGTGATCACTTTGACGATTAGGCCGGGGATCACTAACGCTAGACTAATCCGGGATCTTAACGATAGTCAAAAGTTGTGGGAAATGCCTAATGGCATATTCATTTTAACTTCTTTTTCAGTCAAGACTGAGCCAAAGGAAACAGCAGCCTTCATAGCCGATCCTAACGGAAACGCTATAGACTGGATCGAATGTGGCCTGGTATATTCCGAAGAGCCTAAACACGAAGAGGTTATCGAGGATGTTTTAGGAGAATACAACTTGTTAGAGGCGCCCGATCCGTAGTCGTTAACGAAAAGAAATCTAGAAAAACACATGACAACTAACACAAAAAAGGAGAAGCTTGCAGATTTATAAAAAGAGTGGTGCACCAATCCCAATTGGCGGCATCAAGGCAGATATCGTTGTAGGTCTTCAATATGGAGACGAAGCGAAAGGTAAGATCACACACGACTTGTGCGCTAGTGGCGACTACACGCACGTTATGAGATTCGGTGGCGGCCCAAACGCCGGCCACACAATCTATCACGAAGGACAAAAGCTTGTAACTCATCACATTCCAAGCGGCGTGTTCTTTGGCATTAAGTCGATTATCGGAAGTGGGTGTGTTATCGATCCCCACGCACTTCTTCAAGAAATCAAAGAACTTGAAGCAGCCGGGATCGATGTTATATCAAGTCTAAGGATTGCGCAAAACGCACACATTATTACAAAGGAGCATAAAAATGAAGACAGTAGAGATGAAAAGATTGGCACGACTCGAAGAGGTTGTGGTCCTGCTTATCGTTCTAAATATGATCGAACTGGCATTCTTGTTCGTGAATATTCTTTCGAAGACGAACTAGCCTTTATGGCAGATCTAGTTGTCGACCTTTACGAAGAGTTGCATAACGCTGAAAACACTTATGTGCTCTGTGAGGGCGCACAAGGCTTTGGTATTGATATTGATTGGGGAGACTACCCCTATGTTACATCAAGCCACTGTACGACGGCTGGTGCGCTTCTGAACGGTATTCCACCACAAGCAATCAATCGTGTTTGGGGCGCAGCAAAGGTCTATGAAACTTATGTTGGAGCAAAAAACTTCCAAGGCGAGGATCCTCTCTTGGAACAACTACAACAGGCCGGCCAGGAGTTTGGCGCAACTACAGGAAGAAAACGTCAAACAAACTGGATTGATCTTGACTTTCTCGCTAAATCGTGTAGAATCAATGGTGTGACGGATTTGGTTATCAACAAGATGGACGTTATGCGTGAGGTGATGAATGGCGAAGCTTGGGAAAACGATTTCCGCCATCGTGTATCAAACGTTGCCGAACAATGCGGCGTCCCACGAGTTTATTTCTCAGACAATCCCTATTCTATCATATCACAGGAGGCAGCATAAAGTGGCTGAACTAAACCTAAAAGTTAAGAAACACGAGAACTTCTATAACCTCAAACAACGAAAACCAGGCGACGCTGGCATCGATCTTTATGCTGGCGAAAATCACGTGATCGAACCCAGAAGCCAGGGATTGGTTAAAGTTGGCATCTCTGTTTCATTTTCACCTGATTACTATTTACGCATTGCGCCTCGCTCCGGCTTGGCCTTAAAGTATGGCATCGATGTTATGGCCGGGGTTATCGACTCCTCTTACCGGGGCGAACTCGGGGTTATCCTAAGAAACCATTCTGGTGTCCCGTTTATAATTGAACGTGGAGATAGAATTGCGCAAGCAGTGCCGGAACAGATATCTCAAGAAGACTTTATCATTGTTGAGAATCTAGATGAAAGCAGCCGAGGAGTTGGTGGGTTTGGTTCAACGGGGGTGCGAGATGAGTGAATTCTACGCCGCCCTCATGGGACTTCTGATCCTTTTGGTGACAATGCTTTTTGCCCTAGGGTTGTATGCATCGAATCAAGATTATCAAAGAAGAATCGTGTGCCTAGAGCAAGGAAACCAGATTATTTCAGTCGGTGAAGGAGCTAGCTGGTTCTGCCTATCCGACAACCAAAAGGAGAACAATGAATAAACAAACAAGGAATACAATGATGTCATCCAAGAAGATGGACTGGCAAACACCAAAGGACTTTTTTGATAAACTTAACAAGGAGTTTAGTTTTTCACTAGACCCAGCAGCAAACGGAACAAATGCATTATGTGCAAAATATTTCACAGAAGCACAAGACGGGCTAACACAGTCTTGGAAGGGTGAGACTTGCTACGTTAACCCGCCTTATGGTCGTGCGTTAAAAAACTGGATTCGCAAGGCTTACGAAGAAAGCAAGGATCCGGACACTTCTGTGGTTATGTTGATTCCTGCCCGGCCGGATACAAAATACTGGGCGGAATATGTTATGCAAGCAAATGAGATTCGTTTTGTGAGAGGGCGTCTAAAGTTTGGTGGCGGCGAAACAAATGATCCGGCACCATTCCCTTCGGCGGTTGTTGTATTTAGGGGCGGTCACAATGGACAACAAAGCCTTTGTGGCCCGGTTATCTCAATGCTGGAAAGAGCATGATTGGATTAGAGGAAAAAATGTATAAAGAAAGACTTATTGAACTGGAGGAAAATAATTATGTTTAATCTTAGAAAGAAACCCGATTATGTCACACAAAATCACAAAGTAGAGGCTTTACTCTACACGCTCAAAGGCGGCCAATTGCTTTATTGGCAGGAAGTCCAAAGACGTAGTGGTTCTTGGGGTAAGCCGAAAAAAATTAAATACATCATTAACAAAATGAATGGGTTATCAACAGCGGCTAGTATAGTTGTTTGTGATCTGGGGAAACTCATTGAGTGGAACAAGCAGCACGGAAATCATAATGATGTACAAAAGCTTCAACAAGGTCGAAAAGATTTGATGGAATATCGAAGAAAAGATCCCATGTTTCAAGATCTGGACGAGGAAACCCTCAAAAATGAAAGTTCTATCCATGGACTAGTCGATGGTATGCATCGCTTGACAACGTTGTACGAGTTTCATAATAATAAGTTCCGTCTCCCCAAAGGCACAAAATTAGGCCTGGAATATGGAGGTAAGCTTACATTGACAAAAGATTCATTTTTCAATGAGTTACCCGCCCCCTATCAGAGAGAATTTTTAGATGCAGAATGCGCTGTCATGAACATGATAGGTGCTACGTATGGTCAGATCCAAGAAATGATTATTGGCATTAACAGCGCCCAGCCTTGGAGCCCAGCGGAGCGGCGAAAGTTGATTCCGGATTCAGTACCATCAGGATTTGTATATGATATTGAAGTGAAATACTGGGATCAAGTTGCAGCGCTATGTTCGACAAAGATCTATTCAGCAGGCAAGCTTATGACCGCTGCTTCTAGAATTTTATCATGGTTCGCCCACGGAGTTGACAAAAAAACCAGTGATAACGACTTAGATATCTTACACAACAGCCATCTTAGTACAAACACCGAATCTAGAATTATCGGAGATAGCGACTATAAAAACGTTGAAACTCTATTTGAAGACATGTTTAAAGTATTAAATCATAAAGGGCAGCCATACCTTACAAAAAGTCTTTATTCTGTGGATTCGTTTTATACTCTTGCACTAGCCTTTAAAGCTCTCAAAGATCCTAATAAGATAAACCCTAAATCAGGATATAAATT
>Ga0209128_1002899_pt1 | contig 10824 bp, 29 predicted proteins | sample ETNvirnome_6_100_FD_184072 | JGI IMG/M metagenome (GOLD analysis project Ga0209128, IMG submission 184072) | Marine viral communities from the Pacific Ocean - ETNP_6_100 (SPAdes) (version 2) | ecosystem: Environmental > Aquatic > Marine > Oceanic | place: Pacific Ocean | collected 2013-06-19 | reverse complement strand
GCTGCGACCAGTCCGATAGTTGTATAACACTAAATCACCGGCTTTCATTTATCAACTCCAACTGGTGACAGGGAAGAGAAGTAGGTTCACCGTCCCAAAAAACCAAAGCTCGCCTGAGATCAGCGTGAACACTATTGTCTGTAATCCTCAAGAATATTCCAATGTCATCAGACACATCGGGTTCTGACCACACTATCTTTACAAGATCTCCGCGCTTCATACTAATCTACTCTCAGAAATGGATCGCTTTGAATATAATCTACATTTCCACTCTTATACTCTATAATTTTCACACCTTCTTCTTTTTTAGATGCTTTCGCATGGGCAAACGCAATCGTACCCAGCGCGACGGTCCACATAATTCCTAGAAAAAGTCTTTCGTTCTTAGTTAGCTTCATTTATAACCTCCACATGATGACGATAAAAGGGATCAGATATAGGCACTTGATCATAATAACAAACGATAGGATCATCATCTTCATCAAAGCCTGTAATGACACCAACTCGGACTCCCTCACCGGGATATCGTCCGAGATCGCATTTCACCAGATCGCCTACTTTCATTTTTCTCTCATTTTGAATGTGCGCCTATTATAGCACGATGAATGCCGGTTGTCAAGAAAAAAATTTCATCAATGATTTCAATTACTTAGCGCGCTTGACTTCTCGCATGTGATTATAAACCGATCTGGTGTCACCAGTCCACATTACCTCATAGTGCATGTTTCCGCCTATCACCGCTGTATCAAGAACTATGCCAACTTTGTTTATATACCGCGACAGACACTTGAGCATTACTCCATATCGCGATAGTTGTACTAACTTACCTTTCACTTATAACCTCCCAATGATCAACTAAACCACACTTTTTCTCGCCAGAGTTGAGCATAACTTTTATGGCATTATAATCTATACTCAATACTATTCCTGTCTCATGCGTGAAATCTTTGCGAGACTGAAGCGTCCACCACATAATATACTTCATCTTTACTAGATCACCCGGCTTCACTTACAATCTCCAGTTCGCCGTAATACATATCTACATCTTCGATTGCTCCAAACCCATCAAGCCACTTCACCATAGTATATCCCCAATGATCTATATTTATAATCAAGCCCAAACCACCTGAAGGGGTATGTTTTATCAAGTCACCGGCTTTCATTTATAATCTCGTCAAATCTTCAGGCATCATCAAAACAGGGCCATGAACATCAAAAAAATGTACATCTAGTAATGGACGTATAAAATTATCGTCTGGTACGTCTATGATGATACCAACCTGACCGTAGCCCCGGCCAGAAACATTACTCTTTACTAAGTCACCGACTTTCATTTAGAACCTCCACGTCGCCTCCATCTATGTCTGACTGATACATGTTCCATTGGCCTACATCAAAAAGCACTTCCCAAGAAGGAACGTCAAGGGTTTTTGGAACAATCTTTTTAGACGTGACCAGACCGACGCGATTACTATTCTGTGAACAAAGAAAACAACCACACTTCTTGATTGGCTTATTGCCAGTGATGGTTAGGCACTCTCTGATTCTTATTAGATCACCGACTTTCACTTATGACCTCCAGCTCTTGCCAGAGACAAGTTATATACGTTGACCTTGGAAACTTTACGACTATTGTACATGATGACTGTCCAGTTTGTGTTCTCTTCGTCACAATGCCGACCATACCTTTTTTCACAAATCCCTGATTATCATCTAGATCGTGGCGCGCTCTGACTAAATCACCGACTTGCATTTTCTCTCATTTTGAATACGCCCCTATTGTAGCACGATTCAATGCGGTTGTCAAGTATTTTTTTTGTTTTTTCGGAATCGCTCTGCAAATGGGATAGCCAGCATCACCAGGGCACAGCCCAAAACAATACCAAAAGTCATCCCTTGCATTGAAGGATCAACTGCTGCTGCAATACCATCAGAAAACATATTGAAGGTTGTGGCTCCTACAACTGCGCCCAAAAGCGGATCTGATTCTTTTCCCATTTTCCTAGCAAGCCAACCTTCAATGTCCACCCCCAAATACATGCCAACAAGGACAATACCATTGTCAAGCAAGCCAAACGTTGTGCCATCTGGAATATAATCAATCATGTATTACCTCGCTTAGAACCTCGACATCGTAGATATAGTATGCGTCGGCCTTGCTTCTCTCAGTGAAAAAAACAATAGGATCATTGTCCTTGTCAAACCCTACCACAATGCCACACCTCAAAGGTTCTTCATTGTCCCATGTCCTGACCGGAGCGTCTGGATAGTGTACTAAATCACCGACTTTCACTTAGAACCTCCATATCCTCAGTCAGATATGCGTGTTTTTCATTTGTACCGAAAAAGAAAACAACAGGATCACCCTGATAATCAAAGCCCGTTATTATACCATTTGTTAGAGCTTTGGGGTCGTCGACTGGATACTCCTGATGATCGACATACTTTACTAAATCACCTACTTTCACTTATAACCTCGCAGTTGTTATACACCCAACCATAATAATCAGAAACCTTCCACACTTTTACCATTCCACAGTGGATGGTGCTTCGAGGCAGCTTCACTACCAATCCGATTTCACGGGTTCGTTTGTGCCTTATGAGATCACCGACTTTCACTGACTAACTCCAAATGCTTTTTGTTCGCTATGAACGGTTGCGCGCTCGGCACTCCAGACCACTTGACAAATGCGTACATTGGATTCGTTCTGACGACAACTCCGACACCGTGACACTTGTGAAAGTTTTTTACATGGTAAACTACCAGATCGCCAGCTTTCATTTCCTCTCTCATTTTGAATACGTCCCCATTATAGCACGTTCACTGGCGGTTGTCAAGTATTTTTTTCACACGATCTCGAGTTGACTTTCCAAAAAAGGGAAAGTAATCCTCTTGCCGTGTATCAGCACCCAATATCTTTGTTGATATCCGAACGCAGGTTTGCTTCTGTCGATCTTCATAATCAATCCATACGCGGGGACCGTTTTGCAATATACTAGATCACCGACTTTCACTAATCACCTCGAACTCAGCCACCTCAAATCCTACTCTGACGAAACCAGTGTTGTGCCACATAACGTCACAAAGTTTCGCAGGTTTTTTGCTGCCTTCAGGAATCCCGCGATACACCTTGAGTACCAAAGCAATATCTTTCTCCGAATCCAGCAACTTCCAATCACTAAATCTTACCAAGTCACCTTTCTTAACCCTCTTCATTTATAACCTCGAAAGCAAAAGACGCTTCTTCTGACACATACGAATAGCCTTTACAAAACCAAAGTATATCATATATGCGTATATTTTCACCTGGCGCATATGAATGAGGTCTATCAATTATATCTGTGATCAATCCGTGTTTTCCTTCTGTCCAGCCATGTTTTACTAGATCGCCCACTTTCATTTCTTTGGAGCCCTGTACATCTTGAGATCATTTCTCTTGAAGTATCCAGGCTTGCTCCACCTCATTCTCTTCAAACCTTTAAACTTAGGACTGATCCATTGAACAATATAATAAGTTGATCGATCCCAGTGATACTGGCCGCCCTCATGTATCTCAGTAAGAAGTCCAACTAGTTTGCCGTCTCTCCAATCACTGTGATGTCGCCACATATTTTCAAGATTAGAGCCATACTGCGACAGCGTTACTAAATCACCTACTTTCATTCTACCTCCGATATTATTATTAAGTTTTCTGGTTGTTCGCAACATACGCTCTGCATATCTCCCCATTTCACTGGGTAAACTTTATCCCCGAATATCTCAAAATCTTCCAAATCTTCTTCGTCAAGAGAGTCTGCGAGGGCTCTGCATTCTCCGACAATAACACCTAAACAGGGTTCATCGTCATTTTTATACAAAACCAATGTTCCGATTTTCAACATTTAGAATGTACACTGTAGTCCGTTGAAGACAAACTGCGCTGCGAAAACACACTTTATTCCAAAGATCTCAAACATCGAACACCTCTCTTTTTTTGATTGTTATGTTCCCATTGTAGCAAAGTTCGATGCGGTTGTCAAGAAAAAAATTTAATATTTATTCATCGGGAATCGAAGCGCCTTTTGCAAGGTTATCTTCGTGCCACATTGGTCGCAGATTTTTCAAAGCCCAGCATATTCGAAAATTAGGATGGCTTGTGCTATCATAAACTAGTTTGCTTTTAGGATATATATGGTCTATGCTCCAACAGCCTTCTTTATTGCCCCAATTCGCCCATGTCATGCCTTCCTGAAATTGATTTTCTAAATGTTTTCCAAGTTGTGTAGGAGTATAGGGTAAATGCGACCACGTACCTACAGGAAGAACCCCGGCTGCGCGGAAAATGGCCCTGCGAATATACGATCTAAATCTATTTCTCAGACGCCTACTGGCCTTATAGCGATTAAATAATACTATCACTTTTTTAACAATCTCCAGAACTTACAACTTCCAGACTGTGTATATCAATTAGACGTGACCATCCGGACGGACTAACAACGCGGGCGTGAGTATGCGGAAACATGGTTTCTTTATTCTGATAAGGCTTGGCGCCGAGTTGCTTTTCTAGATCAACGACTACGAAGAGATTGTCATCAGGATAACCCTTCATCATATCATCTCTCCAGTAAACTAAATCGCCTATTTTCACTTTCTCTAGCCTGAACTTATGACATGCAATTCTTCTTCTCCTGCCCAATCTACCCAACCTGTCTCGGGCTCAGCAATACGAACATCATAGTTGAGGCTCGCCAACTCAATAACTACCATTGGTTTTTTGCTTACGATCCCATACAACAGTTCTGCCTTCCAGCAGACTAAATCACCTACTTTCATCGTCTTTCTCGTCGTTTGCAATTCCGAGCATGGCATAACCACAAATATCTCTCCACGGACTTTCGCCAAAAGCATCCTTCTTTGTAGCCAGTCTAAACAACTTATCAATAACTCTTGTAATTGCCAGCGCATCTCTGTATTGTTTAGGTTTTATACCATCTGGGAAGAGAACTTTAAGAATCTCGCATGATTGCCCAAAAGAATTGCCATAGGCTTTATTCTTTTCCTGAACGAGTTTTCCAATCTCCAGCCCAATATCTTTGTAATTATGATCTTTCATGTTTGTCCTTTTTGTGTACTTATAACTTCTACCTCGTCATGGAACAACGTTGCTTTACTGTTGTCAAGAAAAACAACTTGAATCCAGTAGTCAGCACTCTCGCGTTCATCTGTAACCTCCACAACAATGCCAGTCACATCTTTGTTCTCAATTTTATCAGAACGATAGTAAGAAGATTTTCTCAGTATCCTGACTAGATCGCCAACTTTGATCATTTTACCATCATATCAAAAATTGAATCGAATGTCAAGTATTTTTTTCGTCGTGTTTCGCGAGGCGCAAGGCAAGCTCAAGTTTTTCACGCCTTTCCTTTTCTTCTTTCTTTTCCACCTTTTTTTCGTCCTTCAACCATTTGCCTTCTATCATATCGTAAATTTTCATAATCTGGATCTCCGTGTTTACTAATAATTATACATCTTCTCTTAAAAACCCAACAGGAACCATCTTCTAGCGTTTCAAGAGGGATCGGAGTCTTTCTGGTCCAATAAATTCTAACCATGTTGTCCATATCCTCAATTACTATAGCGTATCCAGCCAAGTAGTGTTTATTACCATCAACCCTAGACCATCTAATAAAGTCACCTATCGTTGGTTCAGGTATCACATAATAAATATGATGCTAACTCACCTTTTTCTCCATGCTATTACACATAATGTGATAGTAACCGTCCAACAACAGACAAGCAACATTATGCTTGGGCTCATGTAATAATTCTTTTGCTCGTTTTCATTCTTTGTCCCCCTCTATAACTTCGAATTTGCCCCTCCTTTGTTTGGCAGACACACCTCGAATTTTTTCATCAATGGAGTCCACAAAGCCACTGAACTCTGCAATCCACTTTTCTTGCTCGACGGCGTATAAAATAAAGGCCATCGTGAAACGAACGTTGTCACACATCTCTCCGGAGTCTGTTGGTGCATAAATTTCTGGCTCGCCATTTTCTCGTATAACTATTGACCCGTCTTTAGAAGTCAATTCAATTGTTTCTTTGTCTCTCATTATACATCCTGGTTATTCGTTTAATTTTAAATTTGTCAAGTCGTTTTGTTGTTTTTCAACAAACTCGTACAGACTTTTTACCGCTTCTTTCAATTCGTGCATGTCGTCTAAGAGTCTTTGAGTTCTATCGTGAAGAGCCCCAACTTTTTTAGAAGTGCTATCAAGCTCTTTTCTTAGTTCTTTTACTTCGTTATCTTGCGTTCTCATAGTTAATTTCCTTTTGTATGATTCGATCAGCCATAATTGACTAAACCTATTGTACCATAATAACACCTAATTTTAAATTTGTCAAGTGTTTTTTTGTGCCCTCGATACAACTTTGAGTTCATCTAGTGTGGCAACCCATCTTTCTTGTCCGTCAACATAAATTTTATGACAAATGTCTTTTCTATTGTACCCACTGGAGTAGACTTTGATTTCAAATTCTCCCAAATATACTGCTTGTTTTGGCAGGTCTTGAGCCCATTTAAAATATGACGTTGCCTCGGAAATATCAATAATTTCTACGAGATCGCCAACGTGTGGCCTTGATGGGTGCATGTTCTCTCCTAACAATAATTAGAAGGGAACTCAAAATTATTTAAAAACAGGCAACCTGGCGGTATCAAAAAGATTTTTCATGAAAGATTTTTTAAGCTTTAGAAGTCTTTTAAACTTTGCCGCTTGGCGAACATCTGTGTAGAGTGCCTGCGGTTTTTTTATATGCCCATCAATGAGTTGTTCTGAAAAATCATAAAACTTAGCTCGAACGGTGGGCTCTGCTAGTGCGCATCTTGCAGACATAATACCAAGAAGGAACAAAAGTAAAAAAACCATCAGTTTGATTAGAAACCTTTCATGCAGATTTTTCAATTCATGGACACTCCTGCTTATAATAATTAGTTAGGGGTGGCCACTACTTCCATTTTTTTATCCCTTATTAATATATCGAGCGCTCTTTCCGTCTGAGGAGCTTTTTTCCCCTTATCCCCTAAATACATCAAATCGTACATTCTCACCTCATTTTCAACAACAAGTCCCTCGTGAGTTGTGGTCTGCCCCATTATCACATAGGTCCGAACGATCATCACCTGTTCAAGCAAGGGCGAGTCTCTCTCCACCGCATTCTTATTCCTCAGTAGAGTACCTATCTTGTACTTCGGTTTCCTCGTGAGCAATAAATTCCCCCTTGCGATTGTATGTTCCGTATTTTTTGTGATAAGCTTTTTTTACCAGTTTATCAAGCTTTTCCGTGTCAAGATCATTCTTTTTTTCTTCTTTTTCTTCAACTCCTGCCCATTTATAATGGGACTTAGGAATGTTTGGTGGTGGTATTTTATTTACTTTCATTTTTTAACCTTCCAATTACTTTTTCGTACGAAACATTCTTGATAATTTCTGTCAATTGTTGAGTATAAATGTTAATCATGTCTCCGCGACCTCTTTTTTCTGCGTATTGTAAATTTTTATATAACATTATAACACATTTTTCTGCGTTAATAAAGTGCTCCATGGCAGACAGTACAACCTTTGCAGAAACAATGCTTATCGAATTGGCTCTTTGCCTGAAAAGTGAAGAACCACATTCATTAGAAATTTCCAGTGTAGCTTCAACCGCGGCGTCTGCTCTGGATGGTCTAAGATTCTTCTCTATATCAGCTTCGACTGAAAATCTAGAAAAATGCAACCTCTTTAAAGAACAATACTCATCTACAAACTTACTTGTGAGAGCAGTGAATAAAGCATCTACCGGACCTTTCCCCGTTCCCTTGATTATTAATCTCTTTTTGTCAAATAAAATTCTACAATTTACATCTGTAATTTTCTCAATTGCATCTTCCTTAATCGACAATTGTATGAGTTCCATATCTGTATATTTTTCTTTCAACACGTCTTTAACGATTCGGTTTATTTCTTCCCTCTGGTATTCTGTTAGCGTTTTGCGTCTGGACATGGGCGGGCTCATAAAGTAAGTAGTTCCCACACTGGGTCAGTATCTTTTGCTTTAAGCTGCTCTTCGATAAATTTCTTTCTCTTTTTTCCAGTTTCACAATCGCAATACTTTCTTACAACGCGTGGAGGCTCGTGAGACGAAAAATGTCCAATCCCCCCACATTTTTTACACACTCTTTTTGAAGACTCTTTGTTCTGTATGATCATTCCATCCGCTTACCTTGTCACGAGTGTTTTCAAGGTTTAATTCCTTCGGGATGTCATAGGCAGGAAATAAACCATGCAAAACAAATATACCACCCCTGAACATTAATGTCAAGCCAATTGTTACTGCAAATTTGAAGTGGCTAAAGTATGTTTCACTATTTTCTTCAAGATGTCCCACTTCTTTTAATCCTTATTTTAATTCTTGGTTTTCTTGCAGGAAGTGGTGCGCACATCTCAGCAACTTGCGGAGGATTGAAGGGCGCATCAAACGAGCGGGACCGCGCTACATCCTGATCTACATCATCGCCTGTGTCCAGTTCTACCCCGGTTGGCTTTTGAGCTGGAACATTGGCGTAAGGATCCTTTTCAAAATAAACTTTGACGCCTTCCAAGATAGCATTAGTTAACGCCTCTTCAAGCTTGAACTGAATGTCTTCTTGATCAAGGAATTGTAAGAATTTAACTACAGGATGAACTGCTTTGGGGTCGTGCAGATCTATATTTTCCCAAGCTTCATCGCCTGACAAAGTTAAAATAAATTTGTAAGGAAGTTGTAATACTTTCTCTTTTGGATCTGTTGGATCGTAAGGTACTCGTTCGCCGCCGGCTTGCTGCCCCCAATCCGTGCCACTATACGTTCCCCTTTCTTTGTGAGCTTCTCTAAAAACAGGATGAAGATGCATATCCAAGCTTGGAAAAACCTCTTCGCCTTCATCTTCATCTCCAAAGTCTAATACCTCTTGGCTGTAATAATAGTTTAAGGCAGTCTTCATCATCTTGTCCACTACCGTAAAGAAGGCGTCTTCCATTTTGTTGAAAGCATCGGAAGTTTTGAAACTGAGGTGTTGGAGTAGCCCTGCCATGGCTTCTGGGCTGTCAGCAATAACTTCTGGCTTGACGATCTTTGTTTGAATGGTTGTCTCCATTAACAAGCTTCTTCCCTCGATCTCAAAGTCAAAGTTACTCAACTCCACATCTTCCAATGACTTCTTTACATCCGGGATGTTGCCTTGCGTAAGGCCGTCTTCCATTGCTTTTATTGCAACCCCTTCCATCATCTCCTCCCAACGGTCGTCGTAGTCGCTCATGCGATCAAGGAATGTCTCAAATTGATCGATCCCTTCTTGCTCATCATAATCAGGATTAAGAGTTATGTATATCTCACCAGCACCAGCATCATGAACTTCTATTTCATCTGGATATATATGGTGACTGTCTAATACATCTTCAACAATAGATCTCATTTGGTCATCGATGTCATCGACTTCTATGAATTCAAGATCTTCAGTATTAATTCTTGATCCAGCGGTCCAGTGTATTCGTCCGTCATCATAGCCGTAGTCATCGACCTCAACGCTTATATATTGTAGTTGATATTCTGCAAGCTTCTCTTCAAACTTTTCAATTGGAATTCCAGCTGGGTTTGAGGCAAAGTGATAGGCGCCGGCGCCCATAATCTCGTAGTGTTGATCTGAAATCAATTCGTTGACTTGTTCTTGTATCTCTTCTGCATCAGCAACGCCCGAACTGCCTTCCAGTTCAAGTCCGCGATGAAGTACTTGTAGTTCTTGGTGTGCGGTGTCGCCCTCTTCATCAGAACCAAATTGAAGAGCGTTATGGAAACCTGTCAAATTTGGCAATTTGCCGTGTTTCCTTTTAAACTTTTCAGCTCCGGGCATATTTTTTAAAGCTTTAGCTATCAAGTTATAAGTAACTGCATTTCGAAGCCCATCCGTTCCAACTTCGTCGTCGACTGCATCAAAAACTTCCTCTGGCTCATCGTGGTCGTCGCGACCAAACACGAGAGCCATCTTTTTGAAACCAGCAATATCATCATCGTCATAAGATCCTAAATGAGCAAAGTTAACAAAGTAAAATGCTTTGCCTTGGCCGCTGTACTGATCAAAATAGTTTTGGGATTCAGTTGCTGAAATACACCATCTTGTTCCTTGCCCAAAATAACAAGAAGCTTCGGAAGAAAGAGGGCGAACTATCATATAGTCTTCTTCGTCAACAATCGTCTCGCTTTCTGACTTCGCCTGCTGTTCGTATTTCTTCATCATTTCAGCTTGTCTTATCTTTTGCTGAACTCCATTAATCATGAGTTCAAAGTTTTCCAGGTGATCTGGATTTGTTGGATCCCACTTGTCTATGCCGCTCATTTTCCGCATCTCTTCCTCGGGATCATCAGGATCGGCTTTAACCTTTATCAAACCCATCTCGACACCTTTCTCAAATAGTATAAGCCTGTCTGCCAGCCTTTCGGCGCGTTGTTGGAGTACATTAGTAAATCTCTCGAGAACATCTTCTGGATCTTCATCACCTAAATATCTTGGCGTTGTTGTGATTTCGTTGGGGTCAACAAGTCCAGCAGAAATAGCTGCATCAGACGGATCGATTTGCGGGCGGTCAGGTTTTCGAGTAACAACTCTTTTTTCCATATGCTTTGCGAGCTGATTAACCAGATATTTTGCAGACCACAGGAGATATTTATTTCTGCCAGAAGGATCTCTACTTGACATATATTTGAGAGACAACACAATTTGTTCTTTCAGCTTATCGGCATGCCCCTCTGGAATAGCAGCAAAGATA
>Ga0209128_1002896_pt1 | contig 10831 bp, 3 predicted proteins | sample ETNvirnome_6_100_FD_184072 | JGI IMG/M metagenome (GOLD analysis project Ga0209128, IMG submission 184072) | Marine viral communities from the Pacific Ocean - ETNP_6_100 (SPAdes) (version 2) | ecosystem: Environmental > Aquatic > Marine > Oceanic | place: Pacific Ocean | collected 2013-06-19 | reverse complement strand
GGCTACTACTCAAAGTCTTGGAGAACAATGGGCCAACCTCACCGATGCCCAAAGATATGAAATTACAAAATCGGAACAAGCTAATGAAACCGCGAGGGGCAAACAAGGAACTTATGGAACGGCCTTGGGAAACATTCAAAAATTAATTGTCCAAGCTTATATAGAATATATGATCGATCTCTTAGAAATTGATGAATTAATGCAACTGCTGGATAGATTCCCGGGATCCGAAATTCTTTATCGATTTGTAGATGATTTTACGTGTGCTTTTCAAGGAATGTTTAAACCTCCTGTTGAGAGTTTTTTGTCTACTCTTAGTTTAGATGTTTGTGGAGATTTGGGAATAGGAATAGGCTTCCCCAAAAAGACAGCAGATATTGCAGGCTTTTTTGATTCATCCTTTTTGATGGTGTTACAAAAACAATTCGTGGGTAAAATAGAGGGTGTTTTAACTGAAGTTATAAAAAGAATAATTCTTAAAGTTTTACAAGGATTAGATAGTGCATTATGCAAAAGTTTAAATGCAGCAGCAATTGTAGCAGGCGATGCTTTAACCGGCAAAACCAGCGGATTAGATGATGCTTTTGCAGAAGCCTTCTGCCCAGATGCAGATAAAGAAGAATTAAATAAAACCAAAAATAACCTTTTTAAAGCATCAGGTCTTGCTGGCTCAGGTGTTTCTGATAAATCTTTTGATGGATTATATAAAACACTCAATGCTACTACTTCTAAAAACGAAATTTTAGGTCTCCTTACAACACCGCCTTCGGACATGGATAAAAATTTACTAGATAAAATAGCACAATTGACCAATGCACTACATCCAGAATTTTCAAGTGTGTTTGGGACCCCCAATCAAATTGGCCAAGTGTTTGGTAATGCTGCCAACTACATTCCTCCCGAATTGCGCAAATTTCTTCAAGATCAAATAAATGCAGACGCAGATGGTCCCATATACGACTCAATTTGTTTGACCAAACCACAATTGGACAAATGGAATGCTGATCGCAGAAAAGGATGGGAAAACAAGGGTTTTAGCCCTGAAGACGCAGCGAAATTGGTTGATGATGTCAACAAACAATTGGGGAAAGATATAGAGGATTTAAGTGATATTTTACAAAAAGGCACCGATGGATTGTTGGGGGACGCTCTAAATTCTTTATTGGATCCATCTCGAGATCCTGGGTGTGTTAACGATAAAACTGCATTGCTCTTTGAAGACGAGTCGTTGGCAGCAGAAAAGAACAGTATTATAAAAAGTTTATTTGAGAACATTGAAAGAACTTATATGCATGAAATTATTAATGGTAGACATGCTATTCTTAACAATATTTTAAGAGATAAAAATAATTTTCGTTTAAAAAAGCATGAAAGAAGAGCAGACCGACCATTTATGTTTCCCAATTATACAAATTCCGAAGCCGACTGGGACTTCCGTGAGGAACACAGTAACATTTTAATATCTGGAAGAATGAAAAGCGTTCCCTTTTTAAATCCGGACCCCAAACCGATAGGTAATTATCCTACAACAGTGGGATCGATAATGAGGGATCAATTGCTAGGTAGCGCTCCTGCTTATTCTACTCAAGGAGACCCACAAATTACTTTGGATTTTATAGATTCTGAGGAAGAAACTGCCTATGAGTTTCAACTTAGCTATACACTAAATAGAGTTAATAATCCTTCTAAAAATATCACAGTGACGGAAGTCTTTCATAATCGACTTAAAAAGAAGGAAGCAGAGGCTTTGGGAATAGATTATAGTTTATTTTCTATGAAAGGGGTTCCCCCTGTAGAAAGTTTAAATTTAAATATTGAATCCTCCTTTCCTACCCCTTCATACGTCAATTTTAATTACGACCCTTATAAATCCACACACTCTTATCAGTCTTTGGTTTTTACTGCTTTATTGGAGAACAAAATAGGTTCTTCTATAAACACCAATGGAGAATCAAATACTACTTTTGATGCTATTAATGCTAAAGTGTTAAATTTTGCTAATCAAGCAATTTTGTCTACTCCCGATGGAGGAATCCCTACGGGTTTTAATTTTGGATATGAAGGGGGTGCGCCTTTAACGTTTGAAGACTTGTGGTATGTCAACCCAGACGCTAGCCCAAGTGACAAAAAAACTTGGGTTTATACTCATTTACCATCAGAAGCGGTGCTGGGAAAAAGCGCAACAGAAAATCCCCGAGTTCATTTTTTAGATCCCACGCTGCATGGGGGCAGCTATTTGTTCCCTAAAATTTATGTAGAACCAGCCAGTTATAATGGTTGGCTAGGAATGGTTAAAACTTTTATTCCTGAAATAGAGTTGTGTGAGAAAACCGATAATGGATTTTTAAACATTACTCAAGTTGCCAAGAGAGTTAAAGAAGTAGAGAATAATTTACCGTTTGATGAACGCTTATCGTTAGCTCCTGATTGTCGAATAGAGGTTCCTTATGATAAGCATTTCTCTTCTGCCACTCATGGCATTATGGAAGGGTTAGTTTTAACTACGTTAAAAGTTTATGGATCCGAATTTATTATTAGAACGTTACCAGTCTTCAGCGGGGTCGAGTTTTCTGAAAGAAATATAGATTCTACCTTTTTAAATATGCTGGTAGACCAGCTACAAAAAGGATTAACTTCCCAAACTACTAGGTGGAATATGGTTCAGGGGTACACTTATTACTTACTATTTTTAGAGCAGGTAGTTCAGGTTGTCCAACGCCAGATTATAGATGGATTGATGGAAGAAACACCGGCAATTAAAGAAGCAAAAGCTTTAATAAACATTACCCAGCAAGAATATAATCCGGTAAAGATTGATCTTACAAATTTAGAAAATTTTGACTGGTCTACTGTTGTAGACACTTTTCGAGGAGCTTCAATAATTGCCTTTGGAGAACATTGGAAAACTGATTTTGATAACATCTTAACAGATCAACTTTTAGAGACCCTTGCTATTCTCGCCGTGGGAGGGCCTGCTGCGGCTGGAATTGCAATTTCTAATAACCTTTTATTTCTTGTTACACGCTTGTCTTTCTTGACACCGTTTAAAGTAAGAACGGCTCGGAAAATTAATTCCATTCATCAAAGTCGCGCAGCGGCTGAGGTTTATCTCAAAGCGTTAATGGCTAAAGAGCTTAATGAATTAATGAAAAAAATTAATTTAAATATGAGGCCACGTCCTCACGTCCAAGATATTAAGAAATATCTACTTTCACGCAATGGTATTCTATTGGGTTCATCGCTTCGAGCAGGAGAAATGGTAATTGAACAGCCCACTGTTGAAGGAGCTACTGGTTTTGATTATGGGGACATTTTTAATGTAGTTCGAGATGTCAATACAGAAAATCCTTTAGGTGAGTTTGAATTGGTAGTGGGTGGCGGAAATTTATCTTTGCCGCAGGGCTATGCGGACATGAAAGATTATCTTTTAGACGGCGCACCTATTACTCGACCCAGAGAACTTCCTGTTTTTTTAATCTCAAAACTTAAAAATATGATAACCTTATTTCAAAATGGCTTTTTCTATATGGAAAAGTATGTGAGAGTGATAGAAAAAGATGGAACGGAACAGGTTTATAATATTAAAGAATTTCAAGAGCGAATAGCATCCGATCCAGACCTGGATCCTAACGAATACATTTCTAATTATTTTGGGAATGCGTTTGTGACAGCAGATTCATTGGGGGGATCCATAGGGGTTAAGTTCGGAGTCCGGCTTGTTTATTGCCCACCACCTTCTTATGAATATGAGATTCCCTCAAGTAGACAACAAGAGCGAACCTTTAAGTTCCCTACACCCGATGTGGCTATAAAATTTAATGAAAATTTTTATACACTAATAGATGGTCTTCCTGATATTATTCAAGATAAATTACAAAACATTTTGGATCAAATGAAAATTTCCGAACCATCATTGGGAAGAGCGATCCCTGTAGCAGTTTTTGAGCAAGATGTTGGAGACAAATTAATTTCCGACATTAACTTGGTAGATAAGAATATGGGCGAGGATTTAAAATGTTATGTTGATAAACTTGTTGAAACGGAGGACTATAAGGTTCTTTTTGAGTTATGTTATCCTGTACAGACTTATGTTTCTCTTTTTGGAGTATATTCCTATTATGGATTTTTAGAATCAATAGGAAAGTCTGAGGAAGGAACAGAAGAAAAAGACGAAGATGCCGCTAAATTAAGAGAGAAATGGAAGAAGAAAATTTTCATTCGAACCAAGAGGAAACTGCGTGTCTTATTTAATTCTACCTATAGGACAGATGACGACGTTAAAGAAGAAAGAGAACCCAGATCTAAGAAAGAAAAGAGTGAATTTATGAAAAATCTTTTACCTAAAACCTTTCTCAATTTGGACTCCAGTGTGCAATGGTGGCAATCAATACGGTTTGTAGATGTTAAGCCGTTTGATCCGGATGGCAATGAATGTTTAAATGCATTCCAGAAAATGTTTAGATAAGGAATAAAAATCATGATATCAGTAGTTCTCCCTATAGAAACCAGCGTTGACGGTTTTGACTCTTTCACCGATGAGGAAAAATCCGAGGCAATAAAACAAAATTTTAAATTTTTACTTCTCACCAGGCCTGGTGAATATGTTATGCTTCCGGATTTTGGAGTAGGGTTGCCCAATTATTTGTTTCATCTTGATACTACGTTCCCAGTGGACGAAGTTGAAGGTCGCATTAGAGCACAGGCGGCAGAATTCTTACCTTATGTTGAAATTAAAAAAATAGAATTTAATTTAGAGAACATAGACTCAAATGGCCTTGGTATACATTTAGAATATTCTATAATGGAATCCGCTCTTAACGAACAATTGAACTTGTTTGTTACCATTTAACTTTTAATCGGCCAACTATTTACCATTTAGAGAGGGCTATAAATGTCAAAATTAAAAAAAACACCCATAAAATACACAAGTCGAGATTTTGATTCTATAAGAAGCGATCTTCTAGAGCATGCTAAACGATATTACCCGGAACAATGGAAAGATTTTTCTAAATCAACAATTAATTCGTTGCTTATTGATTCTGTTGCTTATGTGGGGGATATTCTTTCCTATTATGTAGACTATTCAGTAAATGAAAGTTTTTTAGATACCGCCTTGGAGTTTAAAAATATCCGCAAACATGCCCGAGCGTTGGGTTATAAATTTGCGGGAAGTGCAAATTCCTATGGAACACTTGCGATGTTTTGTTTGATTCCGGCCAATAGTGACGGGACTGCTCCCGATATGGCTTACATGCCTACTATCAAGAGAGGTTCTTCGTTTAAAGCTGGAAATGGGGGAAATTTTACTTTAACAGAAGATGTCCGTTTTTCAAAGCCCACAAACTCTATTGTTGCTGCTCGATTCAACGCATCCAGCGGAGCCACCACTTATTTTGCAGTTAAAGCCTACGGCCAAGTGGTGTCTGGGGTGTTTCAAAGAGTCACGTCTGATCTAACAAATTCAGCATTTCAAAGATTCCGCCGGATCAGAGTCGGTGGCGGGAATATTTCAGAGATAATTTCAGTGAAAGATTCCGACGGAAATGATTATTACGAAGTGGAAAATCTAGCCCAAGAGGTTGTGTTTGAAGAAACTACGAATAAAGATGCATTATCCGACGGCGTAAGAAGTATTATTAAACCTTATGTAGCTTCGCGTAGATTTGTTTTGGAACAAGATAACACCGGCACTTATTTACAATTCGGATTTGGCTCAGAAGATGATGATGTTGATGCACTCGCAGACCCTTCTCAGGTGGCTATAAAAATGTTTGGCAAAAGGAGTATTTCCAACTTATCTTTTGACCCTTCACGGCTTCTTCATACTAATAAATTAGGAGTTGCACCCTCAAGTACTACTCTCACAATTATAGCGAAATCTAATAGTGCGGCTAGTGTTAATGCCGGCTCTAATACGGTAGTAAGTGTTGATAACACAATTATGGAATTTGATAATCCTCAAACTTTATCCTCAGTAAGTAAAACGGCTGTTATTACTTCTTTAGAGGTAACTAATGAAGAACCTATTGTAGGGAGCCTCGAACAAATTACTAATGAAGAATTGAAAGAACGAGCGAAAACTTATTATTCTACTCAAAATCGAGCAGTGACCCGACAAGATTATGAATCAATGATCTATAATATGCCAAATAAATTTGGTGTAGTTAAGAGGGCAAGCGTGGTTAACGATCCAAGTTCTTCTAACAGGAGACTTGCACTTTATCTTATTTCTGAAGGAGACGATGGAAAACTTGTTGTTTCTAACACTAAGATAAAAAACAATGTTAAAAATTGGATTATGCAATACAAGGCTCTCAACGATGTGATAGATATTTTTGATACTAAGATTGTTAACTTTGGGATTGATTTTAAAGTTACGGTCGATCATCGCTTCTCCCAATTTGATATCATTGGGAGATGTGTAAACAGACTTAAAACCCATTATTCCAATCAACTTTACATTGGAGAGCCAATTTACATCACACGACTTTATGGCATCTTAAGTAAAGTAGAAGGTGTTTCGGATGTTAAAAAAGTAAGTGTTTATCAAAAGTTTGGAGGGAATTATTCTTCCACGCGAATAAATTTTTCCGAGGCTCTATCTAAAGACGGAACTTATATCCAAACTCCTCAAAATGTAATTATGGAACTCAAATATCCTGAGTTAGATATCAAAGGAAATCTAATTAAATGATTAAAAGATATTTTGCAACAAAAGATAACACTATTACAAATGCTTATGAAGCCGATTTAGTAACTCGCGGGACCGGATCCAATATGGGCCAAGCCGATATCTTACAAGTTTTCACGGTTTATGGTCAAGTTTCAAGTTCAACTAGTGGTCTTCAAAGATCTGCTGCCAATATTTTATTACAATTCAACACCGAGCAGTTAGCAGCAGATAAAACTTCTGGTGTAATTTCATCAGGGTCAGCATTTTATCTAAAACTGTTTAACTGTAAACACTCTCAAACGTTGCCTCGAGATTTTAACTTGCAAATTTTAAATTTAACTGCTTCATGGCAAGAAGGCCTCGGTCTAGATATGGAAAATTATTCGGATATTACTTATGATGTTCGAGGATCAAATTGGATAATGAGATCTGGGTCTACCAAGTGGGGAAATGTAGAAGCAGCAGATATTCAAGGCGGAGTAACAGGTTCGACTGTTTATGAGGCTTCCTTCCCAGTTGGAGATGAAAATCTAGAAGTAGATGTTACAACCTTGGTGAATGAATGGATCGGTGGTTCCCTGACTAATAGTGGATTTTTGATTCGGATTTCTTCCCCAGAGGCAGAAGAAGACCGTTCTTATTATACTAAAATGTTTTTCGGAAGAGCCTCTCACAATTGGTTTGAAAGGCCTGTCTTGGAAGCCCGATGGGATTCCGCTAAAGCAGATGATAGAGGGGCTTTTTATTTAAGCAGTTCATTATCTCCTGCCGTTGATAATCTTAATTCTATTTATTTATACAATTATGTCCGCGGACAATTAGCTGATATTCCTGCCATAAAGCCTCCTAAGAAAATAATGGTAAGTTTGTTTTCTGGATCTTCAAAGAATACAGCACTCTCTGGATCCGCTCTTAAACTTACTGCCGATGGTACTTATGTTACTTCCGATAATCAATTTGTGGTAACTGGTGGATATGTTTCGAAGGGAATTTATTCGGCGTCTTTCGCTTACACTGGATCCTCGACAATAGAAACAATTTATGATGTATGGTTTAGCGGTAGTGATGATACAATCCGTGACGCTTCTGGTGCCGGTACACAATTTTCGACAGGATCTGTTATGATAAAGAGATTCTCGGCTTTGCAATATTCCTATACCCCAAAGTATGTTTTCGCAGTAAGCAATCGTAACCAAGATTATTATTATAATCAAACTCACCGAATTCGCCTTTATGCCAGAGAAAAGAATTGGTCTCCGAATATTTATAACAAAGCCACAACGGTACCCAACAGCTTAGTCTTTGCTAGTGCGTCTTATCAAGTCCACAGAGCAGTGGATAGTAAAGTGGTTATTCCTTATAACACTGGCTCCAATCAAGCTACGCGCCTTTCTTATGATGTTTCCGGAAATTATTTTGATTTAGATTGCACCATGCTGGAGCCCAATTATCAATATGGAATTAAATTTTCTGTTTATGATCCGGACACACTAACTTACGAGGAACAGCCATTTATCTATAACTTGCGAGTGGTAAAGAATGAGTCTTAAAAAATTATTTGGAAAAGGCGTTAAAAACTTTCAAAGCGCCAGTGTAAATGTAGAGTCTCCAACTTTTATTGACAAAAAGGTAAAAGAGCAGCAGACTTACATTCCTCCTATTGATTTTTCTACGGCCTCCAATTTTGTTAAATATGGTCTCGCCGAGCTTTATTATGATAATTCTATCTCGAGAATTTATAATAATTATCCTTATGATGGTTCGAAAGCCGAGAAGATAGATTTCCATCAATCCTCATCTTATCTGGACCGATGGATGTTTGAGGAGAAGTATCCAAAAACGACTGGTTATGTTAATTTAGGAACAACGGCTGATTATACCGCAAATGCCGATGGTTATGGTAGAACCACAACCCCTGAATATATCAGAGTGTGGGGGGGCATCCACACAGCATCATCCGGCATGATTTCTAAGCCACTTAGAGAAACTTTTGATAAATCATCTAAGTATAATTTAGATTTAAATAGGACACAAAATTGGAGATGTAATCCTTTAAGTGGATCTACTATAGAGTTTTGGCTTAGAGTACCTGAGCTTGACACCACTAATAAAACAAAGAGTCAAATCATTTTAGACTTGTGGAACAATGTTACTTATGGGGCAGCGGGAACGGGTCGAATGATTCTAGAACTCTATAGTGCAACAGGAGCAAGTGCCGAATTTAGATTAACACTGGCTGGATATGATGATTTCCCTTCTTTAATCAATATTGAGCAAGAAACCTTAAGTACTCAAATTACACCTGCTTCATTAGCGGAGTGGCATCATTATGCTATAACTTTTCAATATGGGCTCTCTCCACCTTATGCCGGAGCATCTTACGGAATTAATACCCGATTTTATATTGACGGACAAGAGAAGCATACTGTGTGGGACCTAGGCGGCGGTGGGGATAAGATTAATGACCTGGAAGGCCTTTACACTGGGTTTGTAGGAAGCCTGCAGACGGCACTTCCCACCGCCGGCGGGGCTGCCTATGCTGGAAAATTATCTGGCTCCATAGATGAATTTCGATATTGGAAACAAACCAGAACTGGGCAACAAATAGGACTCAATTGGTTCCGACAAGTTGGAGGAGGCACCAATAGCGACGACAAAACAGCCAATAAAGACTTGGGAGTTTATTTTAAATTTAATGAGGGAATTGTAAATAACACTTCTATAGATAACATCGTGTTAGATTATTCTGGAAGAATAGCTAACGGCCTTTGGGAAAATTATGAATCAACACTTTCTTATTCAAGAAACACAGGATCAGCTTTCGCTTCCTCTTCTTATGGATATTTGGAAACAGAAAATCCTATTATCTATGCCAGCCAACCAAGAGTAAAAGCATTGATTTCAGAAATGTCTCTTTCAGGATCCCTCTATGATAATGAAACAGGCAGGTCGATTTATCACTCTCTTCCCGAGTGGATGATAAATGAAGATGTGGGTCAAGGAAGCAGTAATCTTAAATATTTGACGCAAATTATAGCAAGCTATTTTGACACTCTGCATGCACAAATAACCGCCCTGCCGAATCTTAAAAACAAACTTTACGTTCAAAAAGGCCAAAAACCCATTCCATTTGCCAGCCAATTGTTGAGCGACAAGGGATTTGTTACACGAAATATCTTTGTAGACTCGGAGATAGTAAATCTTTTTTCTGGAGTAGACTTTAATGCTGTTAAGTTTCAAGAGAACCTCGAGAAGACAAGAAACCTTATCTATTTGAATATTTACAACAATCTCGAGGCCATCTATAAATCTAAAGGGACAGAAAAATCCATTAGAAATTTTATTCGATGCTTTGGGATTGATGATGAAATAATCAAACTTAATGTTTACACCGACGGTGGGACTCATTATTTTACTGACAAAGCTAAGGCATCCTCTGTAAAAAAGAAATACATTAATTTTGATAGCCCTTCCTTTTTTGCTTCGACAATGTTCCAGAGTTCTTCTGCCACTAATCCTTTGACCTTCATAAGTGGGTCTAGGACGAACACTAGTGCCTCTAATAACGCTTTTACATTGGAAGCGGACATAGTGGTGCCCTATAAGAAAGGAAGCAGCGAAATAGGCTATTACGGCACTCCATTTCTATCTTCGTCTATCTTTGGTTTTCATGAGGCTCTCAATAATGAACCCACTAACTACAATTGGGCAGACCGTCTCACGGGGGCACCAAAACATTCCTTGACAGCTAGTTTATCAGTTTATCTTGTTCGGGACGAACTTAATTCTAAAAATGCTAAGTTTGTGGTGGAGAGCCAAGATGGAACTTTACGTTTAACTTCGAACTATATTCAAAATATTTATGATAATAATCATTGGAATGTTGCCTTAAGAATAAAGTCCGAGGCTTTCCCTCTAGGGGGTCGCGTCAGTAGACCAGGCTCAGCCCCTGGATCTCCTTTTAATCTTCCTTTAGGGGGCGTAGGACAAAACTCGAACTACATAGTGGATTTTTATGCAGTAAATTATAATTTTGATGAACTAGAAAACGAAGTTCATTTAACAGCACCGCTTACTTTTACAAGTGGTAGTGCTTTTCTCAACCGAGCAAAGAGAGTTTATGCAGGAGCACACTTAACGGATTTCTCGGGTTCGTTA
>Ga0209128_1002893_pt1 | contig 10839 bp, 13 predicted proteins | sample ETNvirnome_6_100_FD_184072 | JGI IMG/M metagenome (GOLD analysis project Ga0209128, IMG submission 184072) | Marine viral communities from the Pacific Ocean - ETNP_6_100 (SPAdes) (version 2) | ecosystem: Environmental > Aquatic > Marine > Oceanic | place: Pacific Ocean | collected 2013-06-19 | reverse complement strand
GGACTGTTAAAATATAGAAATGATATTATTTTATCATCTTCTTTTTTATGGCACGATGTAATGATTGATAAATTTTCTAATAATCCAGATGTTCTAAAATTATATGAGTTTGAACAAAATTTATTGATTAAATATAAACCTAATATGTTATGTGTTAAAGATATAGTTATGGAAAGTATAAAATATTCAACTAATTCAATTTATACTGGCTGGTGCTGTGATTTAAATAAATTGGAAGAACCAATTAATGATATAGAAAATTTTGTTTTTATAAGTCCATCTTTAGGATATGATATAAGTTATACTAATACATTTTTAGAAATGGCAAAGGGATTAAGAGAATCTAAATACAATGTTTATTTGTCAAAAGATTTATATGATATGAGGGATAGTGATTCTTATTTTAAATTTGAGCATAAAAATTTTGAAAATCTATCAAAAAATTCTGTATTTGTTTTTAGACCTGGAGTAGGAACAATAACTGATTGTGTTCAATATAATTCACCAATGGTATTGGTATATTCTGAAACTGATTCTAAAGAAATTTTACATTTGGCAAACAGAGTAATGGAAATGGAACTTGGATTAGGTATTTTAGTCAATTCAGATTTTAATGAAACTTTGGATAATTTTGATATGTACAGATACAAGAAAAATATTTCACAATTAAAGAAAAATGGTCATATTAATTCGGCAAGGTATTTATTAACAAAATGAATATAATTACGGGAGAAAAATTTCAAAATTTATGTAATCATCATATAAGTAAAAATGAACATAAAAAATTTGAATTACAGGTAGATAATCACATTGACGTTGACACGTTTGATTTTACTGATTTTGATAATGATGAGTTAGTTTATTGTAATGGTTCTTTATTAAATTTACAAAAACCAAAATTAGTTGAATCTAAATTATATGAAAAATTAGAACAATTTAAAAATCCATTTAAATTGGTATTACATACTGCTGATGATGGGTTTGGCCAAAGGCATTTAGATAAATTACTCACTATACAAAATTTAAAAAAAATTTATACACGAAATATGGATGTAAATCATCCACTTGTTGAACCGATTCCGATAGGAATTGCTAATACTCATCTTCGGTATGGTGATATAAAAACTTTACAAAATGTAATGGATGAAGATAGGAAGGAGGCCAAAACTGAATTTATTTATGCAGGATTTACAACTGAAGGATTCACACCGAACTCTGAACCTTTAAAGGGTAGAAAAAAGTGTTATGAACAAATTATAAAACAAAATATACCATTTCATTTAACAAATTTAGAGTTTGGAGATTATTTGCGAGAATTAAAGAAATACAAATATTGTATTTCACCAGATGGGAACGGAATAGATTGTTATAGAACGTGGGAATCACTTTATTTAAAAGTTGTTCCAATTTGTATTAGAAGCATATTAGTTGAGTATTTTGCAAAATTGTTTCCTATTTATATTATAGAGGATTGGAACGATTTAGATGTAAAGGTTTTAGAAAAAGAGTATTCAAATTTCAATTGGGATAATTATGAGTTATTAGATTTTAATAATTATATTAAATATATAGGATTGGATTTATGAAAGTAGCAGTGTTAATTCCAGGTGAGTTGAGAGCAGTTTATAATGTAAAAAATTTATATAATGGGTGTGATGTTTTTATACATTCTGATAAAAAGTTTTTGGATACTATACCATGTCATAAATTTCAAGTTTTTAATGAAGAGGATGAAAAATTAAGTAAAAAATATTTAGATAATCATAGAGTAAATTTTCATAGAATTGTGCAATGGTTTAGATATAGAGAATTATTAAAAAATGATTTTAGTGATTATGATATAGTTGTAAAAACTCGAACAGATTTAGATTGTAGTATAGATACACTAATGGGTTTTTTAAAAGATAAAAAAGTAGAAGATAATACTTTATATATGAGAAGTGATTGGATGTGGTACGGTACACCAGAAATTATTTTAAAAACTGATTTTTATAGGCATATTATTTTTTATGTATATGGAGATAGGAAGTATTTTCAATTAGATTATGATACAATTTTAAAGTCTGAATTAGATTCTTCAAATGAGAACAGAATTGCGGGGCAATTTAAATGGTTAAATTATCCAAAACAATATATTAATAATTGGAAAACTATTAGAGAAGATATTGAAAAAAATATAGATAGATTAAAGGGGATAAAATCCAACTCTATCGGTCCAGATGAAATTTATACAGAATTTCCGATAGAGCTTTCAAATCCATTTCCAAGTGAAAAATTCTTTTTGATGTATTTAATTAATCAAGGTATTGTGTGTAAAAATGTGGATTTCCCCGTGTACGTGGACCATAATAGGAGGTAGAAATGGTAAGATATTGGTTTGATACATTTAAACATTTAAAATCATTTGACATAATACCTTATCAAGATATGATAGATTTATATTTAAAAAATCAGTCTATATTGGAAGGTGGTGATTTTGAAAGGTTGGGTGGTGATAATGAGCGACCAGTAAATTCAGATGTGGAAGAGGTTGATCATAAGGGTTTTTGGTTGGGTTACAGTCCACGATATTATAATATTAATCCACATGGAAATAAAGTTACTCAGGCGAAGGCAGATGTTGTATCAATGGATATGACGGGAGTAGGTAAAACTTGGACAGATTTTATATATTTAGAGTTACCAAGTTGGTTGTTTAACAAATACCAAACTGCAGTACATTCAAATCGTGATGTAAGTTATTTCAGAAAGTTTATGGATGATGTTGATAAAACTGATTTAACAAGAGATAGTGTGGTTGAATTAGTAGAAGAGTATGATAAAAAATATAAAGATGTTGGGGAGTATGTGGATTATTTTGGTGATTTTCACGATCCAGGCTGGAGAATCGATTTAGATGTTGGACAGTATGTATCGATAAAACAAAATGGCTTGATTTATCCTATAATGTATAATAGTAAAAGACATTCGTTTAGTAGAGGAACACATAGAGCATTATTTCTTGCCCACACTAAAAGTAATGTTCCTTTTATTTTACAATATCCCGAAGGAGAACTCAATTATAAAGTAGAATTGGCTGAAAATTTTAATGAAAAGCATGTTATTATGAATGTAAATATAGAAGAAAAATCTTTGAAGTTTTATCAAGATGGTAAGGAATTAAAATGAGCACTGTATTTATTAAAAAAGATAATGTGGTGTTAGTAGGAGTAGCAAAGAATGGTAGCACAGCAATCAAAGAGTACGCAAAACAGAACAAGGGATTTGAAATACGAGAACAACAAGGTCATTGGAATGAGGATTCTTTTATTGATTTTTATGATAGAAATCTTTTGATATTATTTCCAATTCGAGATTTTAAGGAAAGAGCATTGAGTGAATTTTTAGAAAATTGTGCAGGGCTCGATACAAGGATCCAAAACCGCCATAAAGAGACAGTAGGTGCAAATTATACGAGAGCGAAGTACGTTAAGTTAGGCGGATTAGAATCTTATGTTAATGATGTAATGGAAAATGGTTTTATACCAAGATTAAATTATTTTAACAATTCTGTAATGGAAGAATTTTTTGAAAAGATATTATTTAATGAAAATTGGAACGGATGTAAAATAAGGTTTTTCGATTTAATAAAATTATCCACACATATTCCAAAATATTTAGGTTGGGATAATGAGATATCTTTGACCAACATGGCAAGTACAAGCCATTTGAAACGATATGTAGAAAAGCTTTTTATTAATGCCGGACAATCTATCAATGATACAATTATTCTCCCTATTACCGAACCAAAAATTAGATACCGTTGGGGCCCCAGTTACCATCAAAATCACATTATGTTTCTTGACGTAATACGAAGAAGTAAATATTGGATAAACTTATGAAAACATTAGCAGGAATTATACACGCCAGAAAAGATAGTACGAGATGTCCAAATAAACATTTACGAGATTTGAGTGGTACAACATTGATTGATATTGCTTTGGAAAATTTAAGTAAGTTAGATGTGGATGAAAAATACTTGGCAGTATATGACCAAGAACTTAAAGATAAAGTAATTGATGGTGTTAAAATATTGCATAGAGATTATGCTTCAGTTGCACCAGGTAATTGTCATCATTCAATTTATTATAAACATTTAAATGATGTAGAATCTGAGTTTATATTAAACTATAATCCATGTCAACCATTTTTACAAGTGGATAAACTGAACGAGTGTATTAGAATTTTTAAAGAAAATAGAAAGAAGAGCATGATTACAGTTAAGAAAGAAAGAAACTTTTTTTGGGATAAAACTCGTAATCCAATAAACTTTGTACCTAATGATAGATTATCTACAACAGCAGGTCCTTGGGTTTATGTTGCAACTCATTCGTTAGTATTTTATGAAAAGAATTATATGTTAACGGAATGGGAATTATTTCCAAATACAAAAGATAATCCATTTCCATTAGTTGTGGATTGGAGTGAACAAGAATTACTCGATGTAGATACAGAAACAGATTTTGAAATTGTAAAAAATTATTATATAAAGGGGATAAATTGATATTCATTAGAAACGAGGATGGACAGAATGAATAAAAAAAGAATAGCAGTTTGTTTCTATGGACAAACAAGATTATATGAATTATTGAATAATTATTATTCTAAATGGAATGAACAAGATGATTATCAATTTGATTTTTTTGTTCATACCTGGGATGATTTTTCTGATAAAAGTTGTTTTGATTATTTTACTGAAACAGAATTTGGTGATCCAAGTAAGTTAGATCTTACTACAACTAATTGTGTTTTAATGACATTTTCTTTACAAAAAGTAAATCTTTTAAAATTAAATTATGAGTTAAACAATAATTTTGTATATGATTATGTTATTGCAACAAGAACGGATGTATTGATGGATTTTTCAAAAGTTATTGATATTTTAAATGAAAACATTGACAGCCCCCCTTTATTACAGATTATGGCATGCGATGATATAAAAAATCAAAATGGATCTTGGCATTTAAGTAGTGATTTTATTTTTTTTGGAACATCTAAAGCATTAGATTTACATTCAATGATATACAAAGATTGTTATTTATTAAAAATTCCATTTGATGCTAGAAGTGGAGGCCATACTTTGCATGCAACTTCAATAATGAAAAACCGTTTAAATTTTAAAAGGATATTCTTACCACATGGAATTATTAGACCACAACGAGATGAAAAAATATTGAAAGAAAATTTACATTTAGACGACATAGAATTATTATCTTTAATTGCTGATGAAGGTAAAAAATGGAAGTGGATAGATGCAAATAAAATGGAAAGGGACGGTAAGGTTGTTGAGTTTAAGGGGAGATTGATTAAATGATTAATATAGCAGTAATGTTAAGTGGGCATCCAAAGTATTTAGATATAACTCAACATTTATTTAAACATTGGGATAGTTTATATGAAAATGTAAAATTTGATTTCTTTTTAAGTTTGTGGGAAAGTATAGATAATGATATCATCTATGAGCAGGGAGAGTCGTGTGGAAGATTTGAAGGAGTTTTAGATTATGGTAAACTCGATTGGGTTACTAAATGGGAAACTTTGAAAGAAAAAGATTGTCCTTATGATTTAAAAAGTCATTCCCGGAATAGACATCAACCACATTATATGTATGGGTTGAGTAGAGTTAATAAACTTAGAAATAGTTATGATAAAACTTATGATGCAGTATTTCAAACAAGAGGTGATTTGATTTTTTCAAAAATGTTATTAGACGAATTGGTTAACTGTCTAACTCGAAAGAGAGGTGGATTAATAGCCAAGTTAGATAAAGATGGAAACTATACAGGAAAATCACAACCAGATGAAAGACCGAATCCCATGTTGTCATCAAGAAATATTAAATCAATATCAGGAACAGATTTACATAATACTATTGGTCCAAATGGTAATATAGTATCTCAAGAATTTTGGACATCTGATTCTTGGTTTTATGGAGTACCAGAAGTTATGGATAAATTTTCTGATATGTTTGATTATTTTTATGTAAAAAAACAAAAGTTACCAGGTGGAATAATGTTACACATTTCTCAAGCAGAATATTTACATAAAATTGGAATTTATAATTCTCCCTTGGAATCTTACGGGGGTACTTGCAGTATAATACGAGAACCTATAAGATTTACTTTCAATTCTGATGGTGGTGGTTATGGTCTCGGAGCTCCTTCACCTGATCAATTAAAAAGATTTTTAGGTGAGAAGGGAAGTAGATGGATATATGATGGTGAGAATTCCAATGAGAGGTGGAATGAATCAGCAGCATATTTCAGGAATACAGAAAAATAATGAAAAAATATAAATATTTAGTAGTATAATGGAAAAAATATTAATTGGAGTTGGATGTTCACATACACAGGGATGTGCCGTTCAACTTGATGCAGGAACTGAATTTGATGAATGTGAACTGGCAACACCAGAATTAAAAAAGTTATATGGAAAAGAAAAGGTTTCTACTGAATGGATAACGGAAAATTTTTCTTGGGTAGGACACTTAGGAAAATTATTAAATGTAGATAAAGTTTATAATTTTGGAGTGGGCGGTAGAGGTTTAGAGGCAAATATTAGAATGTTGAGAAATTATAGTTTTAGAGTTAAAGATTTATCAAATCATTTGATTGTATTGCAAATACCTTCATTGTGGAGAATAGAAGTGTTAAAAATAGATGAAAGATATGGTGCTGTTATTCAAATGTTAGGGGATCTTGTGAGTTCACATGAAGGATGCAGTAATTATTTAAAATATTATCATGATGAAGATTTCCACGTATATAGATTAATAAATGAACTTTATTTCTTACAAGATTATATGGAAAAGTTAGGGGCGAAATTTTATTGTACTGACATCTTTTCTCCTGAACCAGCCCATTATCCAGACAAAGAAGAATTTAATTTTTATACAGAAGATAAAATATTAAATTGGTCAAGTGAAATTACTAAAAATATTAAGGGCGAAGAATTATTAAAAAATATTAATTTTATTAAACTTAATTTTGATGGTTGGAGAAACAATAAAGATTGGGATGGCAAGAGTAGTGGATTTGGTTCGAATAAAACCCATTGTTTACATTCTGAAGGATTATTAAAAGACGATATGCATTTAAGTGAATTGGGAAATAAAAAGTTAGCGGTAGGATTTTATGAGGCATTAAAAGATGAAAAATTGTTTAGTAGTTAAGGAGTCAATATGATAAAATGGATTAAAAAATTATATTTTAGAATTAAGTTACACATCAAGTATAAGAAAAAATTAAAAGAAATTAGAAAACGAGATCCGTTTATTTACAAGTGAAGAAAAATAAAATATTAGGTTATTAGATGCACATTGCCAAGAATAATAAAGAATTTATAAAAAAGATTTTTGACGAACATAAAATATTTTTATGTGAAGATATGCACTGGTCTTATCTTTTTGGTGAGACTGTGGATAGTGTGAGATATGATTTTTTATTTGGAGAACATGGATTTTTTAATTATACATTAAAAGAATTAGAAGAAAATTTTTTAGAATTTGATAATTTTGAAAATAGGGGAGATAATCCAAATTTTCATGGTCAAAAAAGATATATAATTCAAGATTTAATAGATAATAATATTTATAATCCGACACACACGAGTTTTAAACCTCGGGCAGAAGAATGGATAAAAAACAAATGGCCAGATGATATGTATTTTTCTGATAAAAAAGGTTCTTTAAATTTAAGTTTATTTGATGAAAATGAAATGGCAAAATTTGTGGCCACAACACATCCAGGACATACAAGATTTGTATCTGCCATGATTTTGAGAAAAAAATTAAATAAATGTTTAATTTATGTAAATAAAAAATATTATTATGAAAATATGTTTAAAGGAAAGTTACAAGAAATAAATTCAGTTGAACAATTATTTCCACTTTGGAAACCAAGAGATTTAGAAAAGGAAGATATTCAACATATTTGTGAGAAAAGTAATGAAATAAATGATGATTTGATTGAGTATGATTTTTTATATATGAATGATACTAAACATCATGAAGAAACTGATTGTGCAGTTTTAAAGTTATGGTCAATGTTATTGATGATAGATATGGGTGGCACGGGAAATATAGATTTACAACACAACACGAAATATTTACACAGAATTTGTGAATCCTCGAAGGACATATCTGAAATATTATTTGAAAAAAAATTACAAGTTTATACAAATTCTTCAACTAATTTAAAATCATATTTTAATAATATTCGTAGGGGTTTAATTGATGCCGCAAAACAATATGAACATAGGAAACCTTATTATTTTTATAATGTTGATAAATTTGATTTTGATGTAAATATAGTTGATGAAAAACCAAAGGATATTTCAAAACTAAATGATTATAAGGGATTTGCAATTTGGATTGATAAGGATATATTATATGATATTAATAGAGAAATTTATGAATTTTTAGTTTTCACGAGATTTGATATAAAATCATCAGAAACAAAAGATGGTAAAATATCAGTTGTAAATTGCAGGAATATAGAATTTAATAGTAAATGGGAAATACACGAAGAATTTTATGGATAGAATATTATTTATAACACCAATAAAACATTTACCAGTATTTTATAATTATGTTTATAAAAATTATGAATTTGTGGAATTAGCAGATCCTTCGTATTACAATATTAAGGATGTAATTAATCAATATGATATTTTGTTCTGTGCACCTAATCATCAAACATTTGTCATAGATGAGGAATTGATAAAAGATTCAAGTGTAAAATATATTTTATCACCATCTACGGGATTGAATCATATTAATGTAGATTCAGTACCAATTATATCTATAAAGAATGATAAAGTTATTGAGAGTATATGGTCAACGGCAGAACATACATTATATTTAATATTATCACTTGTTAGGCATATAAAACCTGCAAGAGAATTACACGATAAAACATTGGGTATTGTTGGTTATGGTAGATTGGGACAAATGGTAGAGGAGTTATGTAGTCCATTATTTAAAGAAGTTATTTCAGTTGATAAAACAAAAGAACATTATGATGAGTTGTTTGAAAAGTGTGAGGTATTATCATTGCATGTAGATTTAAATCCTACTAGCTATCAAATGATAAATGAAGAGTTTTTAAATAAATTCAAAAAGAATATTTTTATAGTTAATACATCTCGTGGTGAGATAGTGAATGAAGAAGATATTAATGAGGGATTACTAAATGGTAGGTTGCTGGGTTATGGTACAGATGTTTTACAAACAGAATATGTAAATGAAAAATCCATATTGGAATCTAATCATAAAGTTTTAATCACATCACATATTGCTGGAGTAACACTTGAGGCACAAGAAAAAGCATATCAAAGAGTATTGGAGAAAATATGAAAAATTTAGAGTATTATAAATCAAAAATAGTTGGAACGGATGGTAAATATTTAGGTGCATATAATCACATAGTTAAAAATAAACCTAAATTTATAGTTGAGTATGGTGGTGGTAAAAGTACTTATGACTTAACTGAATTAGTAAACTTTTTAGATTATGGCGGTGAAATAGTTGGTTATGAGTGTAATTCGTATTGGTATAATGACCATATAGAAAAGGGTTGGAATAAATACAACAATATAAAACTGGTGGACATTATAGAATCCACAGAATTTAACACTCGTGGAGTTAGGTATATTCATCCAATAGAAGATATTAAAGAAGTTGATTTTGTTATTATAGATGGACCTGATTTAAGAGATTTTGAATCAGACCCAGGCACCACATTTAATTTAATGGATATCGTTAATCACTTAGGTTATGAAATTCCATATTTTATTGATGGTAGAACGGGAACAAGAGATTTTTATGGAAACAATACAGACCACCCACATGAATTTGGATTAGATTATAAAACCGATATAGGAGATACAAAAAAAATATGAAGATAATAGCTGAATTGTGTCAAAATCACAATGGAGATATGGATTTATTAGAAACTATGGTTAAAGATGCTGTACTTAATGGTGCAGATATTTGTAAAATTCAAACCATCAAAGCAGATTCCTTAACTAATAGAAAAGAGTATGAGAGTTATAGACCATATAAACAAGAATATGATAGATTAAAATCATTAGAATTAAGTTTTGATAATGAGAAAAGGTTTGTTGAAATTTGTAGAGAAAATAAAGTTGAACCATTGACAACTATTTTTTCTCCAGATGATTATGATTATTTTAATTCATTGGGATATGATTGTTTAAAATTAAGTGGTTATTCTATGAAGGCATTTGATTATGGTTTGAAGTTAGATAAATTTAATTTTAAATATTTGATATTCTCTACTTCAAGTTTAACTTTAGATGAGATAAAAGAATGTATTAAGAATTTAAAACAAGTAGATTTTACAATGTTAAATTGTACTTGTGTTTATCCTACAACATTAGATAAATTAAATTTACAAAATATATCATTTTATAAAGAGTATTTTGAATTAGATACGATTGGATTAAGTGACCATTCAAATCCACACGAAGATAATTTGATTAGTAGTAAGTTAGCAATCTTTCAAGGGATTGATATGTTAGAGAGACATTTCACTATATTGGATAAAGATGAAACACGAGATGGTAAAGTATCAATAACACCAGATATGTTATATGAATTAAAACGATTTGATACTTTGAGTAAAGAAGAACAATATGAAGAATTAAATGAATTTAATGAAACTCAAAAATTTAACCACGATTATTATAGGGATAGATTTTGCGAGATTTAATTATACGGCCGAATGTAAACGACAAACACGATACGGAACATATACATTTCGAAGATAGTGATATTAT
>Ga0209128_1002890_pt1 | contig 10853 bp, 8 predicted proteins | sample ETNvirnome_6_100_FD_184072 | JGI IMG/M metagenome (GOLD analysis project Ga0209128, IMG submission 184072) | Marine viral communities from the Pacific Ocean - ETNP_6_100 (SPAdes) (version 2) | ecosystem: Environmental > Aquatic > Marine > Oceanic | place: Pacific Ocean | collected 2013-06-19 | reverse complement strand
AAATTATAATCGTGCTTCTTCTTTCCTTTTTCATTGTGTACTAATATCTGTTCAGCCTTAACATATCCAAGACCACCCATTCTAACAGGATACCGAATGTCGTTACCAGTATCAACTGCTTCTTGTAGCTTTTCAGAGATGATCGACTTAGCCTGATTTTCAAGAAGTTGAGCCGTAACCCTTCTTCCGTAATCGTCGCCTATTCCTTCAAGAACTGGTTCCCATTTTTCTACGACTTCATTTTTGATTCCGTCTGTGGGCATAATATCCATAATTATTTTCTCCTAGTTTCGTTGAAAGGCATAAACGCCATAACATCTTCGGTTAAGAACTCATTATTTTGGTTGTGAGTCTCGGCCTGAGTAGCTTCAGAGTCTACTTCCTCTGATATAACTAAAGCTCTTTCATTAGATTTGAAAGGCTTTTCTACTACATCTTCAAGATGCTGTACGCTTTCCTGAAGTGTTTCATTTTTCTCCTCAATTAATGCTAGTTTATCGTTATAAACTTTAATAGTATTTTCTAACTTAGCATTTTCGATGAGGGCTTCGTTAAGCTCATGAATAATAAGCTGGTTTTCTTCAGCTATTTCCTGGGCTTCTTGTGACACAAGAGCAACAGCAGACTCATTATCGCCTTCAGAAAGCTCAATTGCCATGAGTGATTTTAAATACTCAAAGCTTCTAGCATTCTTGAAAGTTTCGTCTTCTGTTTCTAGTTCTCTTATGGCCTGTTCCTTTATTGAGTCCATTTTTAGTCGGAGAAATGAATAAACTTTGTCCTCTAAATCTTGGACTCTTTCATTAACTTGTTCCGTGATTACGGAATCAACTATCTTTGCAATATCATCAAGTGCTTCCTCACTTAAATTTTCAGGAAGTAATGATGCTAGGCTTTCCATTTTGTTACTCATAATAAGCTCCGTTTCTATCTATATTTATTAGTTATTCACTAAGGTATTAACTTTTTTTTATTTTTTGTAAAGGATATCTTAATCTGTTCTATCTGTTGGACCCCAAAGTTTCGCCTTCTTGCGTGGAGTAACTCCCGTGCTTGTGATCCTAGGTGTCTCTCGCCCTGGTCCCCCAAGAAGATCAGCTAGTAAATCTTTCACTGATTTCCCCTCCGGTTTACCTTGGGGTTTAACTCTTTCTATCTTGTGCGAGGGACCGATCCCTTTTATATGTATAGCAGTTTTTTTGGGCTCCCCCGGCTTCTTTGCCTCGGATATTTTCTGGTCAAAAACAGATCTCAATAACGAATAATCTATACTTGCATTCTCCTTCTTTGGAAGGAGTCCTGCTATTGCACTCTTAACTCTAGAAAACACACCTTGTTTGGGGCCACCCGTAATAACCTTATACTTAGCGGGTACGGCTCCTTTTCTTTCTTGTGGTGTCATTGTTACTTTTCGTTTAACAGCTTGTTGATTTGTAATATTCTGACCAGTTTCGTTACTTCTACGGGCACCTGCTAAATGCTCAGGCTCCTTTGGGTGAGGGTCCCCACCACCGCCAGTTAACTCCTGCACCTTTAAGGTCTCAGTGGGCTCTTCTGCATTATCGTAGGTTCTATACTTTCTCTTGCGAGGCTTTCTGTTATTGTGTCCGAAGTCAGCATCTCCCCTCCAAATGCTTAAGGGGTCATTTTTCTTGCCTTTTTTGGCGGTTTTTTCGATCAATTTCTGCTTGAGCAGGGTGGTAAATACCTTCTCTTTGGCTGCTTTGTCTAAAGTATCTTTAACTATGTTTTCAACTAACACAGATTGCTTTGATTCTGCTAAGGTAGGGAAGGCTCCTCTAGTTGAGGGGTCTGCAACCAAATCAAAAGTAACTAACTTAAAGTCTTCATTAACATTTTTAGTCCCATCTTCGCCATCAGATAATGTCCCCATGCCTCTTGAGGATATTCCTACCTTTACCCCGCCTTCGACCAACGCTTGAGCCACTTTACCTGCTGGGGTATTAAGAAGCTCACACTCACCTATAACATCATTACCCTTTATATGAAGGTTAGTTATTAAATGAGAAACATTACTAAGCTTAACTGCGTCATGCTTTGGGTGATCCAACTCACCCATTAGTCTTCTCTCATTAAGAGCCTGAGTAAGCTTAGTAACCTCACGCTCTAAAATAGCTTTAGAGTAAACCCTCTTATTGTTATTAGCTTCGTCTGCTCTTTGGAATACTCCACGAAGCTTTTTACATGTCTGACCATTCTTTTCCTCAGTCAGGACTTCCATCTCTTCTAAAATAAATGTGTCTACTAAAATCATATTACTTATGCTCCTTATACTTTTCAAACTTTTTAGACCTCTGTTTTCCGTGTTTTTTCATGGTTCTAACTGAGTGTGCTTTTATACTAGGAAATGCTGAATCAGGTGTAGAGCTACCAGGGGTAAACCCTTTTGCTATTCTACCACTGCATGAAGGAACATGAGACTTTTGCTTTTTTCGTTGCTTTGATATAACATAAACTCTCTTAGAGCCTTTTGTTGACATCATTTGACCAGGATAACCAGCACAAACGCCCTTCTCTAAAGTATCGTATACCTTAACTCTAGATTTCATTGCGGTAGCTTTCCCTGATTTGCCTTTAGTACTGTACTTACCTCGACCTTTGGGATACCGCTTGCCTTTAGCTTCAAGAATTTGATCGAAGATATCCATTACATTCTTTTACCTAACAAACTGAGAAGCTCATCTCTTCTTGACCTTTTCTTACGAGATCTTCTTGGCTTCTCTGCACAGGGCTTCTCTTCAAAGTTTGGGGGTATCATCCCAACTGTCGTTCTAGACCCACCACCAGCAAAACCAGAGCTTGTCATTTCTCGTAGAACGGAGGTTAATTCTCTTACCGCAGTTTCAAAACGCTCAACAAGAGCAGAATGCTCATGAATTATGTGCGGCTCTTGAGGTGCAGAAATCTCTATTTCAGGTATTTCTTCCTGCTGTTGAGGCTCTTCGTCTGGTTCTGGGATCTCTACGGAGAAGGATTCATTAAGAATCTGATTAAGCATACCTCTAGAAACGTCAATGTCTCTAATATCCGATTGCCCTTTTTCAGCCTCTACGCCTGTAAAAGGGGTTCTAGAAGTAGGAGTGGGACTTTCTAATTCCTGCTCAATTAAGTTAACAGCAAAGTCCCCAATGGACTCTACAGAACTCATTTCTCTTCAGTTTCTTCTTCTTCCTCTTCTTCTTCGTCATCGTCACCTTCATTTAGAAGGTACTCATTTGCCGCGTCAAAGAGTTCAAGCATGTTTGATGCATGCTCAAGGAGAGCATCATCTTCAAGGTTATCAAGAACAAATTCAAGGTCTTCAAGAGTAAAAGAGACTTCCTCTTCTGCACCCTCTTCAACTACTTCAACCTCTTCAGTTGCCTCAGAAACCTGAGCCACCTCTTCAGTTGCTTCTTCTATTCTTGCTACTTTTATGTTAGCCTTTCCCCAAGCTTCGCCCTCGCAGACCTGCTTGATAAATTCATCAGTTACTTCTGTGTTAAAATCCATTATTTTTTCCTCAATTAGAATTAGGTTATAATAACCTCTACATTTATTTAGAGGTTAGTGTGTGTAGTGTAAATAAAATTTTATTTTTTGTTAATCAGCAAACACCGTTTCAGCCCCACTAGAGACCTCCTCACCATCATCATAAGGATCACCATACCTAGCTACCCCAAAACCATTAGCATAGACTGTAGGTGATGCTGATGATATGGCTGTTTGATGCGGAGGGCAAGTTTCTTCATCACAGCAACCACATGAGGGCCAAGTGTGTAATGTATTGTTATGCCCTTCTCTATGAACTCCAGTTCCTTCTACAAAAACTGAAGGAGATGCTCCTTCGGTTGTGGTTGTAGCGTCACAACAAGCGTGATTAGTCTTTACTGTGTCTACTGTGGATCCTCTTGCTACTGCTGGCATTATTAGATTTGTGTTTTTACTCTAGGCACTGATTCCCCAGGGGGGACCCGTGTACCAGTATATGTAGGTGAAAAAGGGACCTTTGGCGGTTCGATTATTGCTAAATCTCCAGCCAAATCATTAGGTTTTTTAGGTGGTGCAGTATAGTATGGATACCCCACAAAAAAAGGAGGAGGAAACTTTTTATCTATTAAATGCTTATAAACATTTAATATTGGGTACGTCTCACTACCTGCACCCTCATAGCTTAACAAAGAAAGACTCCCATACTTCATAAACGTATCCCCAAATTTAGGGTATCCTTCAGATACAGAGGCAATACTAGATAATTTTTGCAGTCTTAGTTTCGCTTTGAAGTCCTCAAAACTATTAAGATCCAATCTAAGTGACTGCAATTCTGCTGGGGTTAGACGATAAAACAGTTCAAAGAAGGGGGTACGACTAGGCAGAGTGCCATAATTACGGAAAAGGGCATTCATAACTACAAGAGATTTATTAACAGAACCCCGCTTTCTAGGCAAAGTTTCTGTGCTTTTCTTGTAGTATGTTGTGGCAGGAAAACTAGTGGTGTTAAAAGTAAAGGTATCCGTTGCCACAATGTAAGTAAGATGGGAGCAATACTGCATACGAAGTTCTTGTTTTTCTTCCTCAAAATGTGGAACAAAAGTAATAGACCTAGTTCCAAATGTTGACATTTTTGATTTTCCATGAAAAGGAAGATACTCTGTTTTGTCTGTAGGAACAATAACTATATGCTGCGGTAATCTTCTTACAAAACTCTTATCACTTACATTGCTAAAAAATGATAGAGTAAAATCAGTAAAAGTTAAGGTCGCTTGTTCTTTATCAATTAAGTAATCTAAAATCTGATCTTCGTTACTTATAAAGAAAACTGCATTAGGAAATGCTTTAGTTTCTAAATCTGTGTTAATCGTAGTTGTCGTATTATAAGTTGCAGTTGTAGTTCTAAGTAAAGGATTTGCATTTTCTACATCAGAAACTGATGCAATGTCTAAACTCATCACCGTGTAGCTATTTCTTTCTGTGGTTAAATTGATTGAACTTTCAATGCTGTCAGTTTCTTTCGTTGCTACTGTAAAGTTTACCTCTAAAGATGTGTTGAGAAGATTAAATATTTTTTCAGTATCAATTATGTCTGTGATTCTTGCTTTGCCTTCGCTTATATCAGAAGTAAGTAATACCGTAGAAGAATTAACTAAAAGCTTATCCCCTGCCTCATAAGCTACAATATGTGTAGTATCTGAAGAATCAGACACATGAAGGGTGTCATCAGATGAGATATAACATAAGTGTTTGGTGCCATCTGCGGCTAACACTACTAGTCTTTTGTCAACATCTTCTGGGTGTGTTCTCCAATACTTCAACAAAGGATGCACTTCCACAGGGTTATGATTATTATCCAAATGAGATGAGTTATCTATTGCTTTTTTAACGGCGAGATTTTCATCCTTAATCACATCAGCAGACTTATACGCAGAATACTCTTTCCTTTTCTGTGTATCTGCTAATCTCTTGAAATAACTTGAATCAAAATACTTTAATTCATTTCTAATGAGTAGAGATTGTATTGTATTTAATATATTTGCTTTTAATGAGGTTCCCCCAAAGTTTTTAATGCCCTTAATCGCCTCTTTTAAATCTTCAGTAAGACTTTGCTCAATTAAATTTAATGAAATATCTCCGTATACGTAATCACTATAATTACCTGAATTAGAATTTAGTTTATGTATAGCAGCTATACTTTCGTGACTATTACGGGAAAAAATATCCTTAACATCATACCAAGCCAAATCTATATTAAAAGAAGTAGGTACATCTAAAAAAGAGGGGGTATATCCATAATTTGTTACTGAATATCTTTCATCAAATACACTAGATCGAATAAAATTAGTATACCTTCCATCCGAAGGAACAGAAAACCCCGCTCTAAAGAATACAGGTCTACTAGCAGCAGGTGTGAATTTGTAAGTTCCTTGTGGCTGCTTGTAAACCATAACTTACTCTATTTATTAAAGAGTGGCGGTTCCATCAAAAGCTGCAAGCCTTTTAATACTAAAATTACCCTCTGAATATAACTGTACATCAGAATCAGCATCAAACGCGCCATCGTCAGGGCAATGTATTCTTATTTGAAATGTTGTTGCTTCAGCCACATGAGCTATAACAAAACCTGAGAGTGGTGTCATAAATGCGTTAGAAAACTGATCACGTTGGTCCAGTCTCCACGTACACCCATTACCCACATTACGATTACTAGTATTACCAGTCGTACCACCATTAATATTAGCATTCCCTTGATCCTCATCAGTTCCATCGAATCTATAGGCCAAAGTGTTGGCACCCCCAGGGTCTGAGTACAGGCCTAATTTTACATCCAGATACTCATTATCTTCCCCTGAGTCGAAATCTCCAACGAAGAAACAAAATATAGCAAGTTCGACCTTGTAAATTCCTGGCTGCAAAATAAAAGTATTACTTTCAACCCGAATTTTGTCGCCAGTATTAAATAACTCTGTTTGATGCGTTGGTGGATAATTAAAAGCTACATTTCCGAGTTGCTGAAGATCTGTGGCATCAGGCCAATTCGTATTAACTATTTTTGAGTAGAATTCAGGCTGTACGGGGTTCTGATTCTCCTGAATATTGCCAATAACTGTTTGCAGGGCTGTAATAATGGGATCATATTTAGTACTTATGACGGTTTCTAAATTTCTAAGGTATTCCTGCACCTGTCGAGAACCGACTGCTTGGTTAGCTAAAGATAGGGGCGGGTTAGCGGCTGCGATTCCTGCTCTTTCATTATATGTTAGCTCTGCTGTTCTAAGGAAAGGTCGAATATCAATAACATTTGAGGGTATTACGGGAACCTCAGCCCCATCTAGCGCGGTGGAAGGTGTTACGACATAACAAAGAGGTAGGATACTTTGCCCAATCAAAGCATAATCAGTAGATTCAAGCTCTTCAGAAAGTAGTGGAGCGAGATTCATTAAATCATCAGGAGAGGGGAATGTTCCCTTAATACCTAAACTTGGGAAAGGATCATACCCAGCCTCTGGCCTATATTGGTCAACAAGAGGAGCAAGAATACTTTTATCTACTTGAGAGTCTGCTGGCCGCGCTTCACCTATAAGGTAATCCCCAGGTGCCATGTCACTAATTTTATCGGGATCTAAAGAACCATCTCCCTGGGTAAGCTCCCCAGCATTAGGACCTTTGGGCTTAAGAATCAACCCAGCACCCTTTACAAGCCCTAACCTTGCAGTAGTAAGCTCCTCAGGTGCGGCCCCATCACTTGTTTTTGCTATTGTAGTTTTAGTGTTATCAATGGGATGAGTATAAACGAAAACAAGATCAATACGGAATAGTGGTGTCGCTCCTGACTCATCATTATCCATAAAATCATCTGCTTTGAATACTGGGATAGTAATTTCCAACTGATCCTCAATATTTACAACAGAGGTTCTAGCTACACCACCCCACCTTTTAGTAAACTCTACAGATAATTGTCTTAAATCTATAAGCTCACTATTGCCAGTGTTGGTATGTTTCCACATAGCAGTTTTTACTGTAGGGATATCATAAATTTCATTGGAAGGGTCAGGGCTCCCAGTTTCATCGTAATCGGAACCTTTTGAATACCTAATATCATTAGAAATACTATTTATCGTACTATTCCAGTACTGGGCGAAATCGTAAAGACCATTAGAATTTATTCTAGTAGGATAATTACCAATTACATCACCAACCAACCTGTGTAAAACATCATTCGGAAGGTTTAAAATATAATGTGGTGGAAGGTATCCCGCTCCACCACCTGTAGTTAAGGAAGGACCCGCAAAAGTATCGAAGGAATTTAGGCCCTTTCCATAAGCGTCATTTACTCTTCCAATAAAGTTCCCAGGTCTTACCCTTACAACCCTATCGGAACCCGTAACATAAGGGCGCAATTCGTTTATATTGATTCTATCAACACCACCCCCTCCACCAGATCCAAGGCTCCCTCCTTGTATTTGATCTCTCAACCACAAACAATTTTCTTGCAGTTGCTTTAGTGGGATATTATCAACTTCCCAATAGTAAGGATCGTTTGATTTATAATAACGAACAGGGTCAGTAAATTTGAAGGGGCTCTCCGTGTAATTGTACTCTAAATTAGAATCATTACCGTACCCGCTTCCATTATCATTACCGTTATCATTACCGCTATTATTGCTTCCGTATACCATTTAATTACCCTTCTTTAGATCAAATTGATTTGAGGACCTAAATCCTTGTCCCTCATTAGTACCAGTGGCAGTTGAGGTTTCCCCTCCTGATGTATCATAGGAGCTATAGATTGTTACCTTGGGGCCTCCTCTGTCTCCAATTGCTCTAAAAGCAGCGTTCTTTGCATTAGCAAAAGTATTTGCTGCTGACTCATCTAACATAATCTGTCTAGGATCAATAGTAGGTCCAAACCTTTCAGAGGAGTAGTATCCTGATAATGCCATACCCGAAAGTCCAACATATTGACCAGTCGCCAAAATACCAGCAGATTCAATATGTGTACTCGATAAAAGAAGATGTTGATATCCTATTGAACTAGCATAACCCTGCTTTTTAATATCAGTATATCCAACCCCCGCTGGCCCAGATAAACTATACCCTTGGGATAAGTGCTGATAAGGTCTATTATCATTAATGATAAACGTATTTAGCCCACTATCAGGTAACGCTCCAAAGGACACGCCAGAAGCATACCCTACCTGCTTCATCGCAGAATCAACACTAAAGTACAGTCTGAAAGGCCCCCTATTTTGGTAAGTATCCATGCCAATAATATTCCCAGGACCACCATGAACAACGCTACTAATACTACTAAGTATATGAGCCCCCTCCGAAATATCATCTCCCTTTTGCATGCCTAGATTCAAATCATCTAAAGTTTGAACTCCTAAACCATAAAGATCACAAATAGCTATTCTTCCTGTATCTGGATGGAACTGCGCCCCATAAGATACTCCACTTGTATGACCAGCAGCGGTAATCGCTCCTGGTGCTGGATCAACTGGCCCAAAATCTCTGTTATTTAACAGCCCAGAAAGGTGTACCGCTCTTGGACCATGGTACGATTTATCTGCTGGGTGTGACCCACTTACGCTTATATAAGAAGCATTTAGTTTAGATGTGTCTGCTATATTCCATATTAAGAGGTTATTAGTTCCACCTGACTCTCTTGAAGGATCAAAGTATGTTCCGTTAGTATTTGGACCTCCACATGGGAAGTGTACATTTCTAACATTTACCTGACTACCTCCCAATGCGCGAACACATTGTCCTCCAAGGGATAAACTAGTTTTTATTACACCACTCGAATCCGAAATAGTAGGCCCAGCGTCCGTTAAAGACGCTGCGGGAGTCCACAGGTGATAAAGTACCCCCCCAGGATTCGTTGTACTTTTAATCTTATCGCCAGCAAGGCTATCAACTAGAGCAGATGTTACGTTCTCCCTAGAACCAGACTCTAAAGTGGTAGTTAGCGCAGCGTCAGTTGGGTTGGGATAAAACTGCATAGACCCGCTAACATGATTGGCACTTGTTCCATAAGCCCCCAAATCTGGGGCATGCGCTGCCGCAGCATAGTTAGTTAAATTTCCACTCTCAACCCAACGTCCACGGTAGTCACCTAAATCCTCCATGGTAATAGTAGAATTATTAGTGGCAACCAAACAAGCTCTAGTTGAATGAAGCTCTACAGCGGTGTGATTCCAAGGGCTTGCAAGCTGCCAACCATCAGCATCAATCTCACCATTATCATTTTTGTGTGGACAGAACTCCATAGTTGAATTATTATCAGCAAGTACATCAACACCAAACTGAGCTATAACGGTTGGGCCTCTAAAGGAAACTTTAGAGTTATTATCTGCAACGACTCCAGCATTGTGCAGTTGTTTTGCTAAAGTAGTAGGACCAATAACCATTGTTGTTCCTGACCCTGTACCTAAGAACTTTACCTCAGAGTTGTTTCTAGCAAGAACAGCAGATCCTTTAGTTGGATGACCCCCAACCATACCGCTAATGTCCAACCTACAGTGAATTAAATCAGCTTTAGATTGATTAATATCAACAGCAGGTAAAGAAGTGGTTTTGCTTGTCTTATCTACAACGCCATGCGACTGAACCATCCTAATAGAACCAAACCTAAGTGGTTTATTCTTAGTACCATAGATTGCATCAGCATAAGTGAAAGCACTATTAGAATCTAACAATAAATGTTGCCCGTTCTGACGGAAAAATGTTTGAGAAAACCTAATAGTTTTAACAGCATCTTCAGTTAAATCCCCTGTATCCTTTGAGTATCCCGCAAAGGTATGACCATCCCCGCCAAAGCTATCTCTTTTGAGATTTTTATTATACACAACCTTTGAGTTACTGGCTTTCAATCCTACATGCTCGTTATTTTCTACCGTAAGCTGGTCCGTTTGAATAAAAGAGTTATCTAATTCTAAACCGTATTCATTATTATAAACATCTAAACGTCCATTAAAATATACCTGTGAGTTTATCGCTTTGATTCCATAATTGTTGTATGCTGTATGAATATTTGTGCCTAAGTTATTACCTGAAGCACCTGCATTAAAAATACTATTCTCTAATAGTATTCCGACTTTATTGAACTGAGTGTGGAAGAGAAAGTCTGCGCCAGAAGCGTACAGCGGATCCGCGCTTACTGAAACATTACTGTTGAATACTCGCAAGCCTGCTGTCTCTACATTAGCCCGTTTAGAACCAGGAGAAACTGAATTGTCAGTTACCTCATAGTTTCTTACAGAGTAAAACCCCCTGCTAATGGTAACATTAGAGTTTTTAATCTCTGTACCATATACTCTACACCTAGCAGTTGAAAGGTTCTCTAAAACCACTCC
>Ga0209128_1002889_pt1 | contig 10853 bp, 16 predicted proteins | sample ETNvirnome_6_100_FD_184072 | JGI IMG/M metagenome (GOLD analysis project Ga0209128, IMG submission 184072) | Marine viral communities from the Pacific Ocean - ETNP_6_100 (SPAdes) (version 2) | ecosystem: Environmental > Aquatic > Marine > Oceanic | place: Pacific Ocean | collected 2013-06-19 | reverse complement strand
ATATTATATAAGTAACAAAGGAGGCAAGTGTGGCCAATTCACACGAAGAGAAGAAGAGATATGTCAAGGAGTATATTCGCTCCCTGGCAGCAATTGAAGAGGCGATGGAACCCTATAAGGACCAGCGCCGAGACCTGCGGGCAGAGTACCGCGAGAATAGTTGGTTGAATACAGATGAGATTCGAGCAGCAGTAAAGGCATACCGTCTTTACAAAGGGAAGTTTAACATCGATGAAGTGGTGGAGAATTTTGAGATGATTAGCGGAGGCGCCCCAGCCAATGAATAAAGCAACACAAGTAGTAATGTTTTCAAGCAAGAGTGGAGAGTGGGCGACCCCGGAGGATTTCTTTAAGAAACTCGATTGGAGATTCGGACCCTTTGATTTAGATCCATGCGCCAGCACTCATAACACAAAGTGCGCTAATTTTTTTACAGAAATTGAAGACGGATTAACTAAAAGTTGGCAAGGGCATACCGTTTTTGTTAACCCCCCTTATGGCCGCGGCATCGATGCGTGGATTAAAAAGGGGTACGAAGAAGCGCAAGACCCCGATACCAAGGTGGTTATGTTGATCCCAGCGCGAACCGACACAAAGTATTGGCATGACTATGTGATGAAGGCGGAATCGGTTTTCTTTATCAAGGGAAGATTAAAGTTTGGCGATAGCACAAACTGCGCCCCCTTCCCGTCTGCCATAGTCGTGTTTACAAAAGCGGCATCAACCTGGGCACCGGCGCCTCTCATGGGCGCCCTCGCACGATGAATAGAAAACAGCGCCGAAAAGCCGGCAAGGTTAAAAAGAATTTATCCCCCAGTGAACGAAATCTCTCCGAAAAAATTTTCCTGTTCAATCAAATACCAGACGCATGCACCACATGCGCAGAGTCATATGACAAGACAGATAAAGGCATGGCAGCCTCTTGGCGAGTAGTAGTTAGAGAAGAGAAGCAGCAAGTACACTTATTCTGTCCTGCATGCGTTAACAAAGCAAAGGAGGCAATCGATGCCAGTCAAACGAATCTCGGCCCAGTCACTCAATCAACTTCTTAATGGGGAGACTAGCGAAACAGCAACGTGCATGATTAAGGTTTATTCGAACTCATGCGATATGTGTCACAATCTCAAAGAATATTATGAAGATATTGCCGAGAAATATAAGGATATCTATTTCTATGCCTTTAATATAGGGGATGATGTAGATCTAGAAAAGAGGCTAGGGTTTAGAGGGGTACCCACCATTCTTAAAATTCAAAGCACCCCTCCCAATTCGCGGGTAGATATTTTGGGAGAACCCCACACACCTAACGACTTAACTTATTATCGCTCTAGCGATATCAAAAACTTTATTGAAGGAACTTAAACAATGAATAAAAGATTATACGAAGTATTATTTTATAGATTGCACTCGGAAACTACTTTGCTGCGGAGCGCTCTGGCGGACCAAATGCACAACTCAGAAACCCTAAACGACGAACTAGCGGAAAAGGCATATGAATTACTAGGCAAACTGGTTCACACCGATGCATGCGCCCACACCTTGCGTTCAAGCTTCGAAGCGGCTTACCAAGCGCCCGCAGCACAGCCGGAAAAGGTCACTGATGAAAGGTGGGAGCGTCTTTTTGGCGCACTCGAACGCCTAGATCCTGCCTATGAACCACCCCGCCAAACGCCGCTAACTCACGAGGAGCTACTAGAACGGTCAACCGCTTATCGCAACAGCCAGAATCCTGGTTATACCGTGCGCGCGCCCGAGGATGAAGATGAAGAATAAAGCTTTCGCTTACGATGACGTATTGCTTAAGCCGCAATACTCTGACATTGAGTCTCGGGCTGAAATAGACATTACCACCAATCTAGGAAATGGATTAGTATTAAGGTGCCCTATCCTGTCGTCGCCCATGGACACAGTAACCGGCACCGCCATGGCAATTGCAATGGGAAATAGTGGGGGAGCAGGAATCGTTCATCGTTATAATACTCTTGATGCCCAATATAATGCAATCCGACATGCGGCCGACTTAAGAGACACTGGCTCCCCCCTAGGGGCAGCCATCGGCGTCACTGGTGATTACCTCGACCGGGCGGTGGCCGCGCGCAATGCCGGCGCAACATTCTTATGTGTGGATATAGCTCATGGACATCACACGCTGATGAAGAAAGCGATTCACCAATTGAGAGATATTATAGGGGACGATATGCACATTATGGCTGGGAATATAGCCACCCTCGAAGGAATTAATGATTTAGCAGATTGGGGCGCGGATTCAGTGCGCTGCAATATCGGGGGAGGCTCTATCTGCTCGACCCGCATTCAAACAGGACATGGGGTACCCGGACTTCAAACCATTCTTGACTGCGCTCAAACAGACCGCGATGTAGCTATTATTGCAGACGGGGGTATTAAAAATGCCGGCGATATGGCAAAAGCGATAGCTGCCGGCGCCGATGCTGTGATGTGCGGCTCTCTCTTGGCCGGCACGTGCGAGGCTCCCGGAGAAATATATAGAGATACAGACGGCTCATCATGGAAGTCTTATCGCGGAATGGCTAGCAAAGAGGCTCAAACAGAGTGGCGGGGCAATTATTCTTCTTTGGAGGGGGTTGCAACGCGGGTCCCATACCAAGGAAAGGTTAAAGATATTCTGGCTGAATTAGAGCGAGGCATCCGTTCGAGCTTTTCATATTCAGGAGCACGTTCCCTCGAAGAGTTCCAGGCGAAAGCAGAGTTTATTGTTCAAACATCGTCCGGCTTAAGCGAAAGCCATACACATATCTTAACGAGACAATGGTAATGAAGAACGATATCGATTACGGCAATCTAACCAAAAAGATTGTGTTTGTTGAGAATGATCATCGCCAAGCCCAACTTATTATAAAGCTGCAGCACGCAGGCATGACACAATCGGCTTTTTTTCGGCATTTGATTACGGGGTTCTTAAGTGGGGATCCGCGGCTTATATCTTATATTGATGACGTGAGTGATTATTCTAAAGTCCGCAAAGTCAAAACTAAGCGGCTGAGAGAGGAGGGTCACGCGACTCTCAAAGAATCCGGATTATCGGAGCAACAGTTGGTAGACATATTTGATATCATTGCGGAAGAGCATCCGGACCTATAAAAAGTCGTTTTTTTGGACTTTATCCAAAGACATTACTATTTATTTTTGAGTTAGCATATCAATGCTTAAGGAGAAGAATTAAATGGCTCGTAAAAAACTGTTATCAGAAGGCGAGGTTAGGCAATTTATGAAGCTGGCTAATCTTGGCCCGCTGAGTGAAAATTATTTTGACAACAACCCTCTAGATGAACAAGAGGAAGAGGAATTAGACCTCGAAATGGGGGCTGAAGAGTTGCCCGGCGGTGAAGAAGACCTGGAACTTGATGCCGAAGTAGAATTAGGCGGAGAAGAAGGGGCACCCGAAAACGAAGAGCTTTTGGCTCGCGTTGTTCAGGTGGTTGCCGATGAACTCGGCGTCGAAGTTGACGTTGAAGGTGGCGCCGGCGAAGAAGGGGGTGAAGAACTCGAAGTTGGCGCTGAATTAGAAGAGCCGTTACCTGACGGAGGAGAGCTTGAAATGGGCGCAGAAGAAGAGGAAGAAATTCCTGGAATGCGTGACATGTACGAAAACAAGCCTTACACGTCCAAGAAAGAAAAGCCCGGCGCCGACGCATATGTCAACGAAGCCACTCTCACTGAAGATGCCGCTTTACTGCAGCAGGTAGTGAGTGACTTGGCTAGTTCCGGATTAGATATGGAGTTAGCTCAGAGTTTAGCGGCGATGGTGATTCCATCGGTGATGGCAGCGTTGGGTGTGGCTGGTGCAGCTAGTAGCAATCGTGGACTGGGGAAAGACGCCCAGGCAATTGCTGCCGGCGAAGAAGAAGAGGAGTTGGCTATGGCTGCCTCTCTCGAAGAAGATGCAATTGTCGCAGAGGTATCGCGCCGCGTTGCTGCTCGACTGATGCAAGACAAAAAGAAAAATGAAGTCGCTGGTCAGCTTGCAGAACGTATTTTTAATCGTCTAACCCAAAAATAATACTTGACAAATTAATTACGAGCAGTTATATTGGCCACTGAGACTTTAGTTTCAGTGGCCGATTTACATTGGAGGCAATGAGTGGAGTGGACCTTTTTTACATTAGCATTTATCCTAGGGTACATAACGTGCAAGGCTTTTTACTTTTATAAGTCCGCGCGCACTAGCATCATCGCCCTGAAAGCAACGCATGTAGTGTGCTTGGCTTTGTTGGTCAAAGGACTGGAAGACTTTTACTATGCTAAAGTCTATCGCATGCAGCAGATGGTAGAATCAGGTGAGACTGATCACAACATTACCGCTTATTCCTATTTGATGGAGGAGGAGGTGAGCCATTATAAGAAAAAGTCCATTAGAATGCTTCTTGAGACGCACCCTGATCTATTCAAACACATTTTAGAGTTTGAAGATTGGACGTCCGCCATGGCATATCTAGAAACTCATCAGGAACTGGCAGCCCAATTTTTAAGGAGGAGCCCGAATGATTGATCGCATCAAAGAAGCCATTACTGCTTTTGTAACGGAGGAGAAAGAGGAAAAGGAAGAACCCCGGCTCGTCATTGTTGACCCCACTGCATTGCAAGAAGCGATGAAAGAAGAGGAGCCGCGCTCCCATTTATTGGGATTGTTTGCGGAGGTGGCTGAGGAAAAAATCGCAGAGCTAATTCACGCTTTGTTGGTAGTAGTAGAGCACGAAGATCAGAAAGAAGAGTCCGACCGTATCCCCATCGACTTTTATCTCTCGACGTATGGAGGCTCCGCAGACGATATGTTCGCACTCTATGATATAATGCGCTTAGTACGAGAAGATGTGATCGTGCGAACGGTCGGCTTGGGAAAAGTGATGTCCGCCGGAGTATTATTGTTAGCCGCCGGCACAAAGGGCGAACGCTGCATTGCTAAAAATTGCCGTATCATGATCCATTCAGTCGTCGGGGGCAACCATGGCGACCTTCACAACATGCTCAACGAGATGGAAGCCATCGAGCAACTACAACAAATGTTTGTAGATTGTTTGGTGTCCGAAACAAAAATGACAAAAACTAGGTTGAAAAAAATGCTAGATCGTAAAGTTAATGTCTATTTAACAGCAGAAGAAGCAGTCGAACTAGGCATTGCGGACATTATTATTTAAGGGAATTAGAAGATGGCAGACTTGAGAGACATTTTAAAAGAAGAATATGAGAAAAACCTCGCTGAGATTATGGATCCTAACGCGCTTATGAATATGATCGAGGAAGCCATGGCGCAGATCCCCGTCGAACCCACGACGATAGAAGCACCAGCGCAACTTAATGAAGCCGAACGCTTTAGTATGTCAATTCCAATCCCCAAGCTCGTTCCCAACGAAGCATGGGGAAATCCTGACAGCCAATCAAGAAAAGACATCGACAGGATATTTGCGTCCATCACTCGACAGCCCAGCATTCAGGCTCGTATTGCTCACGTTAACAGCTTTGTGGATCCTGCCGGGGCAAAAAGAAAAGGCCGCGGCAAGAGGTTTAACACTATTCTCAATATGATGATGATTATTGAAGCACTCCAAGCTTGCTTAAACGACTACAGCGAATCATCCTCTGGATTTGTTTTCGAAGGTTTTATGGCAGCACTTACGGGTGGGAAGCAGATTGCCGGCCGTGTTGGTGGCACTCTACCCATTGAGGATTTTGTGACAGGCGATGAAGACGCCGTCAGTCTTAAATTGCTGAGTCCTAATACCCCTATTCATGGGAGCTTCACCAACCTTATAGATTATCTGTTTATTCGTGGTGGCTCCGGTGTTCCCTCTATTAAGTATTTGATTGCGCGCAAGAACTCAGAGGATGGAGAGGATGTATCTCAGTTAGCAATAGCTGATTTTATTATCACTCGCGAGAATGTTGTTAATATAATGACCGCAACACCAAAGAATGCCAAGCTTTTAGGTAAAGCTGCGCCGGCATTTGAGCAGCACGTTAGGGCGTGGGAGGATTCCCCTGAGTGGAGATTGCAGATGTTCGAAATCCTTAAGGAGTGCCGCGGCTACACCAAGGGGAAAGGAATGTTTTATAAAAACCTTGACGCCGAAGGTGTTTTTGATGATGAAGGAAGCGCACCGGGAGATCCTGCGGTAAAGCAAAAGCAATATGGCGCCATGAAAATTCAGCATTACCACATTGATGCGGAAAATACCGCCGAACGGGACGCCGCTGCAGGAAAGAAACCCAATTTTGAAAAATGGGTAGCTAAATTCCAACTACAAGATATGCATATAAAAGATTTAAACAAGCTACAGAAAGCGTATGAGCAGGCTTACGCCAACGCCGCACAAGAACTCCAACTAGTCGCAGAGTCTTATTTCGGCTCTTTCCACGAAAGAGAAAAGAAGCTGATGAAAGAGGAGATGGCACTTATGGAAAGTTCAGGTAAGGATGGCGGTAGCCAGTGGTCTATTAGCAGAACTGGCATGAAGAATTTAAGACAGATCGCCGATGTAGACTATTATGGTGAGTTAAACCTCTCGGATGAGAACATCAAAGAAGTATCAGAGATTTATATCGAGAAGCTGAGAGGTGACGTGATGACTCTCTTAGAGACAACTAGAGATTTCACCGAGAACATCGGCAAATATTTTAGTTCAGACAGACGTTCCACCGCGATGACTGCCAATCAACAAGCGCAACAAGAAGGAACTGAGGTAGTAAACCTCTTGGCTGCAGATCCCGTTACCACAGCGGAACCCGACACAGAAGTTTAAATAAATAACTTGACATATGTTGGTCGAGAAGTTATAATAATAATAGAGGTGTGAGTTGAGCAGAGCTTATAATAGTGAGACAGAATTACAGCAGAAGATCATGAACGGGGTTAATGCCTTAGCCGACAATGTGGCATCCACTTTGGGTCCACGTGGCAGGAACGTTCTTCTACAAGAGAAAGGACACATGCCTTTCATTACCAAGGATGGAGTAACGGTGGCACATTTTGTGTCACTGGACGATCCATTCGAAAACGCGGCTGCGCAGGTTATTAAACAGGCAGCCATACAAACTAACTCGGACGCAGGGGATGGAACTACCACGGCGACGGTGTTAGCACGAGCTATATTACGGGAAGCGCAGAGGTATATTGCCTCGGGTGTATCTCCCATTGAACTACAGAGAGGTATTGATGTTGCAGTTAGAGCCATTAGCGATAGTCTTAAAGACATGGCTACGCCGGTTACAAGTACGGACGACATTGCGCATATCGCAACTATTTCGGCCAATAATGATTCTACAATTGGAGAGCTTATCGCTCTTGCTGTGGATAGGGTGGGGCAAGATGGATCTATTACAATAGAACAGTCCCGTTCTCTAGAAACTTCCTTAGATATTACAGAAGGTTTCCGATTTGGCGCAGGTTATTGTGCCTCCGCCTTTGTTACGGATGAACGCCGTGCTATGTTTCATTATGAGGAGCCACTTATCTTGGTGACAGATTATAAGATTTCTGCGATTGAACCCATCTTGCCGCTCTTAGAATTGGTGGCGCGCGAAGGACGGGCGCTTATTATTGTAGCTGAAGAAATCGAAGGACAGGCATTGGCCGCCATGATTATGAATGCTATGCGGGGAACATTAAAGATTGCCGCCATTAAAGCCCCGTTCTATGGAGAGGAACGTCGCAACACTCTCGACGACCTTGCGTTGTCTATTGGTGCCACATTTATCACCCGCGAGTCTGGCATGAAATTAGCTGATGCCAAGTTGCCTCATTTGGGTAGTGCAAATTCTATTGAGTGCACTAAATATGTTACGACTATTATTGGGGGTAATGCCAATTTTGAAGAAATTGAATCCCGCATTGCTAGTCTTAAGCAAGTGATCAAAGAAACTGAATCCATTCAAGAAGGTGAAGCGATCCAAGGACGCATCGTGCGATTAGCTTCGGGCGTTGGGGTGATCCGCGTAGGCGGCGCAACAGAGGTGGAGATGACTGAGAAAAAGCATCGCATCGAAGATGCGCTTGAAGCTGTTAAATCAGCACAAGAAGAAGGCATCGTAGCTGGGGGTGGAACCGCTCTTTTGCGCGCAGCACAAGCATTAAACTTAGCCGAACTGGATAACAGCGATCAGGCCATGGGAATTACTATTGTGAGAGAAGCATGCAAAGCCCCCATCCGACAGATGGCCCTCAATGCCGGCGCCTCTCCTGATTTGGTGCTGCAGGCGGTAAGCGATAGCACAGACGAACTAGGGTGGGATTTCCGCAAAGGAGAACTCACTAATTTATATGAGAATGGGGTAATTGATCCGGTGAAAGTGACACGCATCGCGCTACAAAACGGTGCCAGTTGTGCCGGTACTTTGATTACAACCAATTTCGGCATTATACAAACGGAGTAAAAAATGAAAGAAGGCGATTTATGTTATATACCACAGGCAGTGAACCTATTTAATAAAGAAGAACACCCTTGTGTGATAATTACGCAAAAGCCCATGTCGGCTATCTATTTGCGAGAATACGGGAAAGATCATACCTGCGCTATGCTGTGGGTCGGCGGCCGCCAAATGGTGGCCAATAAGCGACATGTCTATCCTATGGAGGAACAATGCTAATTAAACTTACTGAGGTATGCCCCCAGGGAACCACCACTACCAATCAACAATATATGTTGCGTGAAATACTGGTTAATCCCGAACATGTTATTATGATTCGGGAAGAATCCCGCATGCGCCATTTGCACGAGCAGGGATTGCTAAACAACGGGCTCGATCCTAATCATCGGTTTTCTAAACTCACAATCAATCGCGGCCACAACGGAACAGATATTGTAGTAGTAGGTGCCCCACAACTGGTGGAAGAACAACTCAAGTCTTCTTCCAAACAATTACTAAGAGGATAACATGGGACAACGAGTAAACATTTCATACTCAATTGATATTGAGGAATTACCCCAAGCGGTAACTAACCTAATCACTAAAGCACAAGCGGAGATAGAAGCTCTCACGGCAGCCAATAAAGACTGGGACATTGACTTTCTATCATTGGAGACGTTAGCTAAAATTACGACGCTCCGAGAAACGATGAGCAAAGCAGATTATATCCTGAATGATGTAAGCAATATCATCAATGGATATATTCATTACCAAACTCAACCCGCGCAACCTACGATGCCCACCACTGATCTTGCCACGGATATGGATGGGCTTGAAGCCAAGCTAGCACAATTTAAGAATGCATTTGGACAGCCTGGGTCAGATGAAGTCACCGATTAAAGATAAGGCTAGAGAATTCAGATGTTTAGGAGCGCTTAAAAAGAAAATCCCTCCCGGCACCGTGGTGCATTCGTTTTTACTCTACGGGGGGAGCCTGGAGTTTAATCTAGCAGAAGACCGCCGCTTTGTGTGTGCGCATGCTAATCGGCAGACCGTCTATGATTTTTGGGAATGTATGCTCCAAGATCCTCAACGTATCTATGAAATAGTGACAGGGGGCGCCCTTCAGATGGGCGGTGATGACATGTTCCATTTGTTGCAGGAAAGTTGGTCGACCTACGCCGATCCCTATTTGCGCTCTAGTCTCTTTTTTGTACTTAACCGATGTTCACCCGAAGGAACGATCTCGGCGGGGAAGTTAGATACTAAAAACTTTCACCCTATCGCCTTATCTTACTTGCAAAACTTTAAGGTTCCCAATTTTCATTTAAGACTTCATGAGGATAATGATACTTTTGAACGCTTGCCGCGTAGCACCGGCGCCGATTACTTGTTGTTTCCCGTAGGCAACTTTACTTTTAACCTTTTTGATACGGGGAAAAGTCGCGGACAGGAGACAACATTGGTTCATCATCGCAAGCTTGCCAAGCAACTGCGCGAGATAAAAGAACAAAAATGGGTCGTCATTTATAAAACACACCCGGAACTTTTCAAGCTCTACCAAGGTTCTAATATCACCATGCTGAATGAATACGGGCGACCCACCACTAACAACAATCAATGTGCGGAGATGCTCATTGCCAACTTTTAAACTATGGGCCGGCATAGGACTTTTTATTGTGGGACACACTCTAGCGTGGTTTCAGCTTAATTCTCAATTTGTGTGGGAGTGGTGGAGACAACATCCCTGGCTGACGGTTGCCATCTATTCTATTCCTGTGGGGATGTGTTTTTTAACGGGTACCAAGTTAATAGTGGCAGAAACGGGGTTGCTTTGGAGTTCCCGCTTTCTGGCGTTTGCTGCCTCTTATCTAGCGTTCCCTTTGTTGACATGGTACTTTATGCATGAGAGTATGTTAACTACAAAAACTTTAATATGTACTTTCTTGTCCTGTCTAATTATAGCAGTCCAACTCTTTTGGAAGTAATGTAAAATAAGTAACTATTTACAGTGTTGAGGTAAAAATTAATGAGTTACGCAACCGATAAATGGTTCAACTATATACGCGAAGACGTATTAATAGAAGGGGTCCGAGACATCGGACTCCCAGAAGTGGTCATCGACCGCATCGAAGCCACACTCCCCGAGGTTAGCGAAAAAGCAAAGACCTGGATGGGTCATCAATGGAAGGACACGCGCCTTCACAGCATTCCTGTGCGCGGTCAAGAACGCGGAACCACCGCCCAGGAGTTTGGTCATAAGTTGCTTAATATCCTCTCGGCTTACACCGACGAGCAGGCATGGGAGGGCTCTCCCGAACCGGGCGAAGAACCCAAAGGGTCTGAGCTTAGTCCCGAAGCCAAACGCAAGAGAATTCTGTATATTATTCAAGACATGGCTTATTCCGAGGGCGTAGTGGTCACCAAACCGATGGGTCAATGGCCTCGCGCTTTCAAGAAGGCTCTCAAAAACT